>Ga0209480_10001964_pt1 | contig 14526 bp, 15 predicted proteins | sample JI61114C2DNA_FD_187501 | JGI IMG/M metagenome (GOLD analysis project Ga0209480, IMG submission 187501) | Wastewater effluent complex algal communities from Wisconsin, to seasonally profile nutrient transformation and Carbon sequestration -... | ecosystem: Engineered > WWTP > Effluent > Algae...
GCTCACGATAAAATTGTAAGTAACATACAGGAAATTAAAGCAAGAAAAGGAAGAATTATTTCCATCATTTCTGAAAATGATACCATAATTGAAGGCATGTCCGAACACGTAATTCGTATTCCTGAAACAGAAGAAGTGCTCACACCTTTATTAAGTGTAATTCCTTTACAACTTTTAGCCTATCACATTGCCGTATTACTCAATCGCAACGTAGACCAACCGAGAAATTTGGCTAAGAGTGTGACCGTAGAGTAATGTGCTGATTTGATAATGTGCTGATGTGCTAATGAATGTACCAATGTGAAAATGTACCTATGTACCAATGAGGAACAGCCAGTTTTCGTCTCCGACTTTTTCCTTTTCTCCGCGCGAACATGGTTTAACAGCTTTGCGCGCTTAAATTAACACATTATATAAACCAAATCCTTTGCAGCTTTGCGCGAAACAATTAATGTGCTGATGTGCTAATGTGTTAAAGTGCTAATTAAACAGCCGATACTCGCCTCCGACTTTTTCCCATTTTCCGCGTGAAACTGGGTTAAAAACTTTGCGCGCTTGAATTAACACACTTTATAAATCCTACCCTTTGCAGCTTTGCGAGAAACAATTAATGTGCTGATGTGCTAATGTGTTAATGTGCTAATTAAACAGCCGATACTCGCCTCCGACTTTTTCCCATTTTCCGCGTGAAACTGGTTTATCAGCTTTGCGCGAAACAACTAATGTGCTAAACAAAAAACCCCCAGCTTTCGCCAGGGGTTATACAAACAATATATAAAATAAATTACATAGCTGAAGCAAATTTTGCTGCAACTACATCCCAATTAATTACATTGTAAAATGCACCAATGTAATCAGGGCGACGGTTTTGATAATTTAAATAATAGGCATGTTCCCATACATCAAGTCCTAAAATTGGCGTGCCTTTTACATCAGCAATATCCATTAAAGTATTATCCTGATTTGGTGTTGAAGTAACAGCAAGTTTTTTATCTGCTGTCACAATTAACCATGCCCAACCCGAACCAAATCTTGTAGCAGCTGCAGCGCTAAACATTTCTTTAAATTTATCGAAACCACCTAAGTCGCGGTCGATAGCTGCTGCTAAATCTCCTGTTGGAGTGCCACCTGCATTTGGAGCCATTACTTCCCAAAATAAATTGTGGTTGTAAAATCCACCACCATTGTTGCGAACAGCAGGAGTAATTTTTGAAATATTAGCTAATATCTCTTCAATGGTTTTACTTTCCCATTCAGTGCCGGCAATTGCATTATTTAAATTGGTAGTATAAGCAGCGTGATGCTTATCGTGGTGAATTTCCATTGTTCTCGCATCAATATGCGGTTCCAAAGCGTTAAAAGCATATGGAAGTGGTTGTAATTGAAAAGCCATAATAGTGTATTAAGTTTTATTAATTAAAAATTTATAAGCCTGAAATATGTCAAAGCGTTAAAGATAAAACAGCATTTGAAAAAACAGGTTCGCAAAAGCGAAAATTAATTTTGATTTATCGTTTGCCTACAAAAAAGTTTTTCAGCAAAATTTGCGATTTTTCTGCCCCAACGCCCTGACTTATAGTCGTTTTCGGATGCAAAATATGTTGGTGGCGACTAAAACCCATTTTAGGGTCGGTTGCCGCATATACAATCCTTCCTATTTGAGCCCAATAACTGGCTGCTGCACACATTGGACACGGCTCCAGGGTAACATACAAAGTGCATTCAGGCAGGTATTTGGCGTTGAAATGGTTACAAGCCGATGTAATGGCCTGCATTTCAGCATGGGCGGTAGGGTCGCTTAGTCTTTCTACTAAATTATGGGCTTTGGCGATGATTTGTTGCCCGGCCACTATAACTGCCCCAACCGGCACCTCGTCCTCCTGAAGGGCTTTTTCAGCCATTTTTAAGGCCTCTTCCATGAAAAATGCATCCGGATCTGAAATAATTCCCATGCCGTAAAGGTAAGGGCTTAATTGATTACACTTCAAATTTTTACCCTGAAAACTCGTCTACCTGCATAGGCAAGGTTAAAAATGTTAACAGAAATACCGGTTTTTGGCTGTAACTTTTTGTGCTTTTGAATCATTCATCCTTAAAATGTCTTAATTTATCTAAAACTTTAAAAGGCTCGTCAAATTTGAACTAATTTTAACCCGTCATGAGAAAACTTGCTTTTATCATTATCATTTCTGCCCTAACTACGACCGCGTATGCTCAACGCACCGTTTCCTTGCAGGAATGTATCAACCTGGCTACCGACAATAACCTCCAGTTAAAACAAGGTGCCGCAGGTGTTGAATTTTCAGAGAAAGCGGCGAACCAAAGCCGATTGCTGTTATTGCCCAACTTAAACCTCGGGAGTTCTTATTTCTGGAATTTCGGATATACCATCGACCCGGTAACCAACTTACCATTGGCCAATAGTTTCCAAACAAATGGTTATCAGGCTACCACTTCTATGAATTTGTTCAGTGGCGGTACCATCAGCAATACCATCAAAAAAACTAAAACTGATTTGCAGGTAGCCGGAATGAATTATAAAGAAGCGGTAGAAAATGTGCAGTTCCAGGTTATAGTTGCTTATTTGGCTGTAATGTTTGCCGAAGAACAACTAAATATCGCCAACCAAAAAATTAATACGACCGAACTTCAGTTAAATAATTCAAAAAAATTGGCTCAAGCAGGAAGTATTCCTGAAGGTAACTTACTTACTATCGAAGCACAGTTGGCACAAGATCAACTTAATGTAATCCAGTCGCAAAATCAATTGGATAAAACATACCTCGATTTAAAATTATTGTTACAATTAGACCCAACAGAAAATATTAAAATTACTTTTCCGGATATTTCGAAAGTGGATAATATTTTAAATGCACCAGTTCCCGACGCACTCACCGTTGCCAATTATGCGATCGCTAATAAAGCCAGTATAAAAAAATATGAGTATCAACTTTTAAGCGACGGATTAAATAAAAAAATTGCCGGTGCTGCTGCGCTGCCAAGTTTAAGTTTGATTGGTCAAGTAGGAACGAATTATTCAAATGCAATTTATCCGCCGGTTATTACGGAAGCTGACCCATATGGTACACAAATTAATAATAACCTTAGTGAAGTTGTAGGTATTTCATTACAAATTCCGATTTTTAATAACGGACAGGTAATGCTTAACAAACAAAATGCAGACTTAGCTATCATCAATACACAATTAAATCAGCAAATTGCCATTAACACCATGCGTCAAAATGTAACGCAGGCAATAAATGATTTAAAAGCTGCAATTGCTTCTTATGCAGCTGCAGAAAAAAATCTTGCTGCAGCACAAAGTGCATTCGATTTTGCTGAAAAGAAATTTAATATGGGAACGGCTTCATCGTTCGATTACACCAATGCTATTAATATGAAAGCACAAGCTGAATCAACACTTGTGCAGGCTAAATACGATATGATTTTCAAATCGAAAATTATTGATTATTATCTCGACAAAACATTAGACTTTTAAACAACCAATTATGCGCTCGTTAAAAATTTTAGGAATTATAATCGCTGTATTAATCGTTGTGCTGGTAATCGGCTCAAATAAAGGATGGTTTAATGGCGGTGCTAAAATAACTGTTAATGCTGAAGCAGTTGAAAAAAGAACCATTGTAGAAACTGTTACCGCAAGCGGAAAAATATATCCTGTAACTCAGGTGAGCATTTCTGCCGAAATTTCAGGTGAAATAGTTGACTTGCCTGTTAAAGAAGGTGATAAAGTGAAAGAAGGCGACTTACTTATGCGTATCAATCCCGATTTATATGAAAGTCAGGTTGAACAGGCACAGGCAGGTCTCGATAATACAAAAGCTCAATTGGCAACTGCAAGAGCGCGTGTTTTACAATCGAAATTACAATTTGATAATGCTAAAATTGCATTCGACAGAAGTGCGCAATTATTAAAAGACAAAGTAATTGCTCAAATGGATTATGAGCAATCACAATTGGCTTATGAAACTTCAAAAGCAGAATATGAAATTGCACAGGAAAGTGTAACGGCAATGGAATTTACTGTTAAAAGCAGTGAAGCTATGTTGCGTGAAATGCGCAATAATTACAAACGCACATCTATTTATGCGCCTGCTGCAGGAACCGTTGTTGGTTTAAATAAAAAGAAAGGTGAAAAAGTGTTAGGTACTATTCAAATGACCGGCGATCAATTAATGAGTATTGCCGATTTAACACAAATGGAAATTCAGGTTGATGTAAGTGAAAACGATGTTTTGCGTATTGATGTTGGTGATACTGCTAATATTGAAGTGGATGCTTATTTAAACAGAAAATTCAAAGGCGTTGTTTTTCAAATTGCCAATTCTGCAGGAAGCGGAAGTGTATTAAGTGCAGTGTCTGACCAGGCAACTAATTTTAAAGTAAAAATTTATTTATTGCCGGAATCATATGCTGATTTAATGAAAGAATCAAATGGCAAATATCCTTTTTATCCGGGTATGAGCGCAACTGTTGAAATTAAAACTGATGTGCAACGTAATATATTATCTATACCAATTCAGGCAATTACCACAAGAGAGGATACTACCGATACTAATAAGGATAAAAAAATAAATGAAATTGTGTATGTGCTTGATGGTGAAAAGGCAAAAGAAGTTATTGTAACATCAGGACTGCAGGATGATAATTTTATTCAAATCAAAACAGGATTAACCGAAGGAGAAAAAGTTATTTCCGGACCATACAATACTATTACCAATGTATTAAAAGATGGTGATATGGTAAAAGTGGAAGAAGAGAAAGACGAAAAAGAGGATAAGAAATAGGTGGTTGATGGTTTAATCAAACCCAATTATTTAATGTGTTTTTTATAAAGGTGCTGTCGCGATGTAATTAAGCGCAATGTCATGGTATTCTCATTTTCAGTGCAATTGTAAAACCCTTTATGGAATTGTGCGTATACAACATCATAACAGTAAAACATATTGTTATGGCACAAGTAGAAAACACCCGTTCTGCCGCTGTTGGCAAACACAATAGCCGCACTTCCCGTAAATCATTATTTATTGATTTAACTCCAATGGTTGATTTGGCATTTCTGCTGATATCATTTTTCATGCTTACAACTGTATTGCAGGAAAATATGTCGATGGAATTAAAAATGCCGGAAAATATCGGTGAGCCTATACCAATTGCCCACTCCAGAACTATTACGCTTATTGCAGATGCCAATAATCAACTCTATTATTATAATGGAGAGGATATGCAAAACTTATCGAAAAGCAATTACTCCAATGCCGGATTGCGTCAATTGTTATACGAACGTATTCAGCAGCAACGTGCAGCTGATCCTGGTAAAGGGCTGATTTGTATTATCAAACTCACTGAAGGGGCTGATTACAATGATATGATTAATCTGTTAGATGAAATGGAAATTACCAATGTGCCTACCTATGCCATTCAGGATATTACCGAAGCTGAAAAAGAACAATTAAACATTTTTACAAAAAATAATTAAGCAGTGCTTATGGAAAAATGAGTACCCTTTCATCACAATCTAAAATTCACTGCTATGAACAATTTAAAAAACTATTCGGATGCCAGTATCGATGATATGGTTTTCGAAAACCGCAACCAATCTTATGGCGCTTATGAATTGCGCAGGAGTTCTGACAAACACTTAAAAATTGCATTGTTTATCGGTATTCTGAGTACATCAGTTTTTACTGCTTTCAGTTTAAACAACAAAAAAATGGAAGTGATTGATGAGCCTACAATAATTGTCACCACTGTATCCGATTTGCCTGATATACCTGAGTTACCGAAAATTGAACCACCACAACCTATTGTGCAGGAAGTGATACAACAAGCTTCCGTAGCTTTTACCGAAATGATTGTAAGAGAAGATTTAGAAGTAACCGAAGAAGTAATTGCTATTGAAGACTTAAAAGGCAAAGTTATCAGCAACAAAACTGTTGAAGGACCTATAGTTGAGGTGCCAATAATTAAAGAACCTATTGTTACAGAGCCTGTAGTAACCCGTCAGGAACCTATAACTATTGCCGAACAAATGCCCGAATACAATGGTGGATTTGTATCCATGCAACGCGATATTCAAAAACAAATTCGTTACCCATCGCAGGCAATGCGCATCGGAACTGAAGGAACAGTTTATGTAAGTTTTGTGGTAAATACCGATGGTTCTGTTTCCGATATCGCTTTAGTGCGCGGAATTGGCGATGGATGTGATGAGGAAGCAATGGATGCAGTTGCCAAAATGCAAAAATGGAATCCGGGAAAACAAAATGGTAAAACAGTGAGAGTGAAAATTAATGTTCCAATAAAATTCGAATTAGCAAATGATTAAGTACAATTGAGTTAACAAATCAGGTTCGCCTCCCGTTACTTTTCGCGGGAGGTTTTTTATTTTTTAGGATGTTGTTGGATAGCTAAAAATTATACTTCGTGGATGCCAAGTTTTTTGCAACCAATTTCACTGGCTTTTTGCTCGGCGCGTTTTTTACTGTAGTCGATATCTTCTGCAATAAGTTCGGTATCTAAAAACAATCCCATTTTATACATACGTTTGCCCTTTAGTTCATGTTCTTCAATCAAATCGAATTTGATATCTCGTCCATTTTTTTGAGCCCACTCAATAATTTTACTTTTGAAATTTACTACTACACTTTCTAACTCGGCAATTTCATAGTGAGGGATTAAAATTTTATGCATAAAAAACCTGCTGGCCTGGGTATAACCTGCATCCACATAAATGGCTCCAACCAATGCTTCAAGGGCATTACCCAGCACATTACTTTTGGTAAGGTCGGTGCCGCCTTTGCGGATTTGCATCATTTCTCCGAGACCGATTTTCAATGCAACGCGGTTTAATTGTTCGCGACTGACAATTTTACTGCGCATTTCGGTAAGGAAACCTTCTGTTTTGTACGGATATTTTTTAAAAAGGAAGTCTGCAATCACCAAATCAATAACAGCATCACCTAATAATTCGAGGCGTTCATTATTGGTATGCACTGAATTGTGGATGGAACTATGCTGAAAAGCCAGTTTGTAGACATTATAATTAATGGGAGCCAGGCCGGTAATACTGCGTAGTTTACGGCAAAAGACCTTTTCAGGTCCCATATTACAATTATAAAATTTGCGAATTTCCGACAGCAAGCAATTAACTACTCAACTTTTTAAAGATAACAGAAGCATTATGTCCGCCAAATCCGAAGGTATTGCTAAGGACAGCGTTCAATTCACGATATTGTGCTTTATTGAATGTTAAGTTAAGTCTGGTATCGAAAACAGGGTCATCGGTGAAGTGGTTAATGGTAGGAGGAATAATTCCATTATTTAAAGCAAGCACGCTGGCAATAGCCTCAATAGCGCCTGCTGCACCTAATAAGTGACCTGTCATTGATTTTGTTGAGCTGATATTCATTTTATAGGCATGCTCACCAAAAACAGTTTGAATTGCCTTTATTTCCTGAGGGTCGCCAATAGGGGTAGAAGTGCCGTGAACATTGATATATTCGAGTTCTTCAAGTTGCATATTGGCATCTCTCAAAGCGTCTTTCATAACCAACTGAGCACCAAGGCCGTCAGGATGTGGCGCTGTCATATGATAAGCATCGGCACTCATACCTCCGCCCATATATTCAGCATAAATTTTAGCACCGCGTTTTACTGCGTGTTCGTATTCTTCCAAAATAAGTGCGCCGGCGCCTTCACCAAGAACAAAACCATCGCGGTCCAAATCAAAAGGACGAGATGCGGTTTGCGGCGAATCGTTGCGTTCACTTAAGGCTTTCATGGCGTTAAAACCACCAACTCCCGGAGCAGTAACCGAAGCTTCTGAACCACCGGAAATAATAATATCAGCGCGACCCATACGAATACAGTCCGCAGCAATAATTATTGAGTGTGTTGATGATGCACAGGCAGATACTGTAGCGAAATTTACGCCTCTGAAACCATATCTGATGGAAATCATACCGGCAGCAATGTCGCTGATCATCTTAGGAATGAAAAATGGGTTGAAACGTGGCGTTCCATCACCCTTGGCAAAGGCAAAAACCTCTTCTTCAAAGGTTTTTATTCCACCAATACCACTGGCCCAGATAACACCAACACGGTCAACATTAACTTCCTCAGACTTAATACCTGCATCTTGCACGGCTTCTTCAACTGCTGCAATAGCATAATGAAGAAACGGATCCATACGGCGTACCTCTTTTTTCTCGATAACGCTTGTAGGATCGAAGTTTTTCACCTCGCATGCAAAGCGGGTTTTGAAGTTGGTAGCGTCAAAACGTGTGATGAAATCAGCACCGCTCTTGCCGGCTACCAACCCCTCCCAATACTCTGGTACAGAGTTGCCCAGGGGGGTCAATGCCCCTAAACCGGTTACTACAACTCTTCTTGATGCCATAAGAAGGATAAGAATTACTTAACGTGTTCTTCGAGGTAAGCAATAGCGTCACCAACTGTGGTAATGCCTTCAGCCTGTTCATCAGGAATAGAGATATTGAATTCTTTTTCAAATTCCATAATTAACTCTACTGTGTCTAATGAATCAGCGCCTAAATCATTGGTAAAGCTGGCTTCCGGAACTACTTCGCTCTCGTCAACACCAAGCTTGTCGATAATGATCTTTTTTACTTTTTCTGCAATTTCTGACATTGTTTTAGGTTTTAATACTCCCCCTAAAGGGGAGGAATTGTTTGAAAATAAAGTGCAAAGATAATGGAATGTATATGGATTGTGCAAGTGTGCAGAGATATAATAGTTGTATCTTACCTTTGAGGCATCATTTTTTTTCACTTTGGCCAGGCAAAAAATCAAAATTGACCCCGAATTTAACTTTATTCTTATAGGGATAGCTACCCCCCTTCAGGACTATCGTATGGCCTGGTTTATTAATAATATACTCTATAAACAACTGGCAAAAATTGACGATTTAGTCGTCGCAGACCCCGTAAACAGGGTGCAAACCGCCTATGGACGCTTCGATTTTGTAGAAGAACTCACTAAGTCGGTTTTTCATTTGGTTCAAAACAAACAGGGCGCCAATAACCTCATTCCCGAGTTGAAGGAGCTAGACTACCTCCTGTTGATAAAAGGGGAGTATTATCGCCCAAGAAAAAATGAAATTGTAAAAAAAATTCGCAGGATTGAACAAATTTTGGCTGTAGCCATTATTGATGTGACTACTTTAAAGTCGAAAAACAACCTCATCTTTGAGGATACATTCAAAAAAAAGAATCAGGTATAACCAAACAACAGGATATTCAAAAAAAATGAAACGAGGAGGAAACAAAACCAAAATTATTGCAACCTTAGGGCCAGCCAGCAATAATTTTGACATGATAGTAAGGCTGATAAACACGGGCGTTGATGTTTTCAGATTAAATTTTTCGCATGGCAGTCACGAAATTCATAAACATACTATAGAGCTCATCAAAAGAGCGAATAAAGAGCTCAACACGCATGTGAGTATTTTGGCCGACTTACAAGGACCAAAAATTCGATTGGGGGAGGTGTTGCCGCTAACTGTTTTAAAAGAAGGCGACACATTTGAATTTACTACTTCGCCAATGATAGGCAATAATAAAATTGCCTATATCACCTATCCTAATTTTCCAAGTGATGTGCGTCCGGGTGAAACTATTTTGATTGATGATGGAAAAATTGAACTCAAGGTATTGGAAACAAATCAAAAGAACCACGTAATTACCAAAGTGGTTTTTGGTGGACCAATATCTTCAAAAAAAGGAGTGAATTTACCCGATACTCAGGTTTCTATTCCTTCGCTCACAGAAAAAGATCATGCCGATTTATTGTTTGCATTAGAACATGGTGCCAATTGGATTGCACTTTCTTTTGTGCGCAAAGCAGATGATATTATTCATTTAAAAAATATTATCCGCCACCACGGTAAGCACTCTAAAGTAATTGCCAAAATTGAAAAACCCGAAGCCTTAAAAAATATCGATGAAATAATTGATGCTACCGATGCCATTATGGTGGCCAGAGGTGATTTAGGTGTTGAGATGCCGGTTGAATTGGTACCTTTTACCCAAAAAGATTTGTGTCGCCGTTGCCTTGAAAAAACAACGCCGGTAATTATTGCTACACAAATGATGGAAAGTATGATTGAAAATGCCCATCCAACCAGAGCAGAAGTTACCGATGTTGCCAACGCCGTTCTCGATGGTGCTGATGCAGTTATGTTAAGTGCTGAAACAGCTGCGGGAAAATATCCTGAAAAAGTAATTGCAACCATGGTGCGTATTATTGAGCAAGCCGAAAAAAATGAAATTGTATATAATCGCCGCCATCAGCCGGACAAACATTCTAAAACGTATTTGAGTGATGCCATTTGTTTTAATGCTTGCAATATAGCCGATGAAGTGCATGCTGCGGCAATTATGGGTATGACAAAAACAGGATACACTGCCTTTATGGTATCAAGCTGCAGACCGAAAGCGAAAATTTATGTATTTACCAATAATGAAGAAGTGGTAAATATTCTCAATTTATTATGGGGCGTTGAAGCATTTTATTACGACGGCATGCGTGGAACAAATAATACATTTAAAGAAGTGCAACAACATCTTGCACATATTGGATATTTGAAAAAAGATGATGTGGTAATTAATTTAGGCACCATGCCTGTAAAAGAAATGGCAAGAACCAACACCTTAAAAATAAGTGTAATCCAATAAATTTATTCGGATAATACGTTACAACATATTGAAGTGTGGCATTCACACTTCAATATCTTCCCTCCCCGTAACTTCCCTTCCTCCCGCCTTCCCGGCAAAAAAAACGTATCTTAGTATCTTATACTAAATATATGTGGAAAGAAGAAAATAACACCCTCTCAAAAACATTTAAATTCGCCAATTTTATAGATGCATTCGCATTTATGACACGTGTTGCTTTATTAGCAGAAAAACAGGACCATCATCCTAACTGGAGTAATGTGTATAATACTGTTACCATCAATTTAACTACGCATGATGCAGGTAATGTGGTTACTGAAAAGGACAGGAAACTGGCGGCGTCTATTGATAAACTTTTGGCGTGATTAAATAATAATTTTTCGGGTGTGTCATTTATTTTGGAAATAATCTCTTTAATTTGCAATAATTAATTAGGGATATGAAATACAGTGCAGAAAATCAACAGGAATTACAACAACTTACAGCAACACTTATAAATACAGTCGCAGATTTAAACTATACATCTGATGCTGCACGTGATGTTATTGATGAATTAAAACAGGTAATTAATTTCCACGACTGGAAATATTACGTTGAGGCGCAACCAACAATAAAAGATTACGATTATGACCAGTTATTTAAAAAACTGAAATCGTTGGAAACTACATTTCCTGAATTGCTTACTCCCGATTCGCCGACAGAAAGAGTTGCACGCACATTAACAAGCGATTTTCCTACTGTTTCACATTCAATTCCAATGTTGAGTTTGGAAAATAGTTATGATGAAAACGATTTAAATGATTTCGATACAAGGATAAAAGAATTAACAGGTAAAACAGCAATTGAATATTGCGTGGAACCAAAATTTGATGGTTCTTCTATAGCTATAATTTATGAAAACGATTTATTAGTTCGTGCAGCAACCAGAGGTGATGGTATTCAGGGGGATGAAATTACCAATAATGCACGTCGCATGAAATCGGTGCCGCTGAGTGCAAAATTTTCTGCTTTGGGTATTTATCGTGTGGAGCTGAGAGGAGAGGTGGTAATTAATAAAAAAACATTTGCAAAAATTAATGAAAAGCGGGAAGAAGAAGGATTACAAATCCTCCAGAACCCGCGCAATTCGGCAGCCGGAACTCTGCGTGTAAAAGATTCTATCGAAGTAGAAAAACGCGGCCTCGAAGCATTTATGTATCAAATGGCGTATGCCGTTGATAAGGATGGTAATGATATGTTTAATACCACGTTGCTGAATAAACATTTTAATAATATTAATCAGCTTGGAACACTTGGATTTAAAATTCCGAATCAAGAAAAAAAATTATGTAAATCGATAGCAGAAGTACATGCATTTATTCAGTCGTGGGAAGAAAAACGCGACGATTATGAATATGAAATAGATGGCATGGTAATTAAAGTAAATGATATTGATTTACAAAAAGAATGTGGTGCAACATCACACCATCCACGTTGGGCAATTGCTTATAAATTTAAAGCAAGAGAAGTAGAAACGGAATTGTTAGATGTAGAATATCAGGTTGGTCGAACAGGAGCCATTACACCCGTTGCTAAAGTGAAGCCGGTATTTGTTGGTGGTGTAACTGTTTCTTCTATTTCATTGCATAATGAAGATATAATTCGAGAAAAAGATATCCGTATTGGTGACGTAGTTGTTGTGCAAAGAGCAGGTGATGTAATTCCTTATATTGATCGCGTGGTATTACCCAAAAGAAAAGAAAATAGTGAGCCCTTTATTTTTACCCGCGAATGTCCATCTTGTCAACAACCTATTGTTAAACCGGCCGAAGAAGCCGTTTACCGTTGCGTAAATGCAGAATGTAAAGCGCAGGCTGAAGAGCGTTTGATTCACTTTGTCAGCAAAGATGCCATGGATATTGATGGATTTGGGCGTGAAACGGTGAGTTCATTTTATAAAGAAGGTATTTTAATGTCAATTCCTGAAATCTATAGCCTCGATTTTGACCGAATTGGAAAACTGGAAGGTTGGAAAGAAAAAAGTATCAATAAACTTCGCGACGGCATAACTAAAAGTAAGGAGCAGCCTTTATGGCGTTTGGTAAATGGGTTAGGGGTGCGACATATCGGCACGCAAACGGCCAAAGACCTGGTTAAAACCCTCAACAACCTTAAAGAACTGTTCGAGGTAACTCCTGAACAATTACAGTCTATTGAAGGAATTGGCCCCAAAGTGGCATCCAGTGTGTTGGATTACTTTCATAATGCGGGAAATCAGCATATGATTCTGGAGCTCGAAGAAAAAGGTTTGAACCTGAAAAATCAGAAAGTTGAGCAGCAATCAGCCAAATTGAATAACCTTACCTTCTTGTTTACCGGTTCCCTCACCCGTTTTACCCGCGATGAGGCCAAAGAACTGGTGGAAAGCAATGGTGGTAAGCTAATCAGTAGTGTGTCCAAAAACCTCCACTACCTGGTTGCAGGTGAAAATGCCGGCTCTAAACTGGATAAGGCCAAGGCTTTAGGTACTGTTAATATCATCGACGAGGAGACCTTTTTGAACATGATAAAGTAACCAGAACCCTTAACAGCAAAGGATTTGTGGGCGAAATTGGGCTAAATAGCGGCAATCAGGCATAAAACAGGCAAAATATGTATAGTATTTCTTTGGTTTTTACGTAAGTCGCCGTATATTTGCACTCCAATTTAAAAACTAAGATAATTGTATGGCACATCATAAAGCCGCTAAAAAATCGATTCGTCAGGCAGAAAAACGTAATGAGTCTAACCGTTACTACGGAAAAACTACACGTAATGCAATCAGAAAACTCAGAGCAGCAGAACCTGCAGAAGCAGATAAAATGTTACCTGATGTGCTTTCTATGATTGACAAATTGGCAAAAAGAAATGTAATTCATAAAAATAAAGCAGGCAACCTGAAATCAGCTTTGATGAAAAAGCCGGTAGCTGCGAAATAATATTTTTATTCAGATATTTTGAACCTGATAGGATTTCCTATCAGGTTTTTTTATTTTTGGGACTTGTGAGGAGGATTTGTGATGGAAGAAAATACTGGCTTTACCTTAAAGCAGCTTGCCGAAGAGGACCGTCCGCGTGAGAAGCTGCAATTAAAAGGACGACAATCGTTAACGAATGCTGAACTGCTGGCCATTTTAATTGGCAGTGGCAATGCAAAAGAAACTGCAGTTGAACTGTCCCAACGAATTTTATTACATTATCGTAACAACCTGGATGTTTTAGGCAGGCTGACTATTGATGATTTGTTAAAATTTAACGGAATTGGTCCGGCAAAGGCAATTACCATTATTGCAGCACTCGAGTTAGGTCGAAGGAGAAATCTGGCAGAAGCTGAGCAAAAAGTGCAAATTAAATCGAGCCGTGATATTTATGAAGTAATGTATCCGCTCATTGCCGATTTACCAAATGAAGAATTTTGGGTATTACATCTCAACAAAGCCAACCGTATAATTGACAAAGAACGCATCAGCATTGGAGGCATTGGCGGCACTGTAGTGGATGTAAAAATTATTTTGAAAAGCGCATTACAAAAACTGGCTTCGGCTATGATTTTAGTGCATAACCACCCATCAGGTAATTTGACGCCCAGCGATGCCGATTTATCCATAACTAAAAAATTACGCGATGCAGCAACATATTTAGAAATTATGGTGCTTGACCATGTAATTATTGGCGACAAGAATTATTACAGTTTTGCCGACAACGGTAATATTTAATTTTACCTTTGTTATATGAATCAGGAATACAAAAAGGCATACCTGCTGTACCATGTTTGTGTGTTTTTATGGGG
>Ga0209480_10001965_pt1 | contig 14520 bp, 13 predicted proteins | sample JI61114C2DNA_FD_187501 | JGI IMG/M metagenome (GOLD analysis project Ga0209480, IMG submission 187501) | Wastewater effluent complex algal communities from Wisconsin, to seasonally profile nutrient transformation and Carbon sequestration -... | ecosystem: Engineered > WWTP > Effluent > Algae...
GTCCGAAACGCAGCAGTTGCTTATTTTGTAATATTTTTTTGACCATGATGGTATTTTTCTACAAAATAAAGCGGCCGATTTTTGGTTTCGTTAAAAATCCTGGCAATGTATTCACCGATGATGCCAAGACTTAGCAATTGAACACCACCTAGGAATAGCATCACTGCCATCAGCGAACTGTAGCCTCCGCCGGTTTGGACACCGAATAGCGGACGGATCAACAGGTACATAATGTATAAAAAGGCTGCAAAAGAAACCACAAAACCAAAGACTGAAGCTAGCCGAAGCGGGGTAGTTGTAAAGCTAGTTATGCCGTCAACCGCAAGATTTAGAAGTCGTCGGTAATTCCACTTTGTTTCGCCGGCAGCTCTTGGGTCGCGGTCGTAGAGGATTTCTTTTTTGTTTAGACCAACCCAACTAAACATACCTTTGGTGTAGCGTTCAGATTCTCGAAACTGCTTCAAAGCTTCGACAAAGCGACGACTGAGTAAGCGAAAGTCGCCAGTATCGACCTGGATTGGAATTTTGGTTGATGATTGCAAAATTCGGTAATACCAACTGCTAGTCAAGCGCTTTAGCCACGATTCGCCAGTCCGACTGCGACGCCTGGCAAAGACATCGTCGTAACCAGCTTGCCAATACTCGAGCATTTGCGAGATCAGTTCTGGTGGATCTTGTAAATCGGCATCAATCACCACAACGGCATCACCGCGAGCATGATCAAAACCAGCCAGCATGGCCGTTTCTTTACCAAAATTACGCGATAAGTTTACGTAGCTAACTCGTTTATCGCGCTTTGAATAGGCCTCAATAATCTCCAGCGTTTTGTCTCGACTGCCATCATTTACAAATAAAATCTCAAAATCATACCGAGAGTTATCGACAATTAATTTGCCGAGTCGCTCCATCAACATATCGAGGACTTCTTCTTCGTTGTAGGCTGGTATCAGGATGGTTACGAGTTTTTTCATAAGGTTTATTATACTTTGATTTTGTTAATTAATTCAAAAAGACTGTTGGCAGTAATAGCACCAGATTCCTCAAGAACAAGAGTTTTATGGAGTGCAGTTTCGCTACTATCACTGCTCAAGATTGCTCCGGCGTGACCCATTTGAACTCCAACTGGCGCTTGATGACCTGCGACATAGACATAAACTGGCTTGTTAACAGATTTTTTTATAAATTCTGCCGCCAAATTCTCGGCATTGCCGCCAATTTCGCCAATCATGACGATATTATCGACATCGGGATCATTCTCAAAATACTCCAGCCAATCAATAAACGATGAACCTTGCACCATATCACCACCAATACCAACCACATAAGCTTGACCCAAAGCTCGTTTTGTCAGCAAAGCCATCGCTTCGTAGGTGAGCGTACCGCTACGGCTAATAATCGCAGTACGTCCAGCAGAGGCGAGATCATAAGGGATAATTCCCAGTGAAAAATCATCTGGCACGAGCATTCCTGGGCAGTTCGGTCCGAGTAATGTCGAGTTGCTATTCGCTAAACGTTGTTTTATATACATCATATCATGAACTGGAATATGTTCAGTTATGGCAATGATCAGACCGATCTTAGCTTCGATTGCTTCCAAAATGGCAGCTTTTGCAAAAGGCGCTGGTACAAAAATAACACTGGCATCAACTTTAAAATCTTGTTGAATATCGGCAATCTTTTGATAAACGGGCACGCCTTCGATCATTTGACCGGCTTTGTTTGGCGATGTACCAGCAACGATTTTGGTGCCATAGTCAAGCATGCGTTTGGTGTGAAAATGACCGTTTTTACCAGTGATGCCCTGAACGATCACATTGGGGGGCTTTGGAAAATTCCCTATCATTTAATTGCCTCCAGGCAGTCGGCTAGATCGTCATAAAGCTTGATGCCGTGACTATCGAGAATCATTTTTGCGGCCAGACTATTATTTCCAGCTAGGCGGATGTAGAGCGGCGGCAGATTTGTTAGTTGATTTTTTGCTTCGATAATAGCGTTTGCAACTTCATCGCAGCGGACAATACCGCCAAAAATGTTAATCACAATCGCTTCAACTGATTCTAGATCTGTGATTCGGCGTAGGCTAGCCAAAATGCTATCAGTTGTAGCACTACCGCCGATATCGAGGAAATTGGCTGGTTTGAGTCCGGCTGCTGCTACAGCATCGATCGTCGCCATGGCCAGCCCGGCGCCGTTAGCGATGGTCGCCACCGTGCCATAGGGGCTGAGTGTCACAAAGTTCGCGCTGGCTGGTGTCTGCTCAAAATTCCACTCTGGGTGGCGAAATGCGGCTGCGTCGTCGAGAGTCATTTTACAGTCGCCAGCAACTAGCTTGTCGTCAGTTGTTAGTACTAGTGGATTGATCTCGATGAGCGTCGCATCATTTTTGATAAAACAATTTTGTAGCTTTTCGGCTAAATCTTGCAGTGCAAAGGTCTGGCCTGGAATGTCATATAATTCTGCCAATTGTTCGCCCAGGGCAGTGGGCGTGGTGGTCAGTAAATCTATCTTCAAAAATCCGTCCGGATCATTCGCCTCCACCTCAACACCACCATTTTTATGGGCAACTAACTGTAGGGTAGCATTTGCGCGGTCAATGACAATGGATAGATAAAACTCCTTGTCGATTTCTAACTTTTCCTCAGCAAGAATTGTCGATGGAATATACCCCTTAATATCGAGACTGAGAAGCGACTGCACTGCAGTGGGCAGTTCGTCGGGAGCTTCGATCACCCGTATACCTCCCAGCTTGCCACGCCCTCCGGTTGGTACTTGTGATTTTAGAACACATGGGACGTCGAGGGCGTCGCTTACCCTCTTAACGATCATGCCATATGGTGTGGGTATGCCATGTTTTTTTAGGATATCTTTTGCCTCGTATTCAAGAAGAATCATACTACCCAGTATACCTTTTATGGGCAAGTAGGCATAATTGGCTGCTATGATGCTTGCCTAAAAAATGATATACTGGGACATCAGAATAATAAGAAGTAAATATAGAGAAAGTGTGATTCTATGACTGCGAAAAAACGAGCTTTAATTACTGGTATTACCGGCCAAGACGGTGGTCACTTGGCAAAGCTGCTGCACGAGAAAGATTATGAGATTTTTGGAATCATTCGCGGACAGCATAACCCGAAGCGCGAAATTACAGCCGCTGAGTTTCCGTATGTAACGCTTATTGATGCCGATCTAACCGACCAGTCATCATTAGTGCGAGCAATGCAGGTTGCAAAGCCAGATGAAGTATATAACCTTGGTGCCATTAGCCATGTTGGCTATTCATTCAAGAACCCACAGCTTACTGCAGAAGTGACTGGCCGTGGTGTATTGAATATGCTTGAGGCGATTCGTCTAACTGATCCAGAAAACAAGGTGCGTTTTTATCAGGCATCAACCTCTGAGATGTTTGGTGGCCTTGAATATAATCGTCCCGAAAAAGGATATACCGAAGAATCATCATTCCACCCACGAAGTCCATACGGTGTTGCAAAACTATACGGTCACTGGATTACTAAGAACTACCGTGAAAGCTACGACATGTTTGCTGTGTCGGGTATTTTGTTTAACCACGAAGGCGACCGACGCGGTGTCGAGTTTGTAACCCGCAAAATTACCAACGCTGTAGCTCGCATCAAACTTGGTTTGCAGGATCACATTGAACTTGGTGATTTGTGGCCAAAGCGTGACTGGGGCTATGCGGGTGATTATGTGGAAGGAATGTGGTTGATGCTACAGCAAGATACCCCAGATGATTACGTACTTGCAACGGGTGAAACCCATTCTATCGAAGAGTTCCTTGATCTTGCGTTCAAAGAGATTGGTATCGACGACTGGAAGCCATATGTCAAGCAAAACCCAGCCTTTATGCGTCCTGCAGAGGTTGATCTTCTGCTTGGCGATCCAACCAAGGCGGAACGCGAACTTGGCTGGAAGCGAAAAGTTGATTTTCCGGGCCTTGTCAAACTTATGGTCCAGCACGACCTTGAAGTTGAAAAAGGAAAAGTCTAACAGTTATGCTACCTTCATGGGAGCGTACCCATCGGGAGACACTGCTTGATACGCGGTTCATGAAGGTATATGAAGATACGGTACGCTTGCCGAACGGAAACGTTATAGACGATTATACGGTTGTGACGCTTCCGTCGGGAGTGATTATTGTTGCTACCGATACCGAAGGACGCTTATTGTCGCAGTATGAATACAAATATGCTGTCGACAAAACGATCCTTAATCTTCCTTCCGGCAGCGTCGAAGAAGGTGTGTCGGTTATCGACACAGCAAAGAAAGAACTACTCGAAGAAACAGGGTATGAAGCGACCGAAGTCGAACTCGTCAGTACTCTTTACGAATATCCATCCAAGGCCGATCATCTTATTCATATTGTTCGAGCCAAGAATGTCAAAAAGGTGGCGGATGTTCAGCATGAACAGACAGAATCAATTAGTGAAGTTGTGCTACTGACACCTGAGACTAGGCGAGATGCGGGCGTGTTTGACACAACCTACGCCGTCTCCGCGCCAGCACTGACACTTCCCAAATATTTACAGAACTAGGGTTGTTGATTTGCGACAAAATCAGCAATTGTCTGCTGAAGTGGGATTTGTGGTTCCCAACCAATCTCCTCTTTGAGGCGTGAAGAATCACCAACAATATTTTCAATATCTGTTGGTCGCACTAGTGATGGATCGATTTCGAATGACACATCAGGAAGATCCATGGCTTCTTTTAGTTTATCTAGTATTTCTGTGCCTGAAACACTGGCACCAGAACAGACATTATATATTGTGTGTTGCAGTGAATCAGCGAGGGCTAACTTGCCGTATACGCGTACGATATCGCGTACATCGGTGTAGTCGCGTCGGGTGTCAATATTACCAACAGGGACTGCCGCTGAAGAATCTTCTAGCTGCGACAACCGCTCGTAGAAATCTGGCAGAATAAATCCAGGTGCTTGTCCGGGGCCAATATGATTAAACGGTCGTACGGTAACGCAATCAAGGCCGCGTTGCCGGTAATAGGTGGCTTGGTTTTCATTCAGTACTTTGCTGATAGCATAAGGCGAACTAAGACCGATCGCACCAGACTCATTGATGGGCATTGGCTGGTGACCATCATAGATTGCACCGCTGCTAACAAGGATGATTCGCGGCTTGTCTTCACGATTAACGTAATATTCGCAAAGGTTTGTCACCATTGCACTGTTGAGGTTTATGTATTTTTGTGGGTTATCGAAGGATGGTCCGACGGCTGCGAGTCCTGCAAGATGAATAATGGCGCGCGCATGCGGTATGTCAGGCCAATGCTCACTAAGATCAGCCTGATGATACTCGTTAACGATGTCTGCAATATCGGGCGCAATTGTCTCGTCGGTTCCTACACCAATGACGGAAAGTCCTGATGACGTTAGTTCTCTTGCTAAATGGTGGCCGACAAATCCGTTAACACCTGTAACCACTACACTCTCTTTGCTCATATATAAAGTATAACATCTCATTGATTAAAAATACGTGCACCCTTATAATTAAGGTATTGTGTATTCCTTTAGTAAATTCAAAGCAAAGTATCACTATTCGTTAATCCTGCTCAGACAGTTAGTTATTACGGATTTCAAGCTGCGCTACCAGGGATCCGCTCTTGGATATCTGTGGTCACTTTTGAAGCCCCTATTCTTGTTTATCATAATGTATTTTGTGTTCGTTCATTTTCTGCGCATTCAAGGCGGCCCACACTGGCCAGTAGCGATGTTACTTGGGATAGTACTTTGGAATTTTTTTCTTGAGATTACTAGCAGTAGTCTTACGGCTATTGTCGGAAGGGGTGATGTCATTAGAAAGATAAATTTTCCTAAGTACATCATTATTCTTAGTGGTGGTATATCCGCATTGATAAACCTACTTCTTAATTTCGTTGTGTTGGCGGTATTTATGGTTATAAATGGTGTAGAGTTTCATTGGAGCATGCTGGTTGCACCAGTATTCATATTTGAACTGTTTGTGTTAGCAATTGGTCTATCGTTTATTTTATCGACAATATATGTTAAGTTCCGCGATATTGGATATATATGGGATGTTTTAGCACAGGCATTATTTTATGGTTCGGCAATCGTGTACCCACTGTCTATGGTTCTAGAAAAGAGCTCGTCGCTTACGCAGGTACTTCTTCTTAATCCAGTCGCACAGAGTATCCAAGGCGCAAGGCATACATTAGTGGACTCGTCGAACATCATTGCATCTGATCTGACAAATAACCCTATATTTATGATTATTCCAGTAGTTATTGTTATTGGTCTTTTTGTACTAGGGGCTTGGTTATTTAAGAAGAAATCACCTTATTTTGCGGAGAACGTGTAATGAATGAAGATGTTGCGATAAAAGTAGAAGGCGTCTATAAAGATTTTTATCTTCCTCATGAAAAGCATGATTCATTAAAGTCAACGGTGGTAAACATTTTTAAGAAAAAAGATGCGACGATTGAGACGCAGCATGCACTTAAAGATATTTCGTTTGAAATAAAGAAAGGTGAATTCTTCGGTATCGTTGGTCGAAATGGGTCGGGCAAGTCGACATTACTAAAGATACTTGCCCAGATCTATCAACCAACAAAAGGCCGAGTCCAGACAGAAGGAAAGCTTGTTCCGTTTATCGAGCTTGGCGTCGGCTTTAATCCCGAACTTACGGGTCGAGAAAATGTTTACTTGAATGGGGCGCTCCTTGGATTTACGAAAAAAGAAGTCGATCTTATGTATGACGATATTGTCGATTTCGCGGAAATTGAGAAGTTTATGGATCAAAAACTCAAAAACTACAGCTCGGGTATGCAGGTGCGTTTAGCTTTTTCTGTTGCTATTAAGGCTGAGGGTGATATTTTAATTCTCGACGAAGTCCTTGCCGTGGGTGACGCCGCCTTTCAAAAGAAATGTTTTGACTACTTCCGCAACTTAAAGAAGAACAAGAAGACTGTCGTTTTTGTCAGTCACGATATGGGTGCCGTTAGGGAATACTGCGACCGCGCGGTTATGATTGAAAAAAGTAAGTTGGTGCTTGAGGGTGATCCTGAAAAGATCGGAACCGAGTATAGGAAAATGTTTATTACCGAGCAAGTAGACTCCGAAGATAATGCAGAAGAGGCGAGTAAGCGTTATGGTGATAAAGCTATGGTATTCTCAAAACCAAAGCTCACAAAAAAACGACTCCGTGACGATGATCAAGAGCTTGAGTTGAAAGTTACGGTTACTGCTAAGATTGATATTGAACAACCAATTCTCGGTTTCTCTATAAAATCTCCTACCGGACAGTCTATATTAGGTATGAATAACAAGCTTAAAAAGCAAACCCTTGAAATACTTAAAGGTGGTGATCAGCTCGATCTAACATGGAGTGTTCCAAACGTGTTTTCTAACGGGAGTCATTACATTGATTTGGCCGCTGAATATAACGGTGGTTCTTTGATTGCCGATAGGTGGGAAGAGTCAATTAGGTTTGATGTTGATAAAGAAGAGCAGACAAGGAATATCGTAAGTCCTTCGGTTCAACTGAAAATGAAATCTAAATCGGGTAAATAGTATAAGTATGGCCAAGATTATTGTTAGCCTTACGACCTACGGGGAAAATACTAAGAATCTTGCACCGAAAGCAATTAAATCTTTAATGAAACAGACTATTAAGCCTGACGCGATTGTTTTGTGGCTTGGGTATGGTACGAAAGTTAACTGGAGGTTGAAACTGCTGTCATTAAGAGGTTTGAGTATTAATTTCTGTGAAGACATAGGCCCTTCAACAAAGGCCCTACCTGCGATGAAAGAATATCCTGAAGATACTATAGTTACTGCTGACGATGACATTTTATATCCCAAGAACTGGCTTGAGAGACTGCTCGATGCTAGCAAGGACCATCCAGGAAGAATAATCGCACATCGGGCTCATAGGATTACTAAGGGGCCTTCTAATAAAATTCTTCCTTACAACGATTGGGAGAAGTGCGTTAACCCGCTTGAGGGTGAAGATTGGGGATTGTTTCCAACTGGAGTGGGCGGGGTGCTGTACCCGTCGGGATCTATACCATCTAGAGCGTTTGATATAGACGAGTTGAAAAAACTGACCCCAAATAATGATGACATTTGGCTGTGGGCAACGGCAAACCTTAATATTGATTATTTTAATAATGAGCCACCGTATGTTGTTTTGCGCGATGGTTTTTCAAGGGACTTGGTATTTGTGAGCCCTGAAAGAGAGGCCACCTCTCAGCAGACACTGGGAAGCCAGAACGTACTTTCGGGCGGTAATGATGTTCAGATGAAAAATATCATCGACGCCATGCCCGAACTAGAGGCTGTTTTAAACCGTATAGCTCCGAGGGTGGTATAATATACTCTTATGAACATAGTTTTTGCGAGTGATAATAACGGAGTTGAAATGCTCGCGGTTGCAATTTTTTCTATTATCAAAAGCAATCCAAAAGAAAAACTACACATTTTTATTATAAATGCGGGTATTTCGCAAGAGAATCAGCAGCGTTTACACAAGCTAGCTCTTACAAAGCAAGCAAAGATTACTATTTTGGAAGTTGATAATCGATTCTTCGATAATATAACACCCGCAAACAAACAGGTGCCTAGGGCATCGTATTATAGGTACCTTGCCCCAAGTTTATTACCGAACGAAAACAGGGCGCTTTACATGGACCTTGATATGCTTTGTGTCGGAAGTCTTAAAGAGCTCTACGAAACAAACCTTAAAGGAAATTATGTGGGTGGTGTTGAGGATCGCTTCGCCTTACTGCCTGACGAGACCGCGTTTAAGGCCGCAATAGGTATGAAAGAATCTCAAACCTACGTTAATTCAGGCTGTATTTTAATGGATCTTGAAGCCATTAGGTCGAGTAGTATTATGGATACTTTTTGGGATAATGTTAAGAACCGAAAAAAGATTATTCCTGAAGAGTACGATAAATATAACGATCAAACCCTCTTTAATATGACCTTTAAGGATAAATTAACCAAACTCGATGCTCGTTATAATACACTAACAGTTACTCTTAATAATAAAATACTTGACGATGATTTCGTGATATTGCACTTTGCAGGAGTTTCAAAGCCACTTATCGACGAACGGCCGTATCAACCTGAAGAAAATAGCGAATACTACAGTTATTATCATTATTTTTACAGTAAATGCAAGAAAGCTTTGGGCGAAGAAGTTCGTACAGTGAAAGTAAATACAGAACCCACCTCCTCTTCTGTGTTGCCGATTGAGGTTTTGAATTCGATCTTAGCAAAACAATCAGCCAAAGAAGAGATTGTTGAAAAGGACGAGAAAGAGTCGGTGCGACGTGAACTTATCGGCGCACTCCATGTATTAAGAGCTGGTTCGCAGTCGATTTTAATCCATAAAATCGTTGTTAAAAAGCGAAAAATTCTTGATTCAAAAATTAAGAAGCAGGTGAACAGTGGTGAGAAGATGCCTATAGGGAGAGTTTCATATGGCGGTGTCCAAATGTTTGGGCTTAAAGCTATGCTTGGTTTAATACATTTTACGCTAGCGATAGTATTTAAGATTGGTAACCTACTTCAGTCGAGGAGGTTACTAGGATGAAATATCCAGCTGTAATTTTTGACGGGAGAGTCTTGCAGACAAATACATGGCATCGAGGTATGGGGCGCTACACACTTGGTCTTATTAAAGGTTTTTCGGAACAAGACCAAAGGGTTGTTGTCGTGTTGGCCGAGGATCTTCCTGGTTTGGGTGAACGAGAGGCTGTATTAAAATCAGTAAACCCTAATGTTGAGATTTATACGATCTCGCTTGTTAGCGGGGGTTCAGATATTGTCGAGAAAACTAATACGAAAAACTTTGATTCATTCGTGCAGGATAATCATCTCGAAGACTCTTTGTTTATTATTTCTTCATTGTTTACCTTTGAGTATTCACCATTTTCTTCAAAGAAAACTATCAATTCATGCATATTCTATGATCTTCTTCCGCTTACCCACTGGCACATTTTAGGTGGATATTACGGCGAGTATGAATATTTTCGACGGTATCGTTTCTTGTATCTTATGGATAAGATCCTTGCCATATCAGAACATGTAAAAGATGAGATGATTGAACATCTCGGGTTTAAGTCGTCTGATATTACAAACATCTCCGGTGCTAACGTTTCATTTGCTTCTGAGGGCGAAGATGTGAAATTAGAAAAACGATCACATAAATATTTATTATTGCCTGGAGGTGATGCACCTCACAAAAATATGATGCGCGCAGTGTATGCATTTAGTATATTCAAGTCACGATTTAAAACCGACCATAAGCTTTTGATTACATCCTTCTATTCAGAAGGGAATAAGCAGGATATGAAACGTCTTTCTTCTGACATTGAGCTGGTTGGTCAGGTTTCTGATGACGAGCTACACTCTTTATATAAAAATTCCGAGGGTGTACTATTCCCATCCCTAGATGAAGGCTTGGGGCTTCCGATTCTCGAGGCTGTTAGCTACGATAAAAAAGTAATGTGTTCTGACATTGACGTGTTTAAGGAATTCTCTGAAGATGCTTTCTATTTCTTTAACCCGCTAAACCCTGAAGATATGGCCGATGCGATTCAAAGGGCTGTTTTTGACGACAGTAAAACATTACTTAATAAGTACGATGAAATTAAAGAGAAGTTTACATGGAAAAGGTCATCGGAGTTAATCGTTAAGGCAAAAATTACCAAGAGAAAAATCGAAAACAGTCACCGCCAGACACATGCGATAGTTGCGGAGCAGGAAAATTCGTATGAGCTTATCAAGTTAATTGGATCGATCGTAAGAGATAATTACCCTGCAAAAGACATAGTATTGTATGTGAACTCTCTTGATAGGAAGTCTCAAAAAGTTCCATTTGTGTTTAATAGTATATTTACGACAAAAGATATCGCCGATGCTTTTAGTAATAAACACGAATCAAAAACGATAATTTATACAGATAAGTCAGTGTATTCAAAGGCGCTGGCTAAACCAGATGATGAGATTCTATACTTGGGTGTAAAAGCTGAAGACGTGAACCAAAACTTTAATAATGCCTGGAAGAATTAAGATGAATCGGATACTAGTACTCTCGACCTACTCAATAAAGAACCCAACCGGTGGTGGACAGAAGCGAGTTGCTGCTATTGTTCAGCAGTATAGGGCGGCTGGCAATAATGTTGAGCATGCGGCAATATATTTAGACACCGCTAATACGGGAGCAGACCAAAACGACATGGCCGTTCCCTGGACTAAGTACAATAAAAACCCGTTAGCGTATGTTATTGGTGACTTACTCCTTTCAGACTCTCTTGATGAAGAAAGTGATGTAAGGACTAAATTTATTGCGTTAATAAAAGACTTTAAGCCGACTGTAGTTCAGATTGAGCAGACCTTTTTATATAAAACTGTGAAGAATGTACTTGATGATTTGGGTTGGTCTGGGGTAATGGTCAACAGTACTCATAATATTGAGTCATTATTGAAGAAGGATATATTAGAGTCATCAACCAATCTTGATGACGCCGAAATTAATACGTATGTTTCAGCGATTGATGATATAGAGAAGTTTGCTGCTCGTGATGCTGACTTTACGATCGCTTGTACAGAGTCTGACTCAAAAGAATTAAAGCGTTTTGGTGCAAAAGACGTCGTGGTCGCCCCTAATGGGATTAGTTTAGGTAAAGTTAATAAAGAAGACGCCGCCAAGGTAAAGGATACCTATAAGAAAAAAGGTGTCGACAAGCTTATTCTTTATGTTGGATCGGCTCACCCGCCTAACCTAACAGGGTACGCTGAGCTTATTGGCGGTAAGGTTGGTTTTATGGGTGAAAATACTCGTCTTCTCGCGGTTGGCGGTGTTTCTAGCTTGATTTTTGATTATACACAAACGCTCCCTAATTACATTCGACCAATATTTAATGAAAGGGTTGAGTTATTAGGTATGGTGTCTGAGCAAAGACTGGCATCACTCTTGTATCTTGCGGATCAAATCATCCTTCCTATTACGGAAGGCGGTGGCTCTAATCTAAAAACTGCCGAAGCAATTTTGTCTGATACCTCTATTGTGGCAACAACAAAATCCTTTAGGTCGTATGAGTCCTACTTATCGTTACCGAATATTATAATTGCTGATAATGGGGAAGATTTCAGAAAGGCGATGGCAGATTCTTTGTCTCAACCAAAAAAAGCAAGGACGGATAAGCAAAAACAACTCGCTTCTGGTGTCGAGTGGAGTAATACACTAAAGAAGATGGTGGAAAGGCTGGCTTAATATGAAAAGAGTTGTAATTGATTTAACAGAGTTTAATTCTTGGTCGGGGCATTTAACAGGCGTTCAAAGGGTCTCTTATGGTCTCGCAAGTTCTTTTGCAGATTCAGATACTGATGTTCGTTTTGTTACATATGATGGTGGAAGCGCATTTCTTGAAGTTGATTACGCTGAAATAATCGCATTATTTAAAAAACAAGAAGAACAGCAGCAGTCATCCGTCCGTCAAGCGGTACAAGAGGGTCGACTAAGCAAGAGTGAGATCAAGAAAGCTGCTAAAGCTGTGTATCACCGTCTTCCGAATTTTGTAAAGGATAAGATCACACCAGAACGTAAAGATAGGATTATTCGTAAGGCAAAGGCGGCATACTCACGTCTTCAAGGGTCGCCACGTGCTGTATTCGCGCCTTCTATATTAAAAACTAAATCCTCAACTCCGTTTGAATTTAATAAGGATGACGTACTGGTGTCTTCTTGTAGGGTTTGGGATCACCCTAAATACATTAAAACGCTCAAAGCAATTAAATCACAGACACAACTGAAATTAGCTCTTGTTATCTATGATCTAATCCCTATTTATCAACAGCACACTTTTGGTCCAGGATTGACCGAAAGGTACTCTCGTTACTTGTTTGATACATTGAACGTGGCCGACTATTTATTACCTATTTCCGCTTCGTCAAAGAAAGATTTACTACGCTATGCACAGGACCTAGGTATTATTAATTTGCCTACAATTGAGGTGATTCGGCTGGGTGATGATATTGCAAACACTGCCTCAAATAAAGTACCGGAATTTGTAAAAAAACCTGATTCATTTGCCGTAACGGTTGGTACGATAGAAGCTCGTAAGAATCATGCTGAAATCTATTATGCGTATAAGCTTGCTGTGGAAAAAAATATCTCACTTCCAGAGCTTTATATTGTCGGGAAGCCGGGCTGGCTTACGGGTGATATCATTTATGCAATAGAGAACGATAATGATGTTAATCAGAAGTTAAAAATTGTCCACAACGTCACAGACGATGAATTAGCGTGGTTATATAGTAACGCACTGTTCACGGTCTATCCTTCGCAGTATGAGGGCTGGGGGCTGCCTATAGCCGAATCATTGGCGTATAACACTCCTTGTATAGCTTCATTTACGTCATCGATGGCAGAAATTGCGCCCGACTATGTTGATCACGTGTCTCCATTTGATCCAGCTCAAATGCTCGAAAGAATGGGTCACTTTACAAGTAAAGAAAACAGTAAGCAAAAACGGGCTGTAATAAGTAAGGGCTACAAGCCCTATACCTGGCTAAATACACGCGAAGCTGTAATTAATATCTTGAAGAAATCTTAATACTATTTAGATCTTTAGTTTTACTGAACTTTTACGTCTAGGTAAAGCACTAAGCCCATATCGTAACTCGCTGCGCCTTCTAGGATTGGTTGGAAGTATTCACGATACGTGCCTGTTTTTGCGTTTGAAGGTACGGATAGCTTGAAGGTATATTCTGCAACTTGTCCAGGGTGAACTGTGTGTTGATCAGGGGACAAGGTGACGCCATCGGCAAGGTATACTCTAGTGAAAACGCCGTTAGTTCGAGATGAGCTGATCCAGTCGTTAGACTTAAAGGCGCTCGGTCGGTTAATTGGCCCGGCTGTCGCCATTCTAGTAGGGCTATAGCCCGGGAAAGTTGACCGGTCATCTTTCCAGAACATGTTGCCATTGTTTCTTAGTTTGAAGGTTACATCTTGTGAAGATCCGCGGGAAATTGTTGGATAGTTGCTTTGCGATATAAATCCAGCTGAAAATCGCTGATTCTCAACCTTTATATCAAGGTGCATTACAACTCCCATTTCGTATTTTTGAGCACCTTCTAAGATCGGTTGGAAGTATTCACGATAGGTACCAGCTTTTGTGTTTGCAGGCACGGTTAAATTGAAACTATACTCAGCGATTTGATTTGGTAGTACTCTATGTTGGTCAGGGGACAAGGTGACGCCATCGGCAAGATATACTTTACTAAAAGTACCATTTGGCCTCGACGAGCTTAGCCAGTCGCTTGACCTAAACGTACTCGGTCGGTTAATTGGCCAGGTTGCGGCAAGCCTGACTGGAAGTTGGTTTTCTTCGATAGACGTATTGTCACGCCAAGTCGCTGTACCTGTATTTCTTAACTTGAAGTTAACCGACCTTTGTTCGCCGTTTACCATAGTTGGGTATGGAGAGGTTTGACTTACGAACCCAGCATTATGGGTC
>Ga0209480_10001968_pt1 | contig 14514 bp, 8 predicted proteins | sample JI61114C2DNA_FD_187501 | JGI IMG/M metagenome (GOLD analysis project Ga0209480, IMG submission 187501) | Wastewater effluent complex algal communities from Wisconsin, to seasonally profile nutrient transformation and Carbon sequestration -... | ecosystem: Engineered > WWTP > Effluent > Algae...
GGTGAGTCTTACAAATTATTCCGATAATACCACGGTTGACGGAACCTATATCGTAAAAGCCGTTATCAATGGAACCGAAGATAACCGGGGCAATCCGGTAACCGTATGGGCGAAGCAATACCTGCAGATTCCTTTACAGCCCCCTGCCGGCGGCACCACACCGGATGCTGTGGCGTATACCTATACCGCCAATGATGCCAGCACCGCTGATCTCGATGGTGACGGGAAATATGAGATCATCCTGAAATGGGACCCTACTAATTCAAAAGATAATTCACAGTCCGGATATACGGGTAATGTATTTATTGACGCGTATAAACTGGATGGTACCCGCCTCTGGCGTATTGACCTGGGACGGAATATCCGTGCAGGTGCTCACTATACCCAGTTTCTCGTTTATGATTTTGATAATGACGGGAAAGCCGAAATGGCCTGTAAAACTGCCGATGGTACAAAAGATGGCACCGGTACGGTAATTGGTAATGCAGCAGCTGATTTCAGAAACAGTAATGGCTATATTCTCAGCGGACCGGAATACCTCACCGTATTCAACGGATTAACCGGTGCTGCCATGGACACAAAAGATTATACACCGGCAAGAGGCACGGTGAGCAGCTGGGGAGACAGTTATGGCAACCGGGTGGATCGTTTTCTGGCCTGTGTGGCGTATACCGATGGCGTGAATCCCAGTATGGTATTCGGCCGCGGTTATTATACAAGACTGGTACGCAGTGCCTGGGATTTCAGAAACGGAGTCTTACAACAAAAATGGATTTTCGACAGCAATACCAGTGGCAACAGTGCCTATGCCGGGCAGGGAAACCATCAGTTAACTGTGGGTGATCCCGATGGCGATGGCAAAGATGAAATCTGTAACGGATCCAGTGCCGTGAATGATGATGGCACCGGTTTTTATGTAAATGGACTGGGCCATGGCGATGCCCTGCACATGAGTGATATGGATCCCGACCGGCCCGGACTGGAAGTATGGCAATGCCACGAGGAACCGGCAAAGTATGGCCAATACGGACTGGAATTCCGGGATGGCAGAACAGGAACCCCGCTCTGGGGCGTGCCGGGCAACAATGCGGATATCGGAAGAGCTCTGGCTGCGGATATTGATCCCCGTTACAGAGGGTATGAAATGTGGGGAGCCACCGGAAGATTATATAATTGTCATGGTGACTCCATCGGACCCAACCGGCCCACTATGAACCATGCGGTGTACTGGGATGGCGATCTGCTCCGTGAATTATTGGATGGTACCAAACTGGAAAAATGGAATTACACCACGAATAGTCTTAACCGGCTGCTTACATTGTATCTGCCCGAACTCGGTTATGGCGAAAGCAATAATACCACCAAGGCCAATCCCTGTCTCACCGCTGATATACTGGGCGACTGGCGCGAAGAGATTATCCTCCGCAGTAATGATAATCTGTTCCTGAATATTTACACCACGGTGGATACAACCACGCACCGGATCTATACGCTCATGCATGATCCGCAATACCGGCTGGCAGTGGCCTGGCAAAACGGGGCCTACAACCAACCGCCCCATCCCGGATTTTATCTGGGTGATGGTATGAGTAATCCCCCTGTTCCCAATATAAAACTGGTGAATGATATTGTAACAGCAACCGGCAATCCCACGCTCAACAATAATAAAGTGTTCCTGTTCCCGAATCCTTCCGCTCAACAGTTTACTATTCAGCTCAACGGGGCTTTTACCTGGACACTCTATGATGCCACCGGACGGTTTGCCGGACAAGGTAATGCCATCAACCAGTTTACCACCGGCGATAAATTATTGCCCGGCTTGTATTTTCTGGTGATCAAACAGAAAAATAAAAGCATTACGCGAACGCTCATCAAACAATAAAATACAAAGTACGAAGTACGAGGTACGAAGTACGAAGTACGGCGTTCCATTCGACATCGCTGTACTCACATCTCACAACCCACATCTCACAACTCAGATACGAAGTACGGCCCTCCATTCGACATCGCTGTACTCACATCTCACATCCCACATCTCACAACTCACTTCTGACTATCTTTACACATTCATTAAAAAACTTGAACGCACCGGATACAATAACAGACACAGGAATTACTTCCAGGAATAAAATGCGGATCGCCGTATCCGCCTTTTACTTCTGTATGGGTTTCAGTTTTGCCTCCTGGGCCAGCCGGATTCCCGATATTAAATCCAAACTGCAGCTCAATGAAGCGCAGCTGGGTACGGTATTGCTTTGTCTGCCGGTAGGTCAGTTGCTGATGATGCCTTTTTCGGGAAGACTGGTTACTAAGTATGGCAGTAAAAAAATTCTCTCCTTTGCCATCCTGCTCTATGCACTCGAACTCACCAATCTTGGCTGGGCCGGTACCATGTGGCAACTGGGACTCGCCCTCTTTATATTCGGTATAGTGGGCAATATGTCGAATATCTCGGTAAACACACAGGGGGTGCTGGCCGAACAGCAATATGGCCGGCCGATCATGACCACTTTTCATGGTATCTGGAGTCTTTCCGGTTTTACCGGTGCCCTGGTTGGTTTGCTGATGATGAATCTGAAAATGGCCCCACGGCCGCATTTTTTCATTGTAGCCGGCCTGGTACTGCTCATTGTGGTACTATCTGTAAAATACCTGATCCCCGGATCTTCTTCCCCGACGGCCACTAAAAAACTATTCTCCAAACCCGAAGGCGTGCTGGTGAAACTCGGCATTATTGCTTTCTGCAGCATGTCGGCGGAAGGCACAATGTTTGAATGGAGCGGTGTGTATTTCCGGGAAATAGTGAAAGCCCCGGAAAGCCTCATTATACTTGGTTACGCCAGTTTTATGATCATGATGGCCACTGGTCGCTTTATGGGAGATAAGCTGATTGCCCGTATGGGTCGTAAGAAAACACTTCAATGGAGCGGGCTACTGGTCTTTACCGGTTTAACCCTCTCCGCAGTATTCCCCTGGATTGTGACCGCCACGGCTGGATTTATCATTGTTGGCCTGGGTGTATCTTCCGTTATCCCTACTATTTACAGCACGGCAGCCAGTACCTCAAAACATGCACCGGGAATGGCCCTAGCCGGAGTATCCAGTATCGGCTTCCTGGGATTCTTATTCGGCCCCCCGCTGATCGGATATATCGCACAGCTATTCAGTCTGCGTGCTTCATTCGGTGTGGTGGCCTGCTTCGGTCTGCTGATCACCATCATGGTTACCAAACTCAATGTATTTCATAATTCAAAATAACATTTCATGAAACTCGATCTCGCTGCATTTCGTCCCATCAATGTACAAAGAGCCACTGAAGGATTTAAATGTTACGATAACCAGCCGCTGACTTACTGGACCACGGCCCTGGCCGGTGAAGTAGGTGAGCTCTGTAATATGATCAAGAAAATACAACGGGTGGAACGCGGTGGCGTGGATGGCGGCAGCAGTTATTCAGCCAAAGACATTACCAAAGAAATGCTGAAAGAAGAGATCGGCGGCATTGCCATCTACCTGGACCTGCTGGCTTCCCTGCTGGATATCTCCCTGGAAGAAGCGATTGTGGATACGTTTAACAGTAAGTCGGAGAAGTATGGATTCGTGCAGAAGATAGAAGTTAGTAGTTAGAAGTTAGAAGTCCGATCCAATCGTCATTCCGTTTCGTAGAGGACTATCATTTCGAGCGCCCCTGCCTTCGCCTTACTACGGAGAGCTTGAAGCGAGAAATCTTACTTTTCTCTCCCCCACCACCTTGTCATCGCGAGCAAGGCGAGTGACCTTGTATTTCCGCGCAGCGGCCAATTTTGTTCAACCCCTTCAGGGTTGCCGGATCGTTGGGGGCACCCTGTCCCCGGGCTTCACCCGGGGTTATTGATGGTTTAAGCCCGTTGGGCTATGCAGTACGATCGATTCGCAATTTCACTCCGAAGCATAACCGTAGTAAAAACGAAATGCTTCCCCCACTATCATTTCGAGCGCCCCTGCCTTCGCCTTTCTACGGAGGGCTTGAAGCGAGAAATCTTACTTTTCTCTCCCCCACCACCTTGTCATCGCGAGCAAGGCGAGTGACCTTGTATTTCCGCGCAGCGGCCAATTTTGTTCAACCCCTTCAGGGTTGCCGGGTCGTTGGGGGCACCCTGTCCCCGGGCTTCACCCGGGGTTATTGATGGTTTAAGCCCGTTGGGCTATGCAGTACGATCGATTCGCAATTTCACTCCGAAGCATAACCGTAGTATAAACGAAATGCTTCTCACCCCCTTTCCTTCGGAGAGGGGGTAGAGGGGGAGAGGCCGGGGCTATGCAGTCCGACCGAATCGTCATCTCACTCCGAAGCGTAACCGTAGTAATAACGAAATGTCTCCCTCCCCTCTTTCCTTCGGAAAGGGGGGCAGGGGGGATAGGCCTGCAGTCCGTTCGATTCGTCATCTCACTCCGAAGTATAACCGTAGTATAAACGAAATGCTTCTCACCCTCTTTCCCTGCCTACCGGCAGGCAGGCTTCGGAGAGGGGGTAGAGGGGGAGAGGCCGAGGGGGTCCGGGGGAGAGGCCGGGCGTACTGCTTTGCCATCCCGGAGTTTCCCCCGAGTTTATCGAAGCGAGTGACCTTGTATTGCTATTTTGAATTAACTTTCCCTTATGTCCCAAAAACTCCTCCTGCTCCTCCTTTTCCCGCTTTCCGGATTCAGCCAGTCCTTTTCCCCGTTGTTGAATAAGGAAACCGAAACCGCAAAAGAACAGTACTCCCTTTGGTACCGGCAGCTGCATGCCAACCCGGAATTAAGTACACAGGAAATGAATACTGCCGCCTACCTGAAAAAAGAAATGCGGTCGCTGGGGTTTGATATCATTGATTCACTCGGCTTTTACAGCTTTGCCGCAATATTGAAGAATGGAAACGGGCCGGTATTACTGTACCGGACCGATATGGATGGACTGCCGGTGAAAGAAGAAACCGGTTTACCCTTTGCCAGCCACGCAACCGTGAAAAAAGAAGGGCAGGAAATACCGGCTATGCATGCCTGTGGACATGATATCCATATGAGCAGCTGGCTGGGTACAGCGGCTGTCATGAGCCGCCTGCGGAAACAATGGTCCGGCACCCTGATCCTCCTGGCACAGTCTGCTGAAGAAACCGGGCAGGGAGCAAAGAAAATAGTTGCGGCACCGGCGTTTACCCAATTACCCGCCGCTGATATACAACTCGCCTTTCATGATCATGCAGAACTGCCGGCCGGACAGGCCGGGTTCTGTGACGGCTTCGCTATGGCCGCCGTGGATATGATGAACATCACGATTTATGGCAAGGGCGGACATGGCGCAGCCCCGCAAAACAGCATCGACCCGGTACTGCTGGCGGCGCAATATGTAACCGCTGTACAATCCATTGTCAGCCGTAACCTGTCGCCCAATGATCCCGCTGTAATTACCATCGGGGCCATACATGGAGGAACAGCCGGCAATATTATTCCGAATGAAGTAACACTGAAACTCACCATCCGGTCTTACAGTGAAACCGCCCGTCAACTGATTCTTGAAAGACTGAAAACAATCGGTGATCACCTGGCGGCAGCTGCCGGACTGGGAAAAGATAAGATGCCCAAATATGATTTACTGGATATGTCCATTCCTTCGGTCTATAATGAACCGGCGCTGGGCAAATCCCTGCGCACTATCATAAGTAAAGAAATGGGCGACTCCGCCTGGACAACCGTAAAGCCGGTTATGATCGGTGAGGATTTCGGGGTATATGGCCGGCAACAGAAATCCATTCCCTCTTATTTGCTCTGGATTGGCACGGTAGCTCCCGATCGAAAAGCAAAAGCAGCCAACGGGCAGGAAGAATTGCATTCCCTGCATTCCTCAAAATTTGCCCCGGCTTATACCCGTACCATTCCGGCTGCAGTAAAAATGATGAGCAGTTGTTTGCTGCATTTGTTTAAAGCAAAACAATAACGGTATATGTTTATAATAACCGCCTGATCTTCACATACACCAGGAAGGCCAGCGAAAGCGCCAGCAGCCAGGCACCGATGATAAACAGGATGTCTGTCCGGGAAGGGGGCGGCTTACTCATTCGTTTATCCGTTTAAGCCGGATATGCGCCACCTGTGATACCACCAGTGGAAATTTCTCCACCACCACATTGCTGGTATCGAGGCCGAATCCCTTTTCCTCTGAAAGACTAATTTCCTTCAGCCAGAAATATATTTTCATCACCAGCTTCTCAAAGAACGGCAGCTCATTGTCCTGGCTCAGGTATTTCTCCATCACTACAAACGAGAAGTCGCCGGTTACATTGCTGCTGTCAAGGCTCTCATACCGGCTTTTCACATTCACTTCCCGGTTGCTCACCAGGTCTTCAATCACTTTCCTGAAAAGCAGGTTGATCCGCGGTTGTACCCGGAAGCCCAGTTTAAAATCCACCCGGATAATATCATTGGGAATAATATGCGTGACCTTGTACTCCATGGTATACGGTTCATCCACTGTATCCACATGAATCAGCCAGTAAATATCCGCCCGCTTCGGTCTGCGGTTGAGGATCGAGAACATCACTTTATGTTCAATCTCTTTCGGGTTATCCGCGCTGGTGAGGTACACTAGGTGCGTGGCATATTTGGCGACTGATTTATCATTGCTCAGTTCCTGGATACGGGGGATATAATGTTCCAGCCGCACAAACTCCACGTAGCGGTTCTTGATTTTACGGGCCCGGTACCAGGCATACATCACCAGGAATAACAGTCCGCCCACGATTAAGGTTACATACCCTCCATGCTGAAACTTATCCAGGTTGGCATAGAAAAATACAAACTCGATACTGAGATAAACCAGCAGGTAACAATAGACCAAAATGGATTTTACCCGGTGCAATACGAGGAAGTTGGCAAACAGCACAGAGGTCGCTATCATGGTGGCGGTAATGGCCAGTCCATAAGCCGCTTCCATATTCGATGCCTTTTTGAAATAAAGTACGACACCGATACATCCGGCAAACAATAAGGTATTCACGGCCGGTACATAAAGTTGTCCTTTCGTTTCTGTGGGATACACAATTTTCAATTTGGGCCATAGATTCAGCCGCATGGCTTCACTTACCAGGGTAAATGAACCGGAGATCAGGGCCTGGCTGGCAATGATGGTGGCCGCCGTGGCAATACTGATACCGAAGTACATAAACCAGCCGGGCATGATACCATAGAAAGGATTAAATCCCTTTTCAATCATAGCCGGTGTAATCATATCCCCAGTATGCATGTGCAGTAACCAGGCACCCTGACCGAGATAATTCAGAATCAGGCAGGTTTTTACCAGTATCCAGGAGTAACGGATATTCCATTTACCACAGTGCCCCAGATCGGAATAGAGTGCTTCCGCCCCGGTGGTACAGAGAAAGACCCCGCCCAGTATATAAAAGCCTTCATGATAGGTGGTCAGCAATTGTACCGCATACCAGGGATTAAAGGCTTTCAGCACTGCCCATTGTCCGGGCAACTGGAAAATACCCAGCAGAGCAAGCATGGTAAACCAGACCAGCATGATGGGCCCAAAGAAGCGGCCGATAAAAGCGGTACCAAATTGCTGAAGAAAAAACAGCATGGTAATAATGCCGATCACGATATAGACCACCGTCATCTGGCTGATATGTGAAAAAGCAGGTACCTGTTTCAATCCTTCAATAGCAGAGGTAACAGAAATGGGAGGCGTGATCATGCCATCCGCCAGCAGGGCGGCTCCACCGGCCATGGCCGGAAGCACCAGCCATTTTTTACGGCGGCGCACCAGGGCAAATAAAGAAAAGATGCCGCCTTCCCCTTTATTATCTGCGCGCAAAGTAAGTATCACATACTTGATGGTCGTCTGCAGGGTCAGGGTCCAGATGATACAGGATAAGGCACCAATGATCAGTTCCTCCGTGATCATTTTACCATTTGTGATGGCATTTAATACGTAGAGCGGGGAAGTACCGATATCACCGAAGATTATGCCGAGTGCAATCAGCAACCCGGCCGGACTGGCTTTTTTCAGAGAGACAGACATGACTATAAAAATTCAGACACCAAATGTAGACCGGTGGTAAACAGCAATGAAATATCCGGGCGTTCCGGAGGTGAATCTTTATAAAATCTTTATACGCCTTTGGCGTATTGCTTAAACACATAGGTTCATAGAAACACATAGCAACACATAGACGACTCATAGTGTGCACTTTCGTGGAATTTGTATCTTCACCATATGCCCCGAACGGCCCCGCATAAAATTGAGCTGAAGAAACAATACCTGTTTAGTATTCTTTCCGTACTGGCGGTATCGGTGATCTGTTACGGACTTACGCCCTATCTCGGGTACCGTGTGGTGGCCCTGATCCTGCTGGTGACTGTATCCCTGATCGCCATTTCATTTGATATATGGCCGGTGCTTTTATCTGCGGCGCTGTCTGCTTTTATCTGGGATTTCTTTTTTATTCCGCCGCATTTCACCATACATGTGGATTCCACCGAAGATGCCATTCTGCTGATCATGTACTTTATCATTGCCCTGGTGAATGCGGTGCTTACGTATAAGATCCGGCAGGTGGAGAAGCTCGCCAGGCTGCGGGAGGAAAAAGCCAAAGCCGTTAAACTGTATAATACCTTTCTCAATTCACTGTCGCACGAACTGAAAACACCGATTGCGGCGATTATTGGTGCCACGGATAACCTGCAGGCAAAAAACAATCCGTTGAGTGAAGAAAACAAGGCACAACTGGTGGAAGAAATTGCCAAAGCTTCCTTCCGGCTCAATCAGCAGGTGGAGAATTTATTAAACATGTCCCGCATTGAGTCCGGTTTCCTCAAACCCCGGCAGGACTGGTGTGATATTACCGAGACCATTCATGAAGTAGTGCGCCGTCTCGAGGAAAACAGTCCGGGCCGGCAGATCGGGATACAGATACACCCGGATTTACCTTTGTGCCGGCTGGACAAAGTGATGCTGGAAACCGTGCTCTATAACCTGCTGATGAATGCGGTCCGTTATGCAGGCCCTTCTTCCTGCATTTCCATTATTGCTGCCTGTTATGCAGATACGCTGGAACTGACAGTGGAAGACAATGGTCCGGGCTTTCCGGCAGAAGAAGTAAATTTTGTATTCCGTAAATTTTACCGCGGTACAGATAACAACAGCAGTGGCACCGGGCTCGGGCTATCCATTGTAAAAGGATTTACCGAAGCCATGGGCGGCACCGTTACACTCAGCACACCCACGGGAGGTGGCGCCTGTTTCACACTGCGGTTCCCGGCTGCCGCTTCGCCGATTAAACTAACCTGACATGAACAAACCCGGTATACTTGTAATAGATGATGAAGCGCAGATGCGGAAGCTGCTGGATATTACCCTGCAGACAAACGGGTACCAGGTAACTCTGGCCGCCACAGCGAAGGAAGGATTGATCCTGGCCGCGAATCATCCGCCGGATCTGATACTGCTGGATCTGGGTTTACCGGATAAAAGCGGACAGGAGGTGTTGAAATCACTGCGGCAATGGTATACCAACCCGGTGATCATTCTTTCTGTACAGCATGATGAAGAAGCCATCATCACCGCCCTGGATAATGGCGCGAATGATTACCTCAGCAAACCTTTCCGCACGGGTGAACTGCTGGCCCGTATCCGTTCCGCTCTCCGCACGTTTAATACAGAAGAAGGGGAACCGCTGATCGGTGGACCGGGACTGGAGATAGATCTCACGGCCCGCACGGTAAAAAAGAATAATGAACTGATTAAGCTGACGCTTACAGAATACAGTCTGCTGGCCCTGCTGGCCCGCAATGAAGGAAAAGTGCTCACGCACCAGTATTTACTCCGCGCAATATGGGGACCGGGTTTTATCAGTCAGTCGCAGTACCTGCGGGTATTTATAGCCCAGCTGCGCAAAAAAATTGAGACAGATCCCAACCGTCCTGAATATATTCTTACTGAATCAGGAGTGGGTTACCGGTTTATGTTTGCTTTATAAGAGAATTACCGTTTACGGTTCACCACGAATTGCAAAGGCCGAAGGGTTCTCGGCCTCTCGGCCTCTACCCATCGGCCTCTCCCCCTTTACCCCCTCGGCCTCTCCCCCTCTACCCCCTCTCCGAAGCCTGCCTGCCGGTAGGCAGGGAAAGGGGGTGAGTGACATTTCGTTTTTACTACGGTTACGCTTCGGAGTGAGATTACGCTTCGAACGGACTGCATAGCCCAACGGGCTTAAACCATCAATAAGCCCGGGTGAGATAGTCGGGAGCCTGCCTGCCGGCATAGGCAGGTTAGTAGTCTGGAGTTAGTAGTCCGGTCGAATCGTCCTTTTCACTATGGATTGAAATGGCGATTTGAACGGGCAGTATAGCCTAACGGGCTTAAACCATCAATAACCCCGGGTGAAGCCCGGGGGTAGGCTGCCCCCAACGATCCCCCAACCCCGGAGGGGTTGAACACAATTGGCCGCTGCGCGGAAATACAAGTTCACTCGCTTTGCTCGCGATGACAGGCGGAGGAGGGAGAGAGAAGGAAATACAATATTTCTCGCTTCAGGCCCTCCGTAGTAATGCGACGGCAGGGACGCTCGAAATGACTGCCCGCTCCGGAGCGGAAACACGATTCGACCGGACTCCCGACTCCCGACTCCCGACTCCCGACTCCCGACTCCCCACTCCCGACTCCTGACTCCCGACTCCCGCCTCCTGACTCCCGACTCCCGACTCCCGACTCCTGACTCCCGACTCCTAACTGGCCTCTCTATCTTATCAACACTACCGTTCCCCTTTCCACCCGTTCCGCTTCCCCTTCCAGCTGATACAGGCAGGTCCAGACAAATACATTTCCATCCTGCAATTGCCCTTTATAACGGCCATTCCAACCGGCGGTGGGATCTTTCGTTACAAATACTGTTTCTCCCCAGCGGTTGAAGACTCGGAATTCAAATCGTTTGATATTACCAAAGAGGAATGGATGCAGGATATCATTTTTTCCATCTCCGTTGGGCGTAAAGGCAGAAGGTACATAAAGACCCTTCATACATTCTTTCGGATTAACAATCACGGAGTCACGCCCCATACAATCCGACTGATCTGTGGCTTCCAGCCAGTAGGTACCCGGCTGTGTGATGGTAATCGCCGCAGCTGTACTGCCGGTATTCCAGTGATAGGCGCGGAAAGGTTTGTCTGCTGTAAGCTGAATATTTCCGTAAGAACAGATGGCCGTATCGGCAAACAAGAAACCTGAAGGCAGGGGCAATATGTTTTTTATAATCACGGTATCGGTGCCCTTACAGCCATTATTATCCGTAACCTGTACGGCATAGATACCCGTACCTGTAACCCGGTATGTCTGTGCGGTACTTCCTGTATTCCAGGCATAGCCGGCAAAACCTGTCCCGGCATCCAGCAGACGGCTGGTACCTGTACAAAGGGTGGTATCCGGATCCAGGGTTACTACCGGTAAAGGATATACGCTGATCAGCCGGAAAGTATCTTTCGAAATACAACCATGTACCGTGGTACCCGTTACCTGGTACTGACCGGCAGTCTTTACCGTCAGTGACTGACTTTGCACACCGGTACTCCAGTTGTATTGTGTAAATCCCGCGCCGGCATCCAGCACCAGACTGTCGCCTGTACAGACTGATTTATCAGCACCCAGTTGAATGGGTGGAGATGTATGTACGGTAATACGTACCGTATCAAACGCAAAACAACCCGGCGTCTTTTCCGCACGAATCATATACGCGGTATCGGTCATTGGATTCACCACCACATTTTGCGTTGACTGTGCACTTATATTATACGCTGGTGACCAGGTATAGTTGATAAATCCCGATGGTGCATTTAACTGAATGGTATCCGTATTGCATTTGGTACGGTCGGGACCAATGCTGATCGGCACCACCGCACTCGGACTGACATTGATTGTATCCGTCATCAGGTTGCCGCAGGAGTCGGTGATATCCACCCAGTATTGGCCGGGGCCATTAATAGTCAGCAGGGAATCTGTAGTCCCGGTACTCCACAGATACGTAAGGTATTTATCGCCGGCATGCAACAGCAGTGTATTATTCGGGCAAATAGTAGTATCGGGACCAAGGTTGAGAATGGGTGAAGAAGAAGCGGCAATGATACGCAGCGTGTCTTTAACCGGGAAGCACCCGAAGTTCAGTTCGCCGCCGATCGTATAGTTGCCAAATGCCGGGAAGCGAACAGTCACCGATGTATCTGTCTGGTTCAGCACAATCACCCCCTGGCTGATCTGCCAGACCATTGGTTGCCCGCAGGCCCTGTTGCGGTGCGCTTTATACGTATAGGCATTGCTGAGATTACAGATGGCAGCAGGGCCTGACACTTTTAAATAACTGCAGGAGTCCACATAATCGGGGCATTTGTACCGCATCTCAGGATAATAGGTGCGTCCGGCCACGGTAAAGTCAGTAAAAGGATACGTGGTTACGGAGGGGGTAAGCCCGGTGATGGGTTGTGTCAGCAGACCGGTGAAATTTTCGCGGGTCATCGTTTGATCATAGAGCTGACAACCGGTCATCGGTTCTGTACCGGAGGAGTCCAGTTTACGTACCACGATTTTAGCAGAAAAGGAATAATAGTATTCCAGCAGGTTTCCGTTCTCATTCCCCGCCATGACCAGCGATTCGTCGCTGTCGGGCTCCATATATGAATACTGACCCAGCTGTACAGCTGCATGGTGTTTGGACCAGATCACATTAAAGTTCGAGTCCAGTTTGGCCAGTTTGGTCTGGTTGGAAATATAGGGTTGCAGGGTAAGCGGTTCAAAGCCGGCGGACAGCAGGTAATAGTGTTTACCGGATATCCGTTTCAGCACCGGCTTCATGGCATAGTATTTCGAGATGGCGTTTATTGAAGTCACCGAGCGGATGGCTCCACTGGTATCCAGGCGCAGTATTGATCCGATGGTATAAGTGCCGGGTACTACAGGACTGCAAATGGAGGCTATCAGCAGGGTGCTGTCTTCGGCAATCATATTTCCCATGATGATACTGCCACCGTTTTCATAATACTGATTCATCCAGACTGTATGTCCGTCGTTATAGTCCAGTTTCATCACCAGGCTGTAGTTGGTATAATCGGCCACTATACGATAGCTCATATAGCCGTTCAGGTAGATGGACCCGTCCTTTACCAGGATATTCTGAAGACCTGACAGGTACATTTCATCTCCCGCGCTGAGTTGCCGTTGCCAGATGGAATTGCCGTTAGCATCGAGCCGGCAGAGAAAGAGGTTTTTGTAAAATGTATTCCCCACCAGCAACACCCCGCCATCTGGCATTGCTTCAATGGAATGTATCAGGAATGTGGTAGGCAGGTTATTAGCCGGGGGTATCTGCAATTTCTTTGCCCAGCTGATACTGCCGTTGTTATTTAATTTCGCAATGAAGCGGGTATTCGATTCGGTGGATCCTGCTGCATAGTAGCCATTGCCCCCGGGCACCACGGCTATCATGTCCAGGCTGCTGACCAGGTTCATGTTGCTGGTAGAATCCAGTATAAAGGACCATTCAATACAGCCGGTTGCCTTGGTTTTAAATATATAACCCCGCTGGGGCTGATTCATAAAACTGCTTTGTTCACGGGTACCGGAATACAGGAATCCCCCGTCTGTTGTACGGGCAAAGCCGCGGATAAACTCTGTACTCGCAGGTCTCCCATAATACATTTTCAGGTTATTGGTATCCGGCGGAAACTCGCCCGGCTGAAAATAATAGCAGACCGCGGTATCAGTACAATCCCCGTTATAGGCCACCAGTTTAATCTGGGACAGCCCCGGATTAAATCCGTAGTTCGTGACTGGTGTATTCGGTGAAAGGGGACTGCGGTCCACCCAAAACTGGTAACTGGTAGCGTTGGTACTGGTATTTACAAAATTGAAAGAAGTATACATCTGTGCCAGTGTCAGCACCGAATCATTACCGGGATAAAAAGAAGCCGTGACCCCGCAGAAATTAGTTGGTCGTCCCGCAGCGGGTGTTTGCTGCGCCTGCAGTAAAAGGGAAAAACCCGTGAAAAAAACTAATATAAAAAAACAACGCTGAAGCAAGGATGAAGGTTTCAGGATTAACGAAGAGTAAAAGTAGTAAAAAAAGTCAGGAGTCGGGAGTCAGGAGACCGGTCGAGTCGTCATCTCGCTCCGGAGTGAGACTTCGCCTGAAACGTACTAACGACTAATGACTAACGACTATCGACTGACCCAAAAGCCCGCTTCGTAGCGAAATGAAGATTCGAGCGGTCTCCCGACTCCTGACTCCCAACTCCCATCTCCTGACTCCTTTATCAAATAAATACACTACCTTATACCAAAATCCCTCCGCTCCGCCCCCCACACCCCGTCCCCCGCAACCTGTAAACCAAAAACCAACGATAATGAAAAAGATCATGATCTCTTTCGTCATGCTTGCTGTTATGTCGTGCACCAACGACAAAAAAGAAGCCCCTGCCACAGATGCAGCTGCAGCCAATGCCGACAATCCG
>Ga0209480_10001969_pt1 | contig 14513 bp, 13 predicted proteins | sample JI61114C2DNA_FD_187501 | JGI IMG/M metagenome (GOLD analysis project Ga0209480, IMG submission 187501) | Wastewater effluent complex algal communities from Wisconsin, to seasonally profile nutrient transformation and Carbon sequestration -... | ecosystem: Engineered > WWTP > Effluent > Algae...
CTGGCGGCGAACCATCCGATGGCCGAGCGCCTGGGTCATGCCCTGTTCGACGGCCAGCTTTATTTCTCCAGCAGCGAACAACTCTGGCTGGTCGCGGTTTGCAGTTTGATGGCCTTGCTGCTTTTGCGAAAGCTCGCCAATAATTTGCTATTGGCGCATGTTTATCCCGATTTTTTCCGCGTTCGCGGTCTGCCAGCCTGGCCGACACAGACCGGATTTGATCTGCTCGCTGCGTTGGTGCTGGCGCTGGCCACCATGAGCATGGGTGTGATGGGCGCTTTTGCTTTGGTCTTTATTCCCCCTTGGCTGGCTTTCCGCCGGGGGCGTAACTGGCGTGCCGGGTTGTGGCTGGCATTGGCGATCGGTCTGCTTGCCTACATTGCGGCGTTTATTGTTGCGCTCGGCCTGGATCAACCGTTTGGACCCGTGCTGGCGCTGGTGCTGATCGTTGTCGGTCTGGTCATTGCATGAGCCGGGAGGGCGTGCTAAAAAGCTTCCTCTGTAAGTGGAGCGCCCATGGTTTTTTCCTTTTTCAAGAAGCAGATACAGAAGATGCCGGAGCGCCCGGCAGCGCGTCCGCGCTCTCCGGAGCCACGGCCGGAAGTCAGGGCGCCCAAGCCGCTGATTGTTGACGTCGAGCCGCTTGACGAGCCTTTGCCTGATCTGGAATTCAGCACAAGCGCTAAAGCACAGGCCACTCCGCCAGCCAAAAAAATAGACTCTGTTTCACCCGTTGTCTCACCTAAAACGCCAACGGAGCTTGCCGACCTTGATTTTGACGTTGACGAATTTGATCGCGACTTTACCGAATCGAGCGTCATGGCGATTGATGTCGAGCAAGGCGGCGATCCGGTTCAAGTGGATATCGAACAAGTTGTTGTCATGTTCGCCAATCGTCAGGATTCTGCGGCTCGGGCGCTGCTTGAAATGCTTATCCGGGCACATCCGGTAAGCGAAGGGCGGCGCTTCTGGGCGCTGTTGTTCGACTTGCTGCAGGTGATGGGCGACCGTGCTGCTTTCGAGAAGTTGAGCGTGGAGTTCACTGAAGTCTGTGAAACATCTCCCCCGCCTTGGCGCCAGGAGTCGCCTGCTGTTAGCAGCAACGGCAATGGCGCAAGTCCCAAGCTTTTCGTGCTCCAGGGCGTGTTGACCGCAGAAGGTAGTCAACCGGTGGCTGAACTTGCCAAATTGATCGCCCAGCAGTCGTCCGAAGAGCAGGGAATCATCGTTGATTGCGGCAAACTGTTTGGCTGCGATGATGAAGTAGCTGGACAGTTGGCCGAACTGCTCAGCCGGGCCCGGCATCGTTCGCTCTCGTTAATCCTGGAAAATGTTGAGGGTTTGCTCGGGCGCCTGAACGAGCGTCTGGTGGTTGGTGAGCCTACCCACGTCCAGGCCTGGTTGCTTTTGCTGGAATTGCTGCAACGTCATTCGACCCAGGAGGTTTTTGAGGAGCGTGCCGTCGACTACGCCGTTACCTTCGAGCTGTCGCCGCCTTCATGGGAAAAACTTTCAGGTCATGGGGTGAAATCACCATTACTCAGCGGGCGACCGAAAGATGATGCGCACTATTTTTCGGGTGAGATCAAAAATTCGCGTTTCGACGAGCTGGTGGATATTTTCCAAATGGTTGATCAGCCCATTCTCGATTTCTCCGGTGTGCCCAGAATGGACTTCTTTTCGGCCGGGCAATTGGTTAATCGGCTATCGCCCTATACGGCAGCCGGGCGGGAAATTGTTATTCGCAGCCCCAACCATCTGGTGGCTGAATTGATGGCCGTCGTCGGCCTCAACAAACAGGCACGTATCATCGTTCCCAAGTCATAAGCGTTAGGAAAAATCATGGAGCAATATCACGGCACGACAATTCTGTCGGTGCGGCGCGGTAACTCGGTCGCCATGGGTGGCGATGGTCAGGTCACGTTGGGCAATGTCGTCATCAAGGCGACGGCACGTAAGGTCCGCCGCCTTTATCAGGGACGTATCCTGGCCGGATTTGCCGGTGGCACGGCCGATGCATTCACCCTGTTCGAGCGTTTTGAATCGAAGCTGGAAAAGCATCAAGGCAATTTGATGCGCTCGGCGGTTGAGCTCGCCAAGGATTGGCGCTCGGATCGCGCCTTGCGTCGGCTGGAAGCCATGCTTTCAGTGGCCGACCGTGAAAACTCACTGGTGATTACCGGGAATGGCGATGTACTGGAGCCGGAATACGGCATCGTCGCAATCGGTTCCGGCGGCTCCTACGCCCAAAGTGCCGCCCGAGCCCTGCTCGAAAATACCGAGCTGTCGCCGCTGGATGTCGTGACCAAGTCGCTGGAAATTGCCGGCGATATTTGTATCTATACCAACCGCAACTTCACCATTGAGGTTCTGGAATGACTGCCATGACCCCGCAGGAAATTGTCCACGAGCTGGATAAACACATCGTCGGCCAGAATAACGCCAAGAAGGCGGTCGCCATCGCCTTGCGCAATCGCTGGCGGCGGGTGCAAGTGGCCGAGCCGCTGCGCCAGGAAATCACTCCGAAAAATATTCTGATGATCGGGCCGACCGGTGTCGGCAAGACCGAAATCGCCCGTCGTCTGGCACGGCTGGCCAATGCGCCGTTTATCAAGATCGAAGCGACCAAGTTCACTGAAGTCGGCTACGTCGGGCGTGATGTCGAAACGATCATTCGTGATCTGGTGGAAATCGCCATCAAATCGCATCGCGAACAGGCGATGAAACAAATGCGCGCCCGGGCTGAAGATGCCGCCGAGGAGCGGGTGCTCGATGCCTTGTTGCCGCCGTCACGTGGGCCTGGATTCTTCGCGGAAAATGCCGCTCCGGCAGAAGAAAGCATGACCCGGCAGAAATTCCGCAAAAAGCTGCGCGAAGGTGAGTTGAACGATAAAGAAATCGAGATTGAAGTCGCCATGCCCGGCATGCAGGCTGAAATTTTCGCGCCGCCCGGCATGGAAGAGCTGACCCAGCAGATTCAGGGGATGTTCCAGAACATTGGCGGAGGCAAGAAGAAAGCGCGCAAGCTGAAAATCCCCGAAGCCTTGAAGCTGCTGACCGAGGAAGAGGCAGCCAAGCTGGTCAGTGACGAGGATGTGAAGCTGGAAGCGGTCAAGGCCGTTGAGCAGAACGGCATCGTCTTCCTCGATGAACTGGACAAGATCGCCAGCCGTTCGGAAATGCAGGGTGCCGATGTGTCACGCCAAGGCGTGCAGCGCGACTTGCTGCCTTTGGTTGAGGGCACGACGGTATCGACCAAGTACGGCATGATCAGGACTGACCACATCCTGTTCATTGCCTCCGGTGCGTTTCATCTTTCCAAGCCGTCCGACTTGATTCCCGAATTGCAAGGCCGCTTCCCGATTCGGGTCGAACTGGACTCGCTGTCGGTCGCTGATTTTGAATGCATCCTGACCCAGACTGATGCCTGCCTGACCCGGCAATATCAGGCGCTGCTCGAAACCGAGGGTGTTCAGCTGGAGTTCGCTGCGGAAGGGGTGCGGCGTCTGGCTGAAATCGCTTACCAGGTGAATGAGAAAACTGAAAATATCGGTGCCCGTCGCCTGCATACGGTGATGGAAAAGCTGCTCGAAGAAGTCTCCTTTGCCACCGGCAAGGTCGGGCAGGAAAAGCTGATCATTGATGCCGCCTACGTCAATTTACGATTGGGCGAACTGGCAGCCGACGAAGACTTGTCGCGTTACGTGCTGTGACCGACGAAAGCCTCAGCTTCCGCCTACTCGCCATCCTCTTCCCGATTTTCGGGATCGTGGCGGCGGGCTATTTCTACGCCCGCCACCACAAGCCGGAAATGGCGGTGGCCAACCGGCTGAACATGGATGTCTTCGTGCCGGCGCTGGTGTTTGCCGCCATGGCCGGCAAGTCTTTCGACCTGGTTGCCTACGGGCCGTTGGCGCTCGGTGGTTTTCTCGTGCTGGCGAGCTGTGGCCTGCTCGCCTGGCCGATTGCCCGGCTGATCGGCGTGCAGCCGAAGACGCTGGTGCCGCCGATGTTGTTCAACAACTCCGGCAATATCGGCCTGCCCCTCGCCGTGCTGGCCTGGGGCGAAGTGGCGCTGCCGGCGGCGGTCATTCTCTTCATGGTCGAAAACACCCTGCATTTTTCATTCGGCGCTCGTTTGCTCGACCCGAAAACACGCTTATTAACCCTCTGGCGCATCCCTGTGGTTTTTGCTGCAATTGCCGGGTTGACCGTAGCAATCCTCAAAATCCCCATCTGGCAGCCTTTAGTCATCGCGATCAAGATGCTGGGCGATGTCTCGGTGCCCTTGCTGCTCTTCTCGCTCGGGGTGCGGATGACTGACGTTTCTTTCCGCGAATGGAAAGTAGCCACGGGTAGCGCCATCCTGCGTCCGCTGGCCGGTATGCTGATCGCCGCTGGCGTCATCCAGTTGCTCGGCCTGCAAGGTCGTGAAGCGGCGATGTTGCTGGTCTTTGGCGCCTTGCCGCCGGCCGTGCTCAACTTCCTCTTTGCCGAACGCTACAAGCAGGAACCGGAGCGCGTCGCGTCGATTGTGTTGATCGGCAATCTGGCGGCGCTGCTGTTCCTGCCGCTCGCCCTGGTGCTGGTGTTATGAGTTGCCGTAACGATTGATTTGCCGGCGGTCGCGCTTGGTTGGGCGACCGTGCAAATCAGCGGCTGGGTCCACGACCAGTTTGCGGGTTTCCCGCTGTATTTCACGGGCCACAATGCTTTCCGGGCTTTCTTCGTAGAGCAGCCGCGCTTCAGGCGCCGGGCCGCGTTTGTCCGAGAGGGCGCGAACGCTGATTTCCCAGCGAACTTCGCTATTACTTATTTCCAGGCGGTTATCGACTTTGACCTCGCGCGAGGCCTTGACTCGGCTGCCATTGAGCTGCACCTTGCCGCCAGTGATCGCATCAGTCGCGAGCGAGCGCGTCTTGAAAAAACGTGCCACCCATAACCATTTGTCGAGGCGCACAGCGGCGCCTATTGCGGTAGCAGGCTTTCGCCAGCGTAGAGCTGTTCAACGGTCTCGCGCTGGCGAATGACAAAAGTCTGATCGCCATCGACCATGATTTCGACGGCACGTGGCCGGGTGTTGTAGTTGGAACTCATCGCCATGCCGTAGGCGCCGGCCGACATAACGGCCAGCAGGTCGCCTGTCTCGATGCAAAGTGGTCGGGCCTGGCCGAGGAAGTCGCCGGTTTCGCAGACCGGACCAACGACGTCATACACCCGGTTCTCGCCGGGTCGCGGCACCACCGGCAGAATGTCGTGCCAGGCTTCATAAAGCGCTGGCCGCATCAGGTCGTTCATGGCCGCGTCAATGATGGCAAAACTCTTGCCTTCGCCGGGCTTCAGGTATTCGACGCGGGTCAGCAGCAAGCCGGCATTGCCGACCAGACGCCGGCCCGGTTCCAGAACCACCTTCAGACCACGGCCGGCCAACTTGTCGAGTAGCGGGGTCAAGTAGGAAGCGACCGTGGGTTGCACTTGGTCATCCTTGTACTTGATGCCGAGGCCACCACCGAGGTCCAGATGGTGAATATGGATGCCTTCTGTGGTCAACTGGTCAAGCAGGGCCAAAATGCGATCGAGTGCCTCGACGAAGGGGGCGGGGTCGAGCAATTGCGAGCCGATGTGGCAGTCAATACCCACCGCCTCAATATTCGGCAAAGCCGCGGCACGGCGATAGAGGGGCAGCGCGTCCTCGTAGGCAACGCCAAACTTTGCTTCCTTGAGACCGGTTGAAATATAGGGGTGCGTTTTCGGATCCACATTGGGATTGACGCGCAGGCTGACCGGCGCTTTTTTACCGGATTGACCGGCGACCTCGTTGAGGCGCTCCAGCTCGGCGGCGGATTCGACGTTGAAGCAAAAAATGCCGACATCCAAAGCCAGCTTCATTTCAGCGGCGGTTTTGCCGACGCCTGAAAACACCACCTTTTTGGGATCAGCACCCGCCGCCAGTACCCGTTGCAATTCGCCACCGGAAACGATGTCAAACCCGGCGCCCATGCGTGCAAAGACATTGAGAATGGCGAGATTGGCGTTGGCCTTGACCGCGAAGCAGATGAGCGCACCGTTGCCGGCAGGGTGGCTACCCAGTACGTCCTGGAATTCTCGCAGCGAGCCTTCCAAAGCAGCCCGCGAATAGACGTAGGCAGGCGTGCCAAATTGTTCTGCAATTGCGGGTAGGGCAACAGATTCGGCGTACAGAACGCCATTTTTAAGAGTGAATGAGCTCATTTTGGGTTTGTTTTGGTGTCCGTGCTAACATCATCGGCGCCAATTTTGGCAGCCGGCTTGGCAGCTTTTGGCGTGCCAAGCAAGGGTTCGGGCGCCGGGCCGGGTGGTAGTTCGAGGGGGCCTTTCATGCCGCAGGCGGCAAGGCCAATTGTCAGTAAAACGGCAGCAATTCGGGTCATTGGCGACGACGCTGTCAGTAAAGAGCGGGATGGTAGCACACGATGGATGACAAGGAATTCAACTGCTTGGCAGATGCAACATTGGCGCAAATCGAGCACGCGCTTGAGGCGAGCGAGGCCGATATTGATTTTGAACTTGCTGCCGGCGGTGTGCTGGAAATCGAGTTTGAAAATGGCAGCAAAATCATCATCAATCGTCATGGTGTTGGCCGAGAAATATGGGTCGCCGCCAAGGCCGGCGGTTTCCACTTTCGGCGCGATGGTGAAGTTTGGCTCGATACTCGCGATGGCACCGAGTTGATGGCAAAGCTGTCAACGCTGGCCAGTCAGCAGGCTGGCGAAAAGATTTCTCTCAGCTGATCAGTCGGCGGGTGGTTTGTCCAATTCCGGTATGGCTTCGGGGAGCGAGCCTTCTCCTTCTTCAGGTGGCCGTACCTTGACGATGTTTTCGGCATAAATAAAGCTGCGGTCGCGCCCTTCACCGAACGTCACCAATCCTTCCGGCATTTCAGGGGTTTGGATCGGAACATCTTTCAATGCGCGGCTCATGTAGCCAATCCAGATGGGTAGTGCTGCGGCACCACCTGTTTCTTTATCCCCCAGCTTTCTCGGCTGGTCAAAGCCGATCCAGGCGCAGCCGGCAACGGTCATCTGATAACCGCAAAACCAGGCGTCAACATACTCGTTCGTGGTGCCCGTCTTGCCAGCCAGATCATGGCGCTTTAGTGCGACCGAGGCTTTGGCTGCTGTGCCGTAGATCGTGACGTCGCGCAGCATGGAATCCATCATGAAGGCATTGCGCGGGTCGATGGCGCGAATGCTGTCATCGCCGGCCTGAACCTCCGCTGAATGGGCCAAGACTCCGTTTTTCTCATTGCGAATTTCACGCACGATGTACGGGTTGATCTTGAATCCACCGTTGGCAAAAACGGCGTACCCGGTCACCATTTGCCAGGGAGTAACCGATCCGGCGCCAAGTGCCATGGTGAGGTAAGGCGGGTGCTTGGCTGGATCGAAACCGAAGCGCCCCGCGTAGTCCTGAGCGTAACGGGTGCCAATTGACTGAAGGATGCGGATTGAGACCATGTTCTTCGACTTGGCCAGCGCTGTTCGCATCTTCATCGGGCCTTCGTATTTGCCGTCATAGTTGCGAGGCTCCCAGGCTTGGGAGCCCGTTTGCGTCGCTGAAATGACAATCGGTTCATCAGCGAGGACGCTATTCGGGCTGTAACCTTTTTCCAGTGAAGCAGAGTAAATAAAGGGTTTGAAACTGGAGCCGGGTTGTCGCCAGGCCTGGGTCACATGGTTGAATTTGTTTCGATTGAAGTCGAAACCACCCACCAGTGCCCGAATGGCGCCATCCTGCGGCGAAACGGCGACAAAAGCCGATTCCACCTCCGGCAATTGGGATATCTGCCAGTTGGCTTTGTCGTCTTTCTGGATGCGAACAATAGCGCCGCGTTTTAGACGTTTATTGGGGGGCGCCTTGTCATCAAGCATTTTGGCGGCAAATTTCATGCCGTCGCCGCTTAGGGTGACGAACTCGCCACCCTTGCGGTAAAGCTTTATCTGCTTGGCGTCCACTGCCAAAACCAGAGCGGGAACAAGGTCGCCGGCATCATGGATATCTTGTAGCGCCTCATCAATGGCTTCATCCTGATCCGAGCTGATTTCCTTCATGTCCAAAAAGGATTCGGCGCCACGATAGCCGTGACGGCGGTCGTAATCCATGACGCCTTTGCGCAGGCTGCTGTAGGCAGCCTGTTGTTCGTCCTTGATCAGCGTGGTGTAAATCCGCATGCCACGGGAGTAAACGTCCTCAGGGAAGCGCTCGGCCGCAATTTGGCGTGCCATCTCTGCAGCAAATTCAGCATGGACTGCATACTCGATCAATTCGCGCTTGATAATCAGGGGCTCATCCAGTGCGGCCTGATACTGGGCATCGGTGATGTGCTTCAATTCGTGCATTCTGCGCAGGACATATTGCTGGCGAAGCCTGGCGCGCTTGGGGTTGGCAACCGGGTTATAAGCTGATGGCGCTTTAGGCAGGCCGGCCAACATGGCAGCCTCGGCGATGGAGATGTCTTTTAATGGTTTGCCGAAATAAATCTGTGATGCTGCCGCGAAGCCATAGGCACGTTGACCAAGGAATATCTGGTTGATGTAAAGCTCAAAAATTTGATCCTTGGATAGATTCTTTTCGATCTTGAATGAAAGGAGGGCTTCATACAGCTTCCGGGTGTAAGTTTTTTCACCAGTCAGGAAAAAGTTTCGCGCAACCTGTTGCGTAATCGTTGATGCGCCCTGTTTCTTGCCTCCGCCGAGCAGATTGGTTCCCGCCGCACGCAAAACACCCAAGTAGTCAATGCCGCCGTGCGTGTAAAAGCGATCATCCTCCGCGGACAAAATAGCCTGCTTCATAATGTTTGGCACATCACCAATCGCAACGACGGCGCGCCGCTCTTCGCCAAACTCACCGATCAGGTGATTGTCGGCCGTGTAAACCCGCAATGGGATTTTGGGGCGATAGTCGGTCAGTAATTCGAGTGACGGAAGGTTGGGGTAAGCCAGTACGAGTACGATTATCGCCACTGCAACACCAATTGCTACGAAACCCAGCAGCACGATGAGCGGATAAAAAACAACACGAAGCGCAAAAGGGAGTGAAGGCACGATAGTTGAGGTGTGTTGAGTGTCAGTGTGATTATACGCTGTGGCCATGAGCCGCCGTAAAAGTGCTTTACATGCTTGGGGGTTGTTGCTAGGATTTGAAGTGAATTATTGGTTATTTTGCTAACTACGTAATCTATAAAGACTTTCTGGGGGTCGGGTGGGCTTTGATATTTCCAAATTGTTGAATACCAAGGCGCGCCCCTTGATCGGGTTGGACATCAGTTCGTCCGCGGTCAAGCTGGTTGAATTGACTGCCCATGGTAAGGATGGCTACCGCGTCGAGCGCTATACGATCGAGGTATTGCCTAAGGATGCCGTCTCCGATGGCAATATTGCCAATCTCGAAGGTGTCGTTGATTGTGTCAGGCGAGCCTGGAAGCGTTTGGGCACGTCAACACGAAATGTAGCTATGGCGTTGCCGGGATCTGCGGTCATCACCAAGAAAATTATCGTTCCAGCCGGTTTGCGTGACGAAGAACTGGAAGCGCAAGTTGAATCGGAGGCCAATCAGTACATTCCGTTTGCGATTGACGAGGTCAATCTTGATTATCAGATTATCGGACCGTCGCCATCTGTGCCCGATGAGTTGGAGGTTTTAATCGCCGCCTCAAAGAAAGAGCGGGTTGACGACCGCGTTGCTGTTGCCGATGCGGCAGGTCTCAAGGCGGTTGTCGTTGACGTTGAGTCGTTGGCGGCATTGTCCGCTTTTGAATTGATCGAGCTCCAACTGCCGGAGTCCGGGAAAAATCAGGTCGTGGCACTGATTGATGCTGGTGCCAACGTCATGAGTTTGACCGTGCTGCGTAATGGGCTGCAACTCTATGCCCGTGAACAGGCCTTTGGTGGAGGCCAGCTGACTCAGGATATTGCCCGGCATTATGGTATGACCTTCGAGGATGCCGAGGCAGCAAAACGCGCCGGCAATCTACCTGAGGGCTATGAAGCCGAATTGCTCAATCCGTTTATGGAAAACCTGGCGCTTGAAGTGTCTCGGGCTCTGCAGTTCTTCTTTACTTCAACCCAGTACAACCAAGTAAACCACATTATCTTGGCTGGGGGCTGCGCTGTAATTCCGGGCATTGATGAAGTTGTTGCGACCCGTACCCAGGTTAATACACTGATCGCCAACCCTTTCACCAACATGATTGTTTCCGACCGGGTAAGAGCCAAGAGTCTGCTGGCTGACTCCTCTTCTCTAATGGTGGCTTGTGGTTTGGCGTTGCGGAGGTTCGATCCGTTATGATCCGTATTAACCTCCTTCCGCACCGTGAAGAAGCTAAAAAAGCTAAGCGTGAGCAGTTCTATTTCCTTACTGGGCTAGTATCCGTTCTTGCCGCACTTATTGTCTTTGCAATTTATACGCTGATTGATACCCAGATAAGTTCGCAGGCAAGTAACAATGATTTTCTCAAGCAGGAAATAGCTGTTCTTGACAAGCAGTTGGAACAGATCAAGCGGCTCAAGGAGCAGACGCAAGCACTGCTCTCACGAAAACAGGTCATTGAAAATCTACAGCAAGATCGTGGCGAAACTGTTTATTTGCTGAGCGAAATGGTTAAACAAGTTCCTGAGGGTGTGTATATAAGAACCCTTAAGCAGGAAAGTTTGAAAGTGAACCTGACAGGTTATGCGCAGTCCAACGCTCGCGTCTCGGCTTTGATGCGAAATATAGACGCCTCTCCTTGGCTGGAGAAGCCGCAGCTGATTGAGGTCAAAGCTGGCGTTCTCAATGGCCGCCGGATTAATGAGTTCAGCATGACTTTTGAGCTGACACGTACGAAGTCCGATAATGTCAAAGCAGGAAAGGCCGCCAAATGAAAGCCAAGGCCATCGCGGTGCCAAAAATTGACTTTCAGGAGATTCTCGACGATTTTCGTCATATGAATCCCAACGACCCGGGATCGTGGCATCAGATTCCCAAGGCGACTGCTCTGCTTGGCTTATTTCTGATTATCATTTTGGCTGGATGGTGGTTTCTCTGGAATGACCAACTCACCGAACTTGATACCAAGCAGCTTGAAGAAGAAACACTGAAACAGCAATTTTTGGAGAAAAAGCGCCAAGCGGTCAATCTTGAGCTCTACACGCAGCAACTCGCTGATATTGATCGATCGTTTGGTGCCTTGCTAAAACAGTTGCCGAATAAATCAGAAATAGAAGCATTGCTGATAGAGGTTAACCAGGCAGGCTTGGGGCGCGGCTTGCAGTTTGAGCTTTTCCGACCTGCCCAGGAGCTGGTCAAGGACTTTTACGCTGAGTTGCCGATTGCGGTGAAAATTAACGGGACTTATCACGACTTTGGTGCATTTGCCGCTGATATTGCCAAGCTTCCGCGGATCGTTACGCTGAACAACATATCGATTTCACCGCTCAAGGATGGTGGTGTTCTTACGATGGATGCCACGACCAAAACCTTTCGTTATCTGGATGAAGAAGAAGTCGCCAAGCAAAAAAAATCAGCACAAGGAGCGAAGAAGTGAAGCGAATATTGCTTGCCGCCCTCTGTATTGCCTTGGTCGCCTGTTCCGGGGAGGGGCATGATGACTTGAAGCAGTGGATGGCAGACAACTCCAAAGATTTGCGCGGGGGAGTCCCCAAGCTGCCTGAGGTGCTGCCCTATCAGCCAGTGCCCTACGATGTCGAAGATATGGTTGATCCATTCAAGCCGGGAAAGATTGAGCCGGAATCGAAGCGCGGGCAAGGAGGAGGTAGCGGAGGCGCTTTCCAGCCGGATTTCGACGCGCGTGAGTTGCGTAACAGCCTCCTTGAGAAATACCCAATAGAGTCGCTCAAAATGATTGGCTTCCTCAATATAAACAAACAGCCAATGGCAGTGGTGCAAGTGGAAGACAAGGTCAAACAGGTGAAGCTTGGTGATTACATTGGCCTTGATTTCGGCATGGTGACGCAGATTTCGGACAAGGAAGTCGAACTGCGCGAATTGATTCAGGACTCTGCGGGTGATTGGAGCGAGCGAAAAAGCACGCTTTATCTACAGAGCAAGGAGGGAAGCAAGAAATGAAATTCATCAACTACTCGCTGGTAGTAGCTTCGGCCTGCCTTGCTATGGTTTCTCCGCTGAAAGCGGAGACGCTCCCGGCCAACACGATCGAAACAATTAATGTCGTTCAGCAAGGTAACGAGATTGCCGTCAAGATCGATCTCAAGGAGGCCCTGACATCTCCGCCGGCAGGTTTTAGTATTGCTAACCCCGCCAAAATCGCTCTTGATTTCCCTTCGACCGCAAACGGCCTGGGCAAAAATAGTCAGGTGGTTAATGAAGGAGATTTACGTAGCTTGAATGTCGTGCAGGTAGGTGAACGGACTCGTTTAGTGCTCAATCTTGGGCGCAACATGAACTACAGGACGCGCCTGGATGGGAGGTCGCTTTACGTAATACTCTCGCCAATTGTGCGCGTGGGTGATTCTGCTGCGGAGCGTGCAACGCGTTTTGCTGAAGAAAGCGCCGTTGGCAGCAAGCATTCGCTGCGTGATGTCATGTTTCGTCGCGGCAAGGATGGCGAAGGAAGAATTGTCGTGGACCTGAGCGATCCTGGCGTTGGAATTGACATTCGACAACAAGGCGCCAATTTGATCGTTGATTTTATGAAGACATCGGTACCGGAAAACCTGCGACGCAAGCTGGATGTGCTTGATTTCGCGACACCGGTCTCCAGTGTTGAAACCAAAGCGTTGGGTGAAAACGTTCGCATGACGATTTCACCAAAAGGGCAATGGGAGCATAACGCCTATCAGAGCGACAACCAGTTTGTCGTCGAAGTAAAACGTATTGTTGAAGACCCGAACAAGCTGGTACAGGGCACTAAAGTTGGTTACCAAGGGCCACAGGTCAGTATTAATTATCAGAACGGTGATGTTCGTGCCTTGCTCCGTCTGATGGCTGAAGAGTTGGGTTTGAATGCGGTGATTAGTGACACTGTTACCGGCATGACTACTTTGGTACTCAAGGATGTCCCGGCCGATCAGGTGATCGATATCATTTTTCAACAGAAGGGCCTGGATATGCGCAAGAAGGGCAATATCATCATGATTGCCCCGCGTGATGAAATTGCCACTCGTGAAAAACTTGAGTTTGAATCGAAGCAGCAGAACAGTGATCTGGAACCTTTGAAACTCGAACAATTTGTCATGAATTACCAGAAGGCAACAGATGTTGCCCGGCTATTGGCTGGCGTGCCCCTTGCGGGGGCTGCCGCTGCTCCAGCGGCTCCAGGTGCTAACCCCTCCGCGCAGCGTTTGCTGAGCAAGCGAGGGAGTGCCATCGCTGATCCGCAGTCGAATATTGTTTTTGTGAACGACATACCGTCCAAGCTTGAAGAAATTCGGAGCTTCATTAAAGCGATCGATGTGGGGGCGCGACAGGTTTTGATTGAGGCTAGGGTGGTTGAGGCGAACGACACGTTTAACCGGGAATTGGGCGTGAAAATGAATTACCTGAGCCGCCGGGCTGAACAGATTGGCAATAGCGGCGTGTATGTCGGTGGTGGGGCATATGCTCCCCCAACTTCGACGTCGAGTTCGACGACTACCGGTGGTGTTACAACAACGAACTCAACATTTACGCCTGGAACTCAAACATCCGCCAATGCACTCGGCGTGAACTTGCCATCCTTTACCTCAACAGGCGGTACACTTGCTCTGTCATTGTTCAACGCCTCACTGACCAGGATTCTGAATCTTGAACTGGCTGCGCTGGAGTCGGATGGTATCGGTAAGATTGTTTCAAGTCCGCGGGTGATTACCGCGAACAATGTCAAGGCCAAGATTGAGGACGGCACTGAGATCCCTTATGTAACGACGCAAACTACTGGAGGGGCGATAACGCAGACCGTTAGTTTCAAATCAGCCAAGCTTTCGCTGGAAGCGACACCACAGATTACGCCAGAAGGAACAGTCAGAATGTTGCTGGTGGTAAAGAAGGAGGAGCCGGACTATACCCGGGCGATTCTTGGGAACCCACCGATTAAAAGCTCCATTGTTGAAACGAATGTTGTGGTTGAAAATGGTGGAACCGTGGTTATCGGCGGAGTTTTTGTCACCGACAGCCAAAATTCAATTGAAAAAGTTCCATTGTTGGGTGACATCCCCTTCTTTGGTTGGATGTTCAAGTACAAGAATGAAATAGGAAAGCGCCGCGAGCTACTGGTCTTTATCACGCCACGTATCGTCTCTGACAAACTTCGTTTCGATTGACCTTTACGTAGTCAGATAGCTCCGAGGCCGGCAATGCCGGCCTCTCTTTTTGTGCCTAGACCAGAGTCAGATAGAATCCGGCCGTGGAAAATCGTCGAAACATATATCTCGTTGGCCTGATGGGGGCTGGAAAAACGACCGTCGGGCGGCAACTTGCCCGGCGCCTCGGGCGTCGTTTCTTCGATTCTGATCATGAAATTGTTGAGCGCACGGGGG
>Ga0209480_10001970_pt1 | contig 14511 bp, 14 predicted proteins | sample JI61114C2DNA_FD_187501 | JGI IMG/M metagenome (GOLD analysis project Ga0209480, IMG submission 187501) | Wastewater effluent complex algal communities from Wisconsin, to seasonally profile nutrient transformation and Carbon sequestration -... | ecosystem: Engineered > WWTP > Effluent > Algae...
AGAGGGATGCGAACATAATCTCGAACATTGGAATTTTCTCAGCCAAGGTATATGTTCTAAATGTTTGTTACAAGCGCGAACGTCAGAAGTTCATTTTTGCTTCCATTTTATTTTAAAATCGGAACATAAAGCTTGAGCATCTGGGCAATCGCATCGATTGAATATAAAAAAGCTCACACCCATTTTTGGGCGATGGCATGAATCACGAAAGCATCCTAGCACGCATTTAGCCGCTCATTCCCACAAAAATAATTATTGACAATTCACTTGAAAACAATTCTATCCATTTTCTTTGTTGCAAACCAAAATCGAAATGCGAACGCTAGTGTTATTTCTAATCACCACTTTACTTCTTGCATGCGCGACTCCACCGAAACAAGAACCGACCATAGTTGAAGATAGAATAATTGATCATACTCCGTTACGCGAAAAAATAAATTCTATCATTCAAGATGCAAAAGCAGAAATTGGCATGGCGTTGATCGGGCCCGAAGGAGATACGTTATCCATTCATGGAGATGATTCCTTTCCGTTGATGAGCGTAGCCAAATTCCCACAAGCCCTTACCCTACTCCATTTTGTAGACTTAGGAAAAATCGAACGGAATAAAAAAATCCCTATAACCGATCATGATTTTACACAAAAAACAGCAAGTTCTTTGCGCAAAGATCACCCTGAAAACGATGTTCAACTTAGCATTCCTGAAGTCCTGGCATACTCACTTGGACAAAGCGACAATATCACCAGCAACGTGATCTTTGATCAAGTTGGAGGCCCTTCTGTTGTTGACGAATACATTTCAAAACTTGGCGTGTCGGGCATCAACATAGGCACAGACTATTGGCATCTTTCGGAGGATATCACCAAAAATAATGGGACACCCAAGGCGATGGTTTTATTGCTTCAAAAATTTTACAACGACAGTATTCTTAGTGAAGAAAGTAAAAAAACAATTTGGAAAGCCATGATTGAAGCAACATCTGGCAAAAACCGTATTCGCGGCTTGCTTCCAGCTGGGACCCTTGTTGGTCACAAAACAGGCACTGGAAATCGCAACGAAACCTCGGAAATTTCAGACGCATTCAATGATGCTGGTATCATTCTTTTGGACAACGACACGCACTTTTGTTTAGCAGTCTTCATAAAAAACTCATCAGAATCGGATGACACGAACGCCTCTATTATGGCACAAATTACCAGGTCGATTTGGGATTTTTACCAACGCTAAATGACACGCACACCAACACACATTCATCCATCACAGCATGTCAGAAATAATTCGAGATAAAACCGTATTTACTCTCTCCGAGGTTGCGAAAAGTGTCCAAAAAACCTTGGCGGAGCGCTATTCAACTCCATTTTGGATCAAAGCCGAAATGAACAAGCTGAACTACTACAGTCACTCCGGGCATTGTTATCCTGAACTTGTGGAAAAGATCAATGGACGCGTGGTAGCCCAAATGCGCTCAACGCTTTGGAGTGATGATTATTTAAACATCAATCAACGTTTTTTGAATTTGCTACATGAACCGTTGAAAGATGGAATCAAAATTCTGTTTCAAGCAAAAATCAAGTACGATGCGCAATACGGCCTTTCATTGCACATCATGGATATCGATCCGAGCTATACACTTGGCGATCTCGAACTGGAAAAACAACTCAGCATTGAAAGACTAAAAAAGGAAGGAATCTTTTATCAAAACAAAAATCACTTACTTCCACTTCTACCTCAGCGGATTGCAATAATATCCGTAGAAACGAGCAAAGGCTATGCAGATTTCATGGAAGTGATTGAAAACAACCCATACGGCTACCGCTTCTTCCATATGCTTTTCCCTGCCATTTTGCAAGGAGAAAACGCAATTGACTCAATCAACTTTCAATTGTCGCGTATTGAAAAAGTAAAATCGCATTTCGATGTAGTTGCCATTATTCGTGGCGGTGGCGGTGATGTTGGACTTTCGTGTTATAACAATTATTCGCTTGCAAGAACAATCGCATTATTCCCATTGCCGGTGCTCACGGGCATCGGTCATGCTACCAACGAAACTGTGTGTGAAATGACTTCATTTCAGAATGCCATTACACCAACTAAAATTGCAGAGTTTCTCATTCAAAAATTCCACAATTTCTCAGTGCCATTGAGTGAGTCAAAAGTCAAAATAATTCGTCTAACTAAACAGCAATTACATGAGAAAAATGGGCTGTTACAAAATACTGCCAGACTTTACAAACATTTGGCAATCGGCATGATTTCCGAGAATAAATATCATTTGAGTCAGCTTTCAAGATCGATGATGCAAGAAGCAGGCTTTAGATTCCGAACAGAAAAAAATCGCGTGCAAAACATGGCGCAATCGTTAGGTAAAGACATAAAAGGGATTCTTCAACAAGGCGCTCAAGACATCTCGACTTTGAATACAACGTTGGTTCGAGGCAGTAAATCAAGAATTTCAAATCAGCAAGTTGCAGTTCAAACTTTAGAAAAAAACGTTGAAATTCTAAATCCACTGCATGTATTGAAAAGAGGTTTTAGCATTACTTTGCTACATGGAAAAGCAGTGCGGTCAACCAATGAATTAAAACCGGACGATAATGTGTTGACACAGTTGTTTGATGGCTCATTTGAAAGCAATGTGAAAAAGATTGAATAAGAACAACATGAAAGAAAGCATGACATACACCAAAGCGTTTGAAGAACTGCAATTGATCGTCACTGAAATTGAACAAGGGGAAATCACTGTTGATGAATTGAGCACCAAGGTAAAGCGCGCTTCAGAACTTATTAAAGTCTGCAAGGAAAAACTTACAAGCACAGAAGAAGATGTAAATAAAATCTTGAAAGAGCTGGAATCTGAAAACTAATTAACTTCAAGAGAAGAACCATTAAAAGCCACTATCCAGCTTCGTTCGATGTAATCAATTGGTTGTTGTAAGGATATGTTTCGAAAAAAGATTCATTAAATCGCAACGATATCCTTTATCTCCCGTACAAGGTGCATATTTTTCAATGAAGATGAAAGCACTTTTTACCACCCTTGCCAGCATCGCCCTCATCGCAGGACAGGCGCAACTTACTCAAAAAGAACACAAAGTTGTCCTTTACTCTGGAGATGTAGTCACCGGCGAAAGCTTGGTATACGAAACACCAATTATGCAAACGCCAGTATTCAGCATGAATGGTGATAGCTATGAAAGCAATACCGTAGAATACTTCCAAAACAACCACGGGTATTTCGCCAATTTAGGTCGCATTCACGGCATGAACAAAGAACGATATGCAATGCGAATTATCCTGGGAAAAATCAATCTCTATGAAGAAATTGATCTTTCAGTTTATGGCAGTAACGAACTACAAACGGAAGGAACAAACAACAACCAAGATCCAATGCTTGCTACCGGAAAGGTACTCGAATACTACACCTTGGGAGAATCTTCAATGGGAGAAACTTCAATACGAAAAGCAACTTACAGTAATTTAAAAATAGATCTGAAAGACAACGCATCAAGTATGATTCACTTGAAAAAACACCGCAATTACAAAATCCTTCAATTGAGCATGATTGGAATTGGTTCCGGAATTTTAGCGGCAAATCTTATTGCGAATGCGAATGGCGCGGTGAAATTTAATCCTGTGATGGCCATCGGAATTGCAATTGGAGGCGGGAGCTATTTTATGGAAGCTCCAAAACAAGATGAATTGTGGCTCGCCGCTGATGAGTATAACAAAGAAACAGAAGTGCTAAGTGAACGATAAAACTCTTCAACACTAAATAAAAAAAGAAGGCCTCAATTGAGGCCTTTTATTTTGTTTCAATGAATGTCTTTTATAGAAGACTAGCCACGCGTTGATGTTCCAGGCTGCTGGCGAACAATCATCACTTGCTTTTCTAGCGCTTTCAATGTTTCAGCATAATGTTTTAAGAATGCCTTTTTGTATACAATAAAACGACAATATGCAAAAATCCCCTTCAAACAAACATTGCGTTTAACATGCGTTGCGTTCTCTGCTACTTGATTCAATTCATACCTCACTGTTATGGATCCTGCTGGTACAAAAAATATCAATTCTGCGATGCTATTCCTTACCGATTCTCCAATCATCAATTCTGTGTATGTATAATCTTGAGGCATGCATGAACCCTTTGCGCCTGACTCAAATGGTCCTGCCAGACTCGCATGAAGAATGTTTGGATTCCATAAATACCATTTAGAAACATTACTTATCACTTCAAAATACTCAAATGGCAAACCACTAAGAACCGATTGATGTGAGACTTTCTTTTGAAATAGAGCCATCGCTGAATTAATTTGTTTTGTTAGACTTCAAATCCGACAATCGTTTCTGAAGCTTTTCAAGCGACTGAATCAAATTCTCTCTGTATCGTGCACGTTTGTATAGAAATATAAACCAACCATAAAAACTTCTAATTTCAGTGCTAACCTTCACTTTTGTTTCGCTTAGGGACACTGACTTAAATTCGTACGTGGCTCTCACTACTCCCAAAGGAATAGTATAATCCACTTGAATGAATTCGTTTTCCGATACGCTAGAAACTCGAATTGGTGTTATTCTGTAAAGTGTCGGAATGGCAACCCCTTGAGCCCCTTGTTCAAAAGGCCCGTCCAAACTAACATGCAAGATATTCGAGTTCCAAGTATACCAAAAAGCAAAGTCGGAGACTACTGCAAAACATTCGGCAGGTAGTCCAGTTATACGAAGTTCGTGAGTTACTTTCGAGTAGAGCATGCATTAAATTGAACTACCTTCTACGTTCTATCATGAATGCATGTTACGCATTACACAAGGTTTGCTAGTGCGTCCTCTATTGTTGGAAACTGAAATTTAAATTTTGAATCAATCAGTTTTTGAGAAACGACCCATCTGTTTCTCAATATGAGTTCAGGTTCAGTGCCTATCAAAAGAGCTCCAATTCCCAACATCCACTTTGTAGCGTTCAGCCCAAATTTGACACCCATGGCCTTGCGAAACTCACTCATCAATCTCTCATTGGAAATCGGATGTGGCGAAGCGAAATTCAATGGGCCATTTATTTCTTTGCTTTCTTGTGCGTGCCGAATTATGCGATAAAAGTCGTCAATGTGAATCCAACTGAATTTTTGTTGTCCATCACCTTGTCTGCCACCTAATCCGAATTTAACCAGATTTTTATAAACAGGAATTACGCCTCCATTCTCTCCCAGCACAATCGAAATTCGCATAGCTATCTGCCGCGTTTTTTCAAGAGTGAAACTATAAAAAGCTTGCTCCCATTGTTTGCTCACCTCCACTGAAAAACCATCACCATATGTTATATCAAACTCAGTATTCGGCCTTGTTAATTCATCACGATAAATGGTCGCAGCGCTGGCATTCATCCATAGCTTCGGGGGATTCACACATTGCTGAATTGCCTCACCCAATAATTTGGTAGTTTCCAAACGCGAACTTAAAATAAGTGCTCTGTTTTTCTCATTGTACCTGCAATTGACAGACTTGCCCGCCAGATTAATTAACGTGTCTGATCCTTCCAATGCGCTCAATAATGCAGGCTTGTCGCTCCATCGAACATTACTATTTCGCGAAATGACACAGACATCAAAGCCATCTTCTTTAAATTTTGAAGTCAGAAAATTCCCGACAAACCCAGTACCTCCGGCGATGACAATTTTTTTACTCATAATCAAATAAAGAACAACTGTGATTGACTAGAGTTCAACCTGAACGAGTCATTTATCAAAACCCAATTCGCGAAGACAAGTCGAGAATAACAAGCGAATTCGGCAGCAGACAGTTCAAATGATGAAATTTGAAAGAATAGACTCAAAAAAACAGTTTTGCCAACTCTAGATTTTAAAGCTTGAACTTGATGAAAATCACTGATAGCCACTTTGCAAAATACTCAAGATAGATTGAGCTGCCTTAGAAATTTTGGTTCCTGGACCAAATATCCCAACGCAGCCAGACTTGTAAAGGAATTCAAAATCTTGCTCCGGAATTACACCTCCAGCTACAACTAGTATATCAGGTCTTCCCATTCTTTTTAACTCCTCGATCAATTGCGGCACCAATGTTTTGTGACCCGCTGCCAGTGAAGAAGCGCCCACAATATGGACATCATTTTCGATTGCCTGCTTGGCTACTTCTTGTGGAGTTTGAAAAAGAGGACCAATGTCAACATCAAAACCAATGTCGGCAAAAGATGTGGAAATAACTTTGGCTCCCCGATCGTGGCCATCTTGTCCCATTTTGGCAACTAAAATTCTAGGTCTCCTTCCAGCGAGTGATGCAAATTCATCACTCATTTTTTTTGCTTTTTCAAAATCTATATCCATGGCAGACTCTCCACTATAAACTCCAGAAACACTTCGGATTTGTGCTTTGTATCTTCCAAAAACATCCTCCATTGCAAGCGATATTTCACCCAAACTTGCTCGTTTACGTGCCGCGTCCACTGCAAGCTCAAGAAGATTACCCGATCCTGATTCCGCGCTTTTGCGAATGGCATCGAGAGCTTGGTGACAATCTGGATTGTTTCGCTCCGAACGCAGTTTATTCAATCGTTCGATTTGAGATGTGCGCACCGCGTTATTATCAACTTCGCGCGTCTCAATTTCGTCTTCTTTTTCCAGTTCAAAAACATTTACTCCAATAATTTTATCCTTTCCGCTATCTATTCTAGCCTGTTTTCGCGCTGCTGCTTCTTCGATGCGAAGTTTCGGAAGTCCTGCTTCAATAGCACGCGTCATGCCACCCAACTCTTCTACTTCCTGAATCAATTTCCACGCGCGCTCAGCAATGTCATTAGTCAATTTCTCAATGATTTCAGAGCCTGCCCATGGATCTACAGCTTTGCATATATCTGTTTCTTCTTGCAAGTATAACTGCGTGTTCCGAGCGATTCGAGCGCTAAAATCAGTTGGGAGTGCAATTGCTTCATCCAGGGCATTGGTGTGCAATGACTGTGTTCCGCCGAAAGCGGCAGCCATTGCTTCAATGCATGTCCTTGCTACGTTATTAAAAGGATCCTGTTTTGTCAAGCTCCAGCCGCTGGTTTGACAATGCGTGCGCAATGCCATGCTCTTCGAATTCTTCGGATTAAATGTTTTGATGAGTTTTGCCCATAAGATTCGGGCAGCGCGCATTTTGGCAATTTCTTCAAAATGATTCATCCCGATGGCCCAGAAAAATGAAAGCCTCGGTGCGAATTCGTCCACGTTCATTCCAGCCTGAATGCCTGCACGAACGTATTCCAAACCATCTGCCAACGTATATGCTAGTTCAATGTCCAATGTTGCACCAGCTTCTTGCATGTGATAACCGCTGATAGAAATTGGATTGAACTTAGGCATGTGCTTCGAGGTGTATTGAAAAATATCACTGACGATTCGCATGCTCTGAGTGGGCGGATAGATATAGGTGTTCCGCACCATAAACTCTTTTAAAATATCATTCTGGATCGTACCTTGAAGTTGTTCCGATTTTACACCTTGTTCTTCTGCCGCAACGATATAAAAGGCAAGAATTGGAATAACCGCGCCATTCATCGTCATACTCACGCTCATCTGATCAAGTGGAATTTGATCAAAGAGTATCTTCATATCGAGTATTGAATCGATCGCTACGCCCGCTTTTCCAACGTCCCCTTCCACCCGAGGATGATCACTATCGTATCCGCGATGTGTCGCCAAATCAAATGCAACACTCAAACCCTTCTGACCAGCGGCAAGATTTTTCCTATAAAAGGCGTTGGATTCTTCTGCTGTGCTAAATCCAGCGTACTGACGAATTGTCCAAGGCCTGATTGCATACATACTTGCATAAGGCCCGCGTAAATATGGAGGCATTCCCGCGCCAAAACGAGCAACTGACTCACGCCTTTTTATTGTTGGAGAAATATTCGAAAAATCAATTCTACTCATAAACGAAAAACGGCATAATGAACAGCATTAAAAAAATTCTCCAGAAAAATTGAAATTAAACGGAAGAATTATGTCTCAAAATTTTCACAAGCAATGACTCAAGAAATTTTAAAGTTCCAATGATGTTTATCTTCCTCTTGTCCTCTTTTTAAATGATCCAGATATGTACTCACTCGACCTGCGAAATCGTTACTTTGACTTTTTGTAACCTGGTAATCCACACCTTCATGATGAATCAGACAAATCGGTGCGATTGTCGCTGCTGTTCCCACTCCGAAAGCACCGTCCAGTTTGTTCTGCTTTAAAAGCTCAACAATTTCTTTTACTGAAACTTTACGTTCTTCAACAATGTAGCCCCAATCACGTGCAACCTGCATTACACTATTTCTGGTAACACCATTCAAAATTGAATCGCTGAGCGCAGGTGACATCACTGTGTTACCGCTTAGGAACATCACGTTCATCGTTCCACTTTCTTCAAAGTATTCGTGTGATTGACCATCTGTCCATAACACTTGATCATAGCCAGCATCCTTTGCAATTTGGGTCGGAAATAGCGATGCACCGTAATTGCCGGCAGCCTTCGCATGTCCAGTTCCTCCTTTCACAGCGCGTGTATAATCAGTTTCTATTTTTACTTTTAATTCGGAAGTGTAATACTTACCGACAGGACAAGTAAAAATCACAAAGAGGTAACTTTCGCTTGGACGCACTCCAACGTATTCATCTACGGCAAACATATGAGGCCGGATGTAGAGAGATTCTCCTTCACCTTTAGGTATCCATTCGTTGTCGAGTTTTACAAGCTGAGTGAGCGTTTCCATAAAAAGTGCAACCGGCAATTCCGGCATACACATGCGCTTCGCGGACTCATTCAATCGTTCAGCGTTCCTTTCAGGGCGAAAAATGAGAACTTCACCTTGCTCATTTTTATATGCCTTCAATCCTTCAAAAATTGCTTGACCATAATGCAGTGCGCTTATTGCCGGACTAAATGCGATAGGACCGTATGCCTTGATGACAGGACTATGCCACTGACCATCCTTGTATTCGATCACCGCCATGTGATCGCTGAATATTTTTCCAAAACCCAGATTGTCCCATTCGACATCTTTAAGCCTACTTTCTTGAGTTTTGATAATTTTCACTTGTGAATTTGTTGCTATCATTTAGCGAACTGAATTATTGGTTATTCGAAAACGACAATATCATTGATGTCGTATGCAAGCAAAAATAAGGTTACAGACATCGTTTTTACCTATTTGCTCTAGAAATCTGTTACTTCTTAAAACATAAAGTCTTTCAGAAAGCTCATACGCTTGCACCTGTTGGACTGAATAAGAATTTATTAGGACTAACCAGTCCAGTTTTAACGGCGTACATGACAATGGCCGCGGTGTTATTTACACCTAGTTTTTGTAAGATATTTTTTCGGTGAGTATTTACCGTGTGTGGTGATAAAAATAGCTTTTCAGCAATCTCATTGTTGGTGTAGCCTTCCGCAATCAATGTAATAATTTGCTGCTCACGCTCACTAATAGAAACAGGCTCGCAGTTAAATTCAGTCAGTTCAAGATCATTTACATCAATCGCTTCCTTTCGGATTGTTTGTAAAATCTGCCCACAAAAAAAACGGCCACCTCTGCCTGTTTCGCGCACGCTCTCCACAATTTCATGCATGTCGCAGTCCTTTTTAATGTAGCTAACAATTCCCGCGCGCAGCGCATTGACGATGGTAATACCAGATTGTTCGCCTGTGATGGCTACAAATCGAATACGGTTATGAATTTTAAGACATGAGGGCACCACATCAATGGTGAAATCACGGGAAGCGAAGTCGATGAGCACCACCTGTGGATGAAAGCTTCTGACCATTTCGATCAACTGCCCGTCACTGGAAGCCTCACCACACAATTCAAAAACATCATGCTGACTCAGGATGGCGTTGAGGCCGGCCCGGATCACTAAATTGCTGTCAGCTATAATGACTTTCATCCGGGTGCAAATATGTTATTAAAAATCGTTCTAAATAAATTGAATTGTCACAAAATCTTCACATTCTTTCTGGCATGTCAATGCCAAGCAATTTCATGGCAGATTTTATAACCTCACCCGTCTTGTGAGTCAAAGCGATACGAAGACTCCGAGAAGCCTCATCTGTTTCCCGCAAAATCTGATTGTCGTGATAAAAAGAATTGTAGACGCGAGCCAAATCGTAACAGTAATGAGCAATGTCCGCGGGATTGTAAGTGGTTGCCGCACCTGCAAGCACCTCTGGCCATTCGTAAATTTTACGTATGACGTCTGCCTCCCAATGATTCAGCTTCACGCTGGTTGAAACAAAATCCTTTCCCAATTGAAACCCACTTTCAATGGCTTTGCGCTCGATTGCCTTTGTCCGCACGTATGCGTACTGCACCGCGGGACCAGTATTTCCGTTGAAATCAATACTTTCTTTCGGATCGAACAGCATATTCTTCTTTGGATCAACACGCAATAAAAAATATTTTAATGCTGCCATGCCAATTGTGTGATATAACTTGATTTTTTCCTCTTCAGGAAGGCCCTCCAGTTTACCTTGTTCTTTGGCGACATCCGATGCTACCGCTGCCATTTCCGCCATCAAATCATCTGCGTCGACAACTGTTCCTTCGCGTGACTTCATTTTGCCTTCAGGCAATTCAACCATACCATAACTCAAATGGTAACACTGGTCTGCCTGATCAAAACCAAGTTTTTTTAAGATTTTCAGAAGCACTTTAAAATGATACTCCTGCTCATTTCCTACAGTATAAATTTGATAAGCCAAATCTGGAAAATCTTTGAAACGCAGAATTGCAGTTCCAATATCCTGAGTGATGTACATCGCTGTGCCATCCTTACGTAATACAGCCTTTTCATCAAGCCCTTCCTCGGTTAGATCAATCCAAACTGATCCATCTTCCTTCTTAAAAAAAACACCTGCCTGCAGCCCTTTCTCTACCTCTTCCTTTCCGTTTATGTATGTTTCACTTTCGTAGTAAAGCTTATCAAAATCAACACCCATTGACGTGTAAGTCGCTGCAAAACCATCGTACACCCAACCATTCATCATTTTCCACAAAACAATAACATAGTCGTCTTTTGCCTCCCACTTCCGAAGCATCTCTTGTGCTGATTGCATGATTGATGTTTGAGCTCCAGCTTTGTCTTCAGCCACTCCACTTTTTACCAATTCCGCAATTTGTCTCTTCTGTTCTTTATCAAACTCCACATAATATTTTCCTACAAGCTTGTCGCCTTTCATGTTGCTCGTTTCCGGAGTTTCCCCGTTTCCAAACATCTGCCATGCGACCATACTCTTGCAAATGTGTATGCCTCGATCGTTGATGATCTGAACTTTGCTCACTTTATGCCCAAAGGCTTTCAGAATTTCAGCAACAGAATAACCTAAAAAGTTATTTCGCAAGTGACCAAGATGAAGTGGCTTGTTTGTGTTCGGGGAAGAATACTCCACCATGACTCTTGGCTTTGAATTGGGAGTTTGAAATCCGAATGATTCATCAGCAATAGCATATTCGAAAAACCTCAACCAAAAATTTTCACTCAATGAAATATTCAAAAAACCTTTCACAACGTTGAAAGCAGCAATTTCGGCAACATGTTCCTTTAGATAAGCACCGATAAGTTCACCGGTTTGCTCTGGACTCTTTTTGGAAATTTTTACTAAGGGAAAGACAACCAAAGTTATGTCGCCTTCGAATTCTTTTCGTGTTTTTTGAAACTGAATCTGATTCTCAGCTAAGACTTCTCCGAAAAGGGATTTTGCAGCTAGACGCAAGGCCTCGCCAATAATTACATGTGTGTTAAGTGATTTATCCATTGCGGGCGCAAGTTAAACGCACTTGCAATTTCTGCTTTCATGTTTCCTCCAAATGATCAGAACAATTCTGCAATCATACATCTGGCACTTCCGCCACCATGGGTTTCAATCACATCCAAAGATGTATGTATTATTTTCCCAAAATTGCCCAACAGGAAACGCTGCGATTCATCGAGACTATGAAATGCACGCGTAGACATGACAATGCACTTATGACTAAATCCTTTCAATTCGAGCATGTTTCCAGCAAAATTGCTCATTTGATCTTCAGAGATATTAATGACCTTTCTGCCATGGGCTTCAAGAGAGGCCAATAGAATAAATCTCTCCACAGAATTGTCGACAGCTGCCGAACAAACAACACAAAAATCGGTTCCGATGGACAACATCACATTCGTATGGTAAATTGGCTCACGCTGGCCATTCACCGTTTGATAAGCGTGAAACAAAATTGGCTTAAAACCCATTTCATTGCACCATTTGCGCACTAACATCTCATTGGTTCTTTCGGAAATGCAGGCATAGGCAATTTTATGTTCACGATCCAAAACCAGACTGCCAGTACCTTCGAGAAATAGACCTTGATTCTCGTGATAAGAAAGATCAAGTAATGTGTAAGACTTCGACGCCTTATTAAACAATGCTGTCATGATCTCCGGTGATCTTTCTAATCTTCTGTTGTTTGCATACATGGGATAAAGAACATACTTCTGATCGATATGAAAACTAATCCAATTATTCGGAAAAAGGCTATCAGGAGTGTTGGGTTCGATAGAATCCTGAAAGACTTCTACTTCGATTTCCTGACTTCTTAATTTGTCCACAAATGCATCAAACTCGTTCTGAGCAGAAGTCGAAACTTCGACTTCGTCCATTCCTGTAATCGCTTTTTGATAGTAATTGTTGATGGCTGTCTGCTCATTCCACCAGAAGGCGGCTGGCCTAACCATAAATATGCGATTGGTACTTTGCATTTTTTTTCGAAAATATGAAAACAAACTATTGTATTGTAACCATTTTGTTTCATTTCGAGTTAAAGGGCATTGAGTTAAACTCACCAAAACCCACCCTGTGAAAAATCGGAGGCAATACACCTTTTACATCTCGCTCATCTGCAGCGCCTGTATTTATTGCGCTTGTAGCGTCAGGAAGGCTGACTCCAATGATTTACAAGGCACAATTATTTACAGCATCACTTATCCATTTGAAGAAAATTCTGTAATGATGGATTTGTATCCGAAAGAAATGATTCTCCATTTCAAAGGTGAAATGATGCATTCGCAAATTGCTTCCAGTTATGACATCATGAAAACTGATTTTATCATCGATTGTGAAAATAAGACGTTCATTCAATTATTGAAAAATATGTCGAAGCGATATGGCATGCAACTGAATGAACAAGAAACTAAAACGTGGTACAAACAATATCCGCAGTATAAACTTGAGCAAACTCAAGAAACGCTTACAATTGCAGGATATGTATGTAATAAAACAATAGCACATTCACCTAACGATTCTCTTCCTCCGATTGACATTTACCACACCAAAGGACTCGGAATTGAAACTTCGAACTGGTGGAATCCTTTCTCTGAAATTGACGGCTTTTTGATGGGGTATGACGTTGAGCAATATGGACTCTCAATGCGCCTCAGAGCAAAAGAAGTGCGGTTCGAACCGGTAGGTGACGAAGAATTTGCTGTGTCGGATAAATTCCCGATGATTGAACCTTCAGCCATGCAAAAGCACTTGTATGAAGTAGTGGATGAATACATAAAGTAATTCATCAAAAAGGAGAAAATTCTACTCTTTATCAATCACACTGCAATCTTTGGAGATTGCCTTTTTTATTTCCAATCCGGATAATTCATAAGAATCAAGTGAATCAGGCTCAACGCTTTCTGGTTTAAAAACCAAACCTGAAACTCGAGGCAGAAGTGTTTTTCCAGCGCTTAAACAATAGGCTTTCGGTTTACTTTCTTCAACAAGTAATAAGTCCATAAAAAACTCTACCCCAAAATCAAATTCAATCGCCACATCTGTCGTGTTCACTATTTTCACCAATAGAACCTTGGGACTTTTTTTGCTAAACCACTTTTCATGTCCCCATTTGGTGAAGAACTGAAGACCATCTACATCCTTATTAAGAATAAACTGAGAAGCGGCCACATTTGACAACGTGGCAAAAATCAAAACAAAAAGGAAAAACTTTTTCATACTGCGTTATTGAGGTCCAAATTTAACCTGTGAACGCGTAACATATTTTATCATTGAATCGTTTCAACAACACTTTCCATGAATAGAAAGCAACGCGGTGAATAAGGTAGAGAACTTACGATCCGCGTTTTTTTGTGCCAATAATATTGCTTTCTTTTCAATCTGGATTACTCAGCCCACAACTTGATTTTCATGATCGCAATTCTATAGCGGCATTCCTTTTTTTTATATTTTGAATGAACCTGAAATAATTTGAACGGTACGGCATGTCAAATTCACCAAAACATGGCCGTAAAAAAACAATTTGAAATCACTCGATGGCTGCAATCGGATGGTCGCCACTTTCAGATTATTTCACAAGTAGTCTTTCTTTGTTATGGCATCCTTGCACTAGGCTGGGATGCTGATTGGAGAAAATATCTCGCTGCGTTTAGCGGATGTATGTTAGCACAATTGTTTGCAATCCGGTTCGCTGGTGTGCCTTCAAATTCGCTCAAGAGCGCGTTGATTAC
>Ga0209480_10001971_pt1 | contig 14501 bp, 9 predicted proteins | sample JI61114C2DNA_FD_187501 | JGI IMG/M metagenome (GOLD analysis project Ga0209480, IMG submission 187501) | Wastewater effluent complex algal communities from Wisconsin, to seasonally profile nutrient transformation and Carbon sequestration -... | ecosystem: Engineered > WWTP > Effluent > Algae...
TGGCAATCGCGGTGGAGGTGCCGCCCTTGCCGTCGCTGATGGTGTAGGTGACTTCGACCGGGCCATTGACGTCAGGCGCGGGGGTGAAGGTGAGGGTGCCGTTGGCGTTGACGACGACGGTGCCCTTGAGCGGATCGACGGTCGCGCCGGTGACGCTGAGGGTGTCGTTTTCCGGGTCGGTGTCGTTGTCGAGGACGGCGAAGGTGACTGCGCTGTCTTCGGGCGTGCCAACGACGTCGGCGCGGGCGACCGGCGGGGTGTTGGCGCCGGCGATGGTGATGCTGAGGACGGCATTGGCGCTGCCCCCCTGCCCGTCGGTGACGGTGTAGGTGAAGGCGTCCTGCAGAGTGGCGCCGGGGGCGAGGCTGGTGACGGTGTTGTTGGTGGCGTCCTGGATGTAGCTGTACTGACCGTTTGCCTGGATCGTTAGGGTGCCGTAGAGGCCGGTGACGACGGTGGCGCCTGTGACCGCTACGCCGGCCACGTTGCTGACAGCCAGGGTGTCGCCGTCCACGTCGGTGTCGGCGCCGGCGGGGTTGGTGATGAGGTTGCCGGTGGCCGGTACGGTGTCGGTCTTGACGAGGCCGTTGGCGTCGTTGCGGGCCACGGGGTCGTCATTGAGCGGCGTGACGGTGAGGCTGACGGTGGTGACGACACTGCCGCCCTTTCCGTCGGAAACGGTGACGGTGAAGCTGTCGGGGCCGTTGTAGTCGCGGTTGGGGGTGTAGGTGTAGGTGCCGTCGGGCTTGACGGTGACGGTGCCGTTGGACGGGGCGTCCTTGAGCGCGAAACTGAGGGGGTCGCCGTCCGGGTCGGTGGCCGTGAGGGCGCCGGAGATGGGCTGGTCTTCGGGCGTCACCTTGCTGTCGGGCGTGACGACGGGGGCGTCGTTGGTGCCGTTGATGGTGATGGCGACGCGGCTCGGGGTGCCGTCCACGGTGGCGACCGGGAAGGTTTCGGAGAGGGTGTCGCCAAGGCCGAGGGCCTGTACGGCCGGGTGGGTGTTGTCGAGGGTGTAGGTCCAGTTGCCGGCTGCGTCGAGGGTGAAGCTGCCGTACTGGCCGGCAACGGCGGCCTGCGGCCGGAAGGCGGATTCGCCGGCGTCGGCGTCGCTGACCGTGAGCACGCCGTTCGTGGTGAGGGCGCTGTCTTCGGTCACCATGCCGCTGTCACGGCTGACGAGGGCCGGGTCGTTGGTGCCGACAACGGTGATGGTGATGGTGCTGGTGGTGCCGTCGGAGAGGCTGACCGGGAAAGTCTCGGTGCGGATCTCGCCGTCGCGCAGGCTTTGTACGGCGTCGGTCGGGTTGGCGAGGGTGTAGGTCCAGCTGCCGTCGGGGTTGAGCGTGAGGCTGCCGTAGTTGCCCGGGGTGGAGGGCTGGGCGACGAAGTTGGCGCCACCGCTGGCGGTGAGCTGGCCGCCGGTCTGGATGGGGTTGTCTTCCTTGACGATGCCGACGCCGGGGGCGCCGATGACTTCGTTGAGGCCAAGAACCGTGACGACGACGGTGCTTTCGGTGCCGTCGAGGCTGGCAACGGTGAAGGTTTCGCTGCGGGTGTCGCCGGTGGCGAGGCCCTGGACGAGGGGGTTGCCGTTGTCGAGGGTGTAAGTCCAGTGGCCGGCGGCGTCGATGGAGAAGCTGCCATAGGTGCCGGGCGTGCCGCTCTGGGCCTGGAAGGCTGACTGGTCTGCGTCCGGATCGGTGACGGTGAGCGTGCCGCTGGCGAGCAGCGTGGTTTCTTCCTGAACGGTGCCGGCGCCCTTGCTGATGCTGGCCGGGTCGTTGACCGGGGCGATGTTGACCGTGGCGATGGCGCTGGCGGTGCCGCCCTTGCCGTCGCTGATGGTGTAGGTGATCTCGACCGGGCCATTGACGTTGGTGGCCGGGGTAAAGGTGAGGGTGCCGTCGGCGTTGACGATGACGCTGCCCTTGGCCGGATCGACGCTGGCGCCGGTGACGCTGAGGGTGTCGCCGTCCGCGTCGGTGTCGTTGTCGAGGACAGTGAAGGTGACGGGCTGATCTTCGTCGGTGGCGGCAAGGTCGGCGACTGCGACCGGGGCGTCGGGGGCCGGGGTGACGTTGATCGTTACGGTGGCGGTGGAGGTGCCGCCATTGCCGTCGCTGATCGTGTAGGTGACGGTGTCGGTGCCGTTGAAATCGGGGTTGGGCACATAGCGCAGGGTGCCGTCCGTATTGATCGTGACCTGGCCGTTGGCGGCGCTGGCGTTGGTCACGGCCAGGGTGTCGGCATCGGGGTCGGTGTCGTTGGCGAGCGGGTTGAGGGTGACGGGCTGGTCTTCGTCGGTGGATGCGTTGTCGGCCACGGCCACGGGGGCGTCGTTGGTGCCGATGACGGTGATCGTGACGGTGCTGGTCGTGCCGTCGATGCTGGTGACGGTGAAGGTTTCGGTGCTGCGCTGGCCTTCCTTCAGGGCCTGGACTTCGGGCTTGGTGTTGTCGAGGGTGTAGGTCCAGGCGCCGTCGGCGGCGAGGGTGAAGCTGCCGTAGGTGCCGGCCGAATTGGTTTGCGGCTGGAAAGCCGCCTCGCCGGCGTCCGGGTCGATGATGCTGACGGTGCCGGAGGCGGTGTTTTGAGCGGGGGTGTCTTCCGTTACGGTGCCGCTGCCGGTGCCAACGCGGGCGGCGTCGGCCACCGGGGCGATGTCGACCGTGGTGGTGGCGCTCGCGGTGCCGCCCTTGCCGTCGCTGATGGTGTAGGTGATCTCGACCGGGCCATTGACGTTGGCGGCCGGGGTGAAGGTGAGGGTGCCGTCGGCGTTGACGGTGACGCTGCCCTTGGCCGGATCGACGCTGGCGCCGGTGACGCTGAGCGGGTCGCCGTCGGCATCGGTGTCGTTGCCAAGCACGTCGATGCTCACGGGGCTGTCTTCGGTGGCAGCGGTGGCGTCCGGGTTGGCGACGGGGGGCGTATTGGCCGGCACGAGCAGGGTTGTCGTGCCGGCGGCGGGCAGGAAGTCGATGCCGTCGGTGCTGCTGCTGTAGGTGTAGGAGACGGGTGTGACGTCTTCGAGGATGCGGACCAGGCGCACGAAGTCGTGGGTCTGGTCGCCAAGGCCGCCGCCGGTGACACCGGCTGCCGGTTCTTCGAGGCCGTCGAAGGGATCGGTGCCGCCGTTCAGGGCCTGGATGACCTTGTCGGCATCGGCGCCGAGGCTGGAAACGATGTTTTCGCTGCGCTCCGGCGCGGCCGTGGCGAAGAGTTCGTCATTGAGCAGCAGTTCCCGTTCTGGCCCGACGCTGAGTTTTGCGCCGCTGGGCAGCTGCAGTTCCACGATGGCGCCGGCTGCGGTGACGATGGCGTCGCCCTCGGCGACCACGTCACCCGGCTTGATGGCGGTGAGCTTGCCGCTGCTGTTGCGCAGGTAGGCTTCGCCCTGCACGAAAACGACAGTGCCCTTGACGGTGGCTTGAGGGGCAGTGCTGACGGGGGATGCAGAGGTGGCCATGGGGAACTCCGGAAACGGATTGATCAGATGCTGCGAAATCTACGGATTCGCGACGGGCGTCGCTATTGTCCACAAGGACAGGGGGCGTGACGGATGCCACGGGAAAGACGCTGAATGGCTGAAACGTGTGCGGGAATCCGCGGGAGCGGCAGGGCGCCGCTCCGGGGTTTAACGAACGCCGTGCACCCGCAGGGCGAGTTGCAGGCGGTCCGCGACCTGCAGTTTTTCAAACACGGCCTTGAGGTGGGCCTTGACGGTGCGCTCGGTGATGCCGAGGGCGCCGGCGATGGCGAGGTTGCTCTCACCCAGGGCGGCCAGGTGGGCGACTTCCCGCTCGCGTTCGGTGAGGGGTGTGGCCCAGTCGGCGAGGCCGCTGCGCGGCAGGCGGCTGTCCACCAGGCGGAGCAGGCGCGACAGGAGCGCGCGGCCCACCCAGAGCTCGCCGCTGGCGATCACGTCGAGCGCCTGGAGCAGGGTTTCGAGGGGCGCGTGACTGTGACAGTAGCCACTGGCGCCGGCATTGAGCGCGGCAAGCCCTTCGTCGTCGTTCGGCGTGGACGAGGTGGCGAGGATGGCAAGTCCGGCGGCATTGCGCTGCCAGCTGGGCTGGGTCCAGAGCGGCGGCTGGCCGGCCTTGGCATTGCCCAGGTCGACGAGGACAAGGCGGTGCCCGGCGGCGCGCCAGGTGTCGAGGCCCTCGAGATTGCGGGCGCGCACCGGGGACTGGCCAAGGCCTTGCCAGCGCTCGGCGAGGAGGTCGTCGTCGGTCAGGATCAGAAGCGGTTGCGGGGAGCTCATGGCGGGTCGGGGTCGGAGGTTTTCTCAGCGCTCGGTGAGGGCGTTGGCCTTGGCGCGCAGCACGGGCTTCATGAGGTAGCTGAGGAGGGATTTCTTGCCGGTGAGAATGTCCACTTCGGCCACCATGCCGGGGATGATCGGCATGCGTGCATCGCCGATGGTGCTCTTGGTTGTGCGCACCCGCACGATGTAGAAGGCGTTGCCCTTTTCGTCGGTGATGGTGTCGGCACCGATCTGTTCGAGCGTGGCTTCGAGGCCGCCGAAGGTGGAGAAGTCGTAGGCGGTGAATTTGACCAGCGCCCGCTGGCCGGGGCGCAGGAAGGCGATGTCCTTGGGCTGGACACGGGCTTCGAGGAGCAGGGCGTCGTCGGTGGGGACGATCTCGATGATTTCCTTGCCCGGTTGCACGACGCCGCCGACCGTGTTGGCGAAAAGCTGCTTCACGGTGCCGTTCATCGGGGCGCGGATTTCGGCCTGCTTGACCCGGTCGGCAAGGCCTTCGCTGCCGGCCGAAAGTGCGGCGAGCTTGGCGTTGGTCTCGGAGAGTTCGCTGCGGGCCTGGTTGCGCAGGTTGAGTTCGACTTCTTCGATCTTGCGCTGGGCCTCTGAAATCGACGCCTGAATGCGCGGGATCTGCGCGTTGGCGCTGTCGCGCTCGCCCCGGTAGCGGGCCACATCCCGCTCGAGGCGCAGCAGTTCCACCTCGGAGACGGCGCCGGTCTTGGCGAGGGGGCGGGTCACTTCGAGTTCGCGGGCGGTGAGGTCAAAACTTTGCCTGGCCTGCTCGCGCCGGGCGGTGACTTCGTTGAGTTCCTGGCGGCGTTGCGACAGCTGCTGGCTGGCCACGCCGACGGTGGCGTCCAGTTCCATGCGCTTGGATTCGTAGGCGCTGCGTTCCTGTTCGACGAGATCGGGGGCTTCCTTGATGAGCTCCGGCGGCGGCACGAAGGCCTTGCCGCTGGCGACCGCGGTGAGCCGTGCGGCCCGGGCGAGCAGCGCGATGTACTGGGCGCGGTTTTCGCGTAGCGAGGAGACGAAGCGGGTCGGGTCCACCTTGAGCAGAAGCTGGCCGGTTTTAACCTGCTCGCCTTCCTTGACGAGGATTTCGGAGACGATGCCGCCGTCGAGGCTTTGCATGACCTGCACTTGCCGGGACGGGATGACCTTGCCTTCGCCGCGGGTCACTTCGTCCAGCTGGGCGAAGGCGGCCCACACCAACAGGGTGAGCACTGCGGCGCAGGTAAACAGCACGGCAATGCGGCTGCCGCGCAGTTTTTGTTCGGAGATGGCCCATTCGGCGTCGGCCATGTAGTCGCCGTCGTCGTGGATCTCACGTTTTTCAGCGCCGTCGAGGAGGCGGTCGAAGGTGCGTGAGGCGCGCTGGTAGATGGCATCGTAGAGGGCGCAGAGGGGGCCGAAAATTCTCTTCATGATCTCACCCCGCCCGTCCGATGCGGCCCTGCTGGAGGGCTTCGACCACCTGTGCCTTGGGTCCGTCGGCAACGATCTTGCCCTGGTCGAGCACGATCAGGCGGTCGACCAGATCGAGCAGTGAAGTGCGATGGGTGACGAGGATGATGGTCTTGTTGGTGGCAAAACGGCGCAGGCGCTGCTTGAGGCTTTCTTCGCTCTGGTGGTCCATGCTGCTGGACGGTTCATCGAGGAGCAGCACCGGCGGGTCGTTGAGCACGGCGCGGGCGATGGCCACCGCCTGGCGCTGGCCGCCGGAGAGGGATTCGCCGCGCTCGCCGATGGGCATCTCGAAGCCTTGCGGGTGGGCGTTGGCGAATTCGCGCACGCCGGCCAGCTCGGCCGCGGCGAGGATTGCGCTGTCGTCGGCGAAGGGGGCGCCCATTGCGATGTTGTGCTTGAGCGTGCCATAGAAGAGGGTGACGTCCTGCGGCACGAAGCCGATGGAGCGGCGCAGCTCGGCCGGGTCGATCTGGCGCGAATCGATGCCGTCGATGAGCACGGCGCCCTCGGTGGGCTGGTAGAGGCCCAGGACGAGTTTTTCGATGGTCGTCTTGCCCGAGCCGATGCGCCCGATGATGCCGACCTTTTCGCCGGCCCGGAGGCGGAAGCTGATCTTATTGAGTACCGGCTGATCGCGGCCGGGGTAGCAGAAGCTGACATCCTTGAATTCGATGTCGCCGGAAAAACTGGGCCGATGCACGAAGCTGGCGCCGTCGGGCCGTTCGATCGGCAGTTCCATGTGGCTGCCGACCGAGGCGAGGGAGGTGCGGGCGTTCTGGTATTGCATCATCAGCCCGGCCACCTGGCCCAGCGGCGCCATGGCGCGGCCGGACAGCATGGAGGCGGCGATGATGCCGCCCATCGTCATGTTGCCGTTTGAGAGCTCATAGACGCCGACGACGATCACCACGATATTGACCAGTTGCTGCACGAGCTGGGCAAAGTTGACCGTGCTCGCCGAGAGCAGCTTGAGGCGGCCGCCGATCTGGGCGATGAACAGCGTGGCGCGCTCCCAATGGCGCTGGACCTGGCTTTCGGCGCCGAGCGTCTTGAGGGTTTCGAGGCCGACCAGGCTTTCGATGAGGGTGGCGTTGCGCTGGGCGCTGGCCCGGTAGGTGGTTTCGGTAAGCTCGTGCATCTTGTCCTGCGCGACGAGGGTGACGAACAGCACGGCAAGCATGCCGACCAGCGGCGGCAGCAGCAGCCACGGGGAGATCCATACCATCACCAGCAAGAAGAGCAGCACGAAGGGCAGGTCGATCAGCGTGGTGACGGTGGCGGAGGCGATGAAGTCACGCACCCCTTCGAAGGCCCGCAGGTTGGCGGCGAAGGAGCCGACCGAGGCCGGGCGGGCGTCCATCCGCAGACCGAGGACGCGTTCCATGATGCGCGCCGAGAGTTGCACGTCGATGCGCTTGCCGGCGGTGTCGACGATGTAGGCCCGCAGCGTGCGCAGCATGAAGTCGAAGCCGAGCACCAGGATTGCGCCGATGGCCAGCACCCACAGGGTTTCGACCGCGTGGTTGGGCACGACCCGGTCATAGACCGTCATCGAGAACATCGGGATGGCGAGGGCGAAGAGGTTGACGACCAGCGCGGCCAGCAGGGTGTCGCGGTAGAGGCGCCAGTTTTCGAAGACGGTGCCCCAGAACCAGTGGGCTGCCCGCACTGCCCGGATCTGCGGGGCGCGGGCCTCGAAGCGGAAGCGCGGCTGGACGAAGCACACGAGGCCGCTGTAGAGGGCGGTGAGCTCGTCGGCGGACATCTCGTGGGCGGATTCGCCGGCTTCGGGGAAACGGACCCGCGCACCGCCGTCCGGCAGGTGTTCGAGCAGTACGCAGGCGCGGCGGTCGTGGAGCAGCAGGATGGCCGGCAGCATGCCGGGCTGCATCTCGGCCAGGGGCTTTCTCACGATGCGGGCGGCAAGCCCGGCGCGGGACGCTGCGCGGGGCAGCAGCGACGGGGTCAGGCGGTTGTCGACCAGCGGCAGGCCGGCGGAGAGGGCGGCGGCCGTGAATGGGTTGCCGTGCAGCTGGGTCAAGACGACCAGCGCATCGAGCAGGGGGTCTTCATGGGTGGCGGCTTCGCCGGGGTGCCAGTTGTTGTCGGTGGCGGAAGCGCCGCTTCCTTGCGGGGCGGGCGTGGCGCGGGCGGCGGCGGAGGGTGCGGCGTCGGTCATCGGCACAATCGTGTGGTGGTCGTTTCTTTACCGTCCGGGGCAAGACCCCAGCCGGGAAAAATCGCCGGTCATACCGGCAGGCGTCCGGATTGTATGGATAACGGGTGGCGAAGGGGGAACTTGAGCCTCACGGCAATGTGTTGCAGAAAGTGGCTTGCCGGTGGAATAGCCGGTGAAACGGGCTCCTCGCGGCCCGGGGTCAGATCACGTCGTAGGGGCCGAGGAGGTCGAGTCCGTGACGCAGGCGGGCGCGGGCACCCTTGCGGGCGAGGAGCTTGCGCTGGGCCTCGGGGGGAAGGTCGGTGAGGCGCAGCAGGCCGCGGTCAATGAGAACATCGACGACGTCTTCGATGACGCGGATCAGGTCGGCGTCGAGACGGGTGAAATCGGCCGAGCCGGTGAGCTCGGCGGTGTCGGGATGGCCGTTCGGGAGTTCCTCTTCATGGCCCGGCCCGGCTTCGCTGAAAAGTGCAACAACCTGGCCTGCAGAATCACGTTGAACGTAGGGCATGGTGGGGGTCGGATCGGATCGTGAAGTCGTGAAAAAAAGGCTGCCCGGGGGCAGCCTCCAAGTTCAGGCAGCGGGGGCCTGGAGTTCTTTGGGTAGCGGAAAAATGATTTTTTCCGGCACGCCGTCAAGCGGCCGCACGGAGGCTGCGCCGAGGGCCTTGAGGCGGGCGATGACCGATTCGACCAGCACCTCCGGTGCCGATGCGCCAGCTGTTACGCCGATGCGCTGTTTGCCGACAATCCAGGCCGGATCGATGGAGTCCGCGTCGTCGATGAGGTAGGCGGGCACCTTCAGCAGCTCGGCCACTTCGCGCAGGCGGTTGGAGTTGGAGCTGTTGGTGGAGCCGACGACCAGCACCAGGTCGGAGAGCGGCGCCATGAACTTCACTGCGTCCTGGCGGTTCTGGGTGGCATAGCAGATGTCGTCTTTTTTGGGGCCGATGATGCTCGGAAAGCGCTCGCGCAGCGCGCCGACAATGGCGCCGGCGTCGTCCACCGAGAGCGTGGTCTGGGTGACGTAGGCGAGCAGGTCGGGGCTCTTGACCTGCAGGCCGGCCACGTCGGCCGCGCTTTCGACGAGGTAGATACCGTCTTTGATCTGACCCATCGTGCCTTCGACTTCCGGGTGGCCCTTGTGGCCGATCATGATCAGCTCGCGGCCCTGTTCGCGCATGCGGGCAACTTCGAGGTGCACCTTGGTGACCAGCGGGCAGGTGGCGTCGAAAACACGCAGGCCGCGGGTTTCCGCTTCGCTGCGCACGGCCTGGGAGACGCCGTGGGCGCTGAAGATGACGGTGTTGCCGGCCGGTACGTCGGACAGATCTTCGATGAAGACGGCGCCCTTGGCGCGCAGGCCTTCGACGACGAAGCGGTTATGGACGACTTCGTGGCGCACGTAGATGGGCGCGCCGAACTGCGCCAGGGCGCGTTCGACGATCTCGATGGCGCGTTCTACGCCGGCGCAGAAACCACGGGGGTTGGCGAGCAGGACTTCCATTTGATTCCTCGTGCTGCGGGGCTTAGCTGACGCCGATCACTTCGACTTCGAAGCGGATGGACTTGCCGGCCAGCGGGTGGTTGAAGTCGATGATCGCGTGGGTGTCGAGCACTTCGCGGATCAGGCCTGGGTAGCGGGAGCCGTCCGGCGCGGTGAACTCCATGATGACCATCGGTTCGACTTCGGCTCCGGTGGGGAAGTCTTCGAGGCGAACCTTTTCGACGAGATCTTCACGGTGCGCGCCGAAGGCGTTTTCAGGCTCGAGCAGGAAGGTGTGGCGCTCGCCGATGGTGATGCCGGCCAGGCAGCGTTCGAGCGTGGGGGCGATGTCGCCGCGGCCCAGTTGCAGCGTGGCCGGCTTGGATTCAAAGGTGCTGATCAGGGGCTGGCCACTGTCGAGGGTGATGCGGTAATGCAGGGTCAGCAGGCTGTCGGGCTGGACGATCTGGGTCATGAAAGTTTCTCTTGGGCGAGGGTGTGGCGATGTTCGCGCAGTTGCGCGAGGATCATCAGTACAACGCCGATGCAGATGGCGGAATCCGCCACATTGAAGGCCGGCCAGCCGTAGCGGCCGATGTGGAAATACAGGAAGTCGACAACCGCGCCGAAGACGAAGCGGTCGATGACGTTGCCGATGGCGCCGCCGATGATCAGCGCGAAGGCCAGCGGCTGCAGCAGTTCGTGCTGGTGGCGGGCCAGCAGACGCAACAGCCAGCCGCAGATGCCGGCCGCCAATGCCACGAAGAACCAGCGCTGCCAGCCGCCCTGGTCGGCCAGGAGGCTGAAGGCCGCGCCGGGGTTGAAGGCCAGGACCAGGTCGAAGTAGTCGGTGACGCGGATGACTTCACCGTTGCGCAGTGCGCCGCGGACGAGGTGCTTGGTCCATTGGTCCACCAGCACGACGATGGCCGACAGGCCGATCCAGTTGCCGAGGCGTAGTTTCACGGGCAGGCTCCTGAGGCGTGGGTAAGCTTACGCATGGGCGCGAGCTTCGCCGGCGCCGTGCAGGTTTGACGTGCAACGGCCGCAAAGTTCCGGATACGCGGCATCGTGTCCCACGTCGTCCCGGTAATGCCAGCAGCGCTCGCACTTCTTGTGGGGGGACGGGGTGACCAGAATGGCGTCGTCAGCGTCGTTGCTGACCTTGAGCAGCGTGGTTCTGGAGCAGATCAGCACGAAGCGCAGGTCGTCGTCGAGGCTGGCCAGCAGGTCGAACGCATTGCCGGCCAGGCGGATCTCGACCTCGGCCTGCAACGATGAGCCGACCAGCCCGGAAGTGCGGACGGCTTCGATTTCCTTTTGCACGTCGGCACGGATCGCACGGATGGCGCTCCAGCGTTCGAGCAGGGCTTCCTCGCCGTCCTGGGCGGGCAGCGTGTGGAAGGCGTGGAGCATCACGCTGTCGTCGGCGTTCTTGCTTAGCAGTTGCCAGATTTCCTCGGCGGTGAAGGACAGGATCGGCGCCATCAGCTTCACGACGGATTGCAGGATGTGCCACAGGGCGCTCTGGGCGGAGCGGCGGGCGACGGACTTGGCCTGGGTGGTGTAGAGACGATCCTTGAGGATGTCGAGATACACCGCGCCCAGGTCTTCCGAGGCGAAGTTTTGCAGGGCCTGGACGATGCGGTGGAATTCGTAGCTGGCGTAGTCGGCTTCGGCCTGGGTTTGCAGCTTGCGGGTCAGGGCCAGGGCGTAGCGGTCGATCTCCAGCCATTGGTCCACCGGCAGCATGTCGACGGCCGCGTCGAAGTCGGAGGTGTTGGCCAGCAGGAAGCGCAGGGTGTTGCGCAGGCGGCGGTAGGTTTCCACGACGCGGTCGAGGATCTCCTTGGAAATCGACAGCTCGCCGGAGTAATCGGTGGAGGCGACCCACAGGCGCAGGATGTCGGCGCCGAGCTTGCCGGTGACTTCTTGCGGTACGACCACGTTGCCCAGCGACTTGCTCATCTTGCGGCCGCTGCCATCCACGGCGAAACCGTGGGTGAGCAGCGCCTTGTAGGGCGGGTGGCCGTCGATGGCGCAGCCGGTGAGCAGCGACGAGTGGAACCAGCCACGGTGCTGGTCGGAGCCTTCGAGGTAAAGATCGGCGCGCGGGCCGGTGGCGTGCCCATCATTGTGGGAGCCGCGCAGCACATGCCAGTGGGTGGTGCCGGAGTCGAACCACACGTCGAGGGTGTCGCTGATCTTGTCGTACTGGCCGGCTTCGGCGCCGAGCAGTTCGGCCGGGTCGAGCTTGAACCAGGCGGCGATGCCTTCCTTCTCGATGCGCTGGGCGACTTCTTCCATCAGTTCGATAGTGCGGGGGTGAAGCTCGCCCGTGACCTTGTCGAGGAAGAAGGGAATCGGTACGCCCCAGTTGCGCTGGCGCGAGATGCACCAGTCGGGACGGTTGGCGATCATGGCGTGCAGGCGCGCCTGGCCCCAGGACGGGAAGAACTGGGTGGCGTCCACGCCGCCAAGGGCGAGCTCGCGCAGGCTCGGGCCACCGTTGGGCTTGAGGTCCATGCCGACGAACCACTGGGCGGTGGCCCGGTAGATCAGCGGTGTTTTATGGCGCCAGCAGTGCATGTAGCTGTGGGTGATCTTCTCGTGGGAGAAGAGCGCTCCGACTTCCTGCAGTTTCTCGACGATGACCGGGTTGGCCTTCCAGATGTGCAGGCCGCCGAAGAAGGGCAGGGTGTCGGCATACACGCCGTTGCTTTGCACCGGGGAGAGGATGTCGTCGTTGGTGAAGCCGTTGGCCTTCCAGGAGTTGAAGTCTTCCAGGCCGTAGGCCGGGGCCGAGTGGACGATGCCGGTACCGGCGTCGAGGCCCACGTAGTCGGCCACGAAGACCGGCGAGACGCGCTCGTAGAACGGGTGGCGGAAGGTGATCTTGTCGAGCTTGGCCCCGTTGGTGCGGCCGACGATGCGGCCTTCGAGGCCGAAGCGCTTGAGGCTGGCCTCGGCGAGCTCGGTCATCAGCACGAGGAGGCCACGGGGGGTGTCGAGCAGCGCGTATTCGTGTTCGGGGTGGACGTTGAGGGCCTGGTTGGCGGGGATGGTCCACGGGGTGGTGGTCCAGATAACCGCCCAGGCATCCTTGCCGGCCGGCAGCGCGGCCAGGTTGAAGGCGGCGGCAAGCTTTTCGGGTTCGGCGCAGACGAAGCCCACGTCGATGGCCGGGCTGCCCTTGTCCTGGTATTCGACTTCCGCTTCGGCCAGCGCCGAGCCGCAGTCGAAACACCAGTTGACCGGCTTCAAGCCCTTGAAAACCCAGCCGCGCTTGACCATCTCGGCCAGCGCGCGAACTTCGCCGGCTTCGTTGCCGAAATCCATGGTGCGGTAGGGATTGTCCCAGTCGCCCAGCACGCCGAGGCGGATGAAGTCCTTCTTCTGCTCTTCGATCTGATCAAAGGCGTAGGCGCGGCAGAGTTCACGCACCTGGTCGGCGGGCAGGTTCTTGCCGTGGGTGACTTCGATCTTGTGCTCGATGGGCAGTCCGTGGCAGTCCCAGCCCGGCACGTAGGGGGCGTCGAAACCGGCCAGGGTTTTGGAGCGGACGATGATGTCCTTGAGAATCTTGTTCAGCGCGTGACCGATGTGGATGCTGCCGTTGGCGTACGGAGGGCCGTCGTGCAGCACGAACTTGGGCCGGCCGGCCGCGGTCTTGCGGATTTTCTGGTAGAGCTTCTTTTGCTGCCAGTCGGCCACCCAGCTGGGCTCCCGCTTGGCGAGATCGCCGCGCATCGGGAAGGGCGTGTCGGTCAGGTTCAGGGTCTTGCGATGCGGCGTGTCTTGCGGGTTTTGCGGCTTGCGGGTTTCGGACATGGTGTGTGCGGCCTGTAATTCAGAGGGGATTCTGGACGAAGTAGGCGCGGGCCTCTTCGGCGTCGCGGGCGATCTGGGCGGTGAGGGCGTCGAGGCTGTCGTAGCGCTCTTCGTCGCGTTGCTTCTTTAGAAAGTTAACGCGGAGATGGGCGTCGTAGCAGTCGGTATCCCAGTCGAAAAGGTGCACTTCCAGGGTCGGTCGGCCGGCATCGTTGATGGTGGGGCGCACGCCGACGCTGGCCACGCCGGGCCAGGGGCGGTCGGCCAGGCCATCGACGCTGACGGTGTAGATGCCCATCAGCGGCGGGCTGCGGTGTTTGAGCTGGATATTGGCGGTGGGAAAGCCGATCGTGCGACCGATCTTGTCGCCGTGCATGACACGCCCGCTGATGCTGTAGGAGCGGCCAAGGAGGCGGGCGGCGTGGGGCATGTCACCCTCGGCGAGGGCTGCGCGCACGGCGGAGCTGGAGACGCGCTCGTCTTCGTGCCTGAAGGTGTGCATGGATTCGACGCCAAAGCCGATTTTGTCGCCGGCGGCCTGGAGCATGGCGAAGTTGCCCTTGCGGCCCTTGCCGAAGCAGAAGTCGTCGCCGATCAGGAGGTGGCGCACACCGAGGCCGTGGACGAGCACGTCTTCGATGAAGGCTTCGGCGGTGAGCCCGGCGAGTTTCTGGTTGAAGCGGCCGATGTAGAGCCGGTCGACGCCCTGGCCTTCGAGCAGCAGGATTTTTTCGCGCAGCGATGTGAGGCGTCGGGGGCGATCTTCATGGGCGAAGTATTCCCGCGGGTGTGGCTCGAAGGTGAGCACCGCGGCGGGAAGGCCGGTGGCCTCCGACTTTGCCCTCAACTGCGCCAGCAGCGCCTGGTGGCCGCGGTGCACGCCATCGAAGTTGCCGATGGTGAGCACGCAGCCGTGTTCGGCTCGCTCTGGGATTCCACGGAAAACCTGCATGGGGCGGATTCTGGGCAAAAAGGCGGATTATAGCGGCAAGGGGCGGGCGGGCGAAGCCGGCGCCCGCGGGCTAGCTGCCCTGGCCGGCGCGCTCCCGGTGGAAGCGGGCGACGTAGTCGGTGAGCGTGCCGGCGGCGATGGCGTCGCGCAGGTCACGCATCAGCTGCTGGTAATAGTGCAGGTTGTGGATGGTTGCCAGGCGCGCGCCGAGAATTTCGTTCAGGCGGTTGAGGTGGTGCAGGTAGCCCCGCGAGAAGTTGCGGCAGGTGTAGCAGTCGCAGGATTCGTCGAGGGGACGGGTGTCGGGCTTATG
>Ga0209480_10001976_pt1 | contig 14484 bp, 13 predicted proteins | sample JI61114C2DNA_FD_187501 | JGI IMG/M metagenome (GOLD analysis project Ga0209480, IMG submission 187501) | Wastewater effluent complex algal communities from Wisconsin, to seasonally profile nutrient transformation and Carbon sequestration -... | ecosystem: Engineered > WWTP > Effluent > Algae...
GGGTCATAATCAATATACTTTGAGATACCTACTAGTGATGAATTATCCATAAGTTAAAACTTGGTATTAATACTTAATATTAGTTTTTTGTTGATGTTTACTTCAATTTTTTTTAAAGCATGCAGTCGAATTTAATTCACTAGATTTACCGTAGCCTGTTTTGTCCAGTTGAATAAATAATAAATCAGTTGGTAAACATGGAGCCACGACACTTACGATGATAGTGTAAGCATTTATTGACGAAAATATGATAAATGGCTTCAAGCTTGAAGAATGGTTAGGTGAGATTTTGCAAAGTACAGTTTGATCAAAATTAACTGGCCTCTAACTTATACTTCCAACACTTGGAAAAAATTAACATAATGAATATCTTTGGATAGGTTAAGCATGATAAGGCGTGAACTTACAATGTGACAAAACCTTTTTAAAGTTGGAATATGAATAATAACTATGCAATGTATATCGGGGGAATTTTTATCTGGTTATTAAGTGGGTTTAAATTAACTTATAGAGAAGCAATTGGGCGCGATTATAAGGAATCTCTCAATTTTAAATACCTTCCATATAAGGTCACTGTAAGAATTGTTGGCACTATTATTTCATTGATTTTCATAATTATCATAGGTTGGTTATTAAGATTTCGGAATTAATTTCACGCTTTGGATTTATGATTACTTACAATGCTTGCTTATGATGCTATCTGCTTCAAGAAAACCATACTTGGAAGCATTTATAAATTGAGTGCAGGCCACATCGAAATTTTCGACTTTGAAAAATATTTTTCCTGCTGAATAATAGGCCGGCCCGAAACAACTATCAATCTCAATCACCCTTGCTAAATCATATAAAGCATCATCGTATCTATTTAATAGTATTGAAATCGTTGCCCTCCCATAGATTGCCTCCTTGTAATTAGGCATTAAACTAATTGCAACATTATAGTTAACTAATGATGATTCATAATCATTAAGGATAGCAAATAAAATCCCTCTATTATTATAAGCCCCTGCATAATTCGAATCCAATTGAATTGCTTTATCAAAATCATTTAATGCTGAATTATAATTCAATGATTTCAACTGTGAAAATCCACGGTTGTTAAAATATATTGGGACGCTTGAGTCTAATGAAATAGCCAAATTAAATTCCTCAATTGAAGCTGAAAACTTTCCTGCCTCTTGCAATTGATACCCCTTGTTGTTATAAATCAATGACGGATTCTTATATTTGTATCTTAAGGCATTGTCGTATGATTCAATAGATTCTGTATATTTAAATAAATTACTATAGATTTTACCTCTTAAATAAAACGCTTCTGCTAACATCGCACTATCATCAGTCTCGCTAATAACAGCATTCAAAAGTGTCAAGCTAGAATTAAAATCACCTATCTCATAAAGATTTAATGCACTTTCATAATTTTTGTTTGCTTGATTAAAATTATTGCAATTCCAACTAAAAAAGCAAATTAATAAAAAATAATAGTTTAACTTATTGTTCATTTTTCAGTATTATTCGTGTTAGTTATTTTGTCAGTAGCATCTAAACCATCATATATAATATCCAATGCATCATTAGCTTGCTCCATAGTTTTTAAATTTACTTCATTGATTTTGAAGCTATTCCCTCTAGCAGTTGAATGATGCTCCAGTGGTGTTGACTTAAATTGCCCAGCAGTTTTCTTCGAGTAATCATTAAACTTTGCAAATTTTGTTCCTCCTTTGACCTCAACTAGATTTGCTGCTTTTGATGAACCAGCAAATAAAACCTCTGATGCTACACTTGCAAATGCATCTACTCTATCATCTGGAGTGGTTTCAAATCCACCTAATGTTTTGTGAGTTAACAATATCTTCGGGCTGTTTATCACATCGTAACCGATTCCTGCAACTATCTTTGCAGCTGCAGTTCCATAAGATTCAGAAGGTTCTTCTAACCACAACTCAACCTCTTGAAATGTACTAGGATGCCATTCTGACAACATGTCGTGGTAAGGTTGTGGCGCCTCAACTTGGAATACGTTAAAAAAGTAATCCCTTGACACCTGAATATATCCTCCTTTATCATACGGGATGTAAATTCGATTCTTATGAACTAATTCATAAAAAAAATTATATTTAACAGTGTGACTCCAACGACCGTCGGCACTATAATAAACATCCTTATCTCCATCAGAATCAACGTTAGTAATTGGGCTGTTGCTCATACTATTATAGTGGCTTTGCCATGGAGCGTCTTTAAATTTTGGATCAACTGAAAACCATCTTCCTAATCTTGGGTCATATTGCCTGAAATATGTAGAATAACCACAATTGTTTTTATAAATCTCATTATCGGATATAAAACCTTGAAATCCATATCCGTATTCACTTCCACCTTCCCAACTTCTCCCCACCAACAACATCCCAAACGGATCATAATCTTGAGCAGACATCACATCTGCTTCATAATAATTAGTAGTCCCATTGGCATCTGTGTCAAATGCTAAGCGGCGGTCGCTAATAACTGAAAGAACGTTACCAAGGTGATTAGATAATTCATATCGTTTTTCACCTAAGCTTCGGTAAAAATAGTTATCTTCTGTGAAGGTAACAAGCATGTCGATATTGGTTTTCACCATACCAATTCTGCTACTGCCGTAAATATGTTGTTCGGTGAGTTCAAATGTTGCTGTGTCACTTTCGGTATGGGTATATACCGCCATCACATTACCCTGAGCATCGCGCACATAATAGGTGGTGGTTACATCACCGGTTACTGGTATTACCGTTTTACTTATACGATTTCCGGTGGCGTCATAAGCAAAAACAAGTCCTGACTCATCTTCTTTTACTATTTTTTTAATTTTGCCGTATACATTCCAGGTGATTTTTTCTATTCCTTCAGCAACATCGGCTGTTAAATTGCCAATTCTGTCGTATGTGTAATTATATATTTCCTGGTCATCTACATCAACATCATATGCTCCATCATCAGTAATTAAATCCCCTCATATAATAACTTCACCAATAAACCAGGTTCTGCCATTAAGTGTTTACCCCAACCCTGCTATGAATAATGTTACCATAGTTTATGAAATCACCGAACCTGGTAATGCCATTTTATCCATCTACAATATCAATGGCAAACATATTACCGATTTACTCAACACCAATGATGTAACCACCGGCAATTTCACCACCGCCTATAATGTTGACCACCTGGCATCAGGTATGTATTTAGTGATTTTGGTGAATAATGATAAAAAGGAGGTGTTTAGGATGATGGTGGGGAGGTGAAGACATCTAAACATAAAGATAAGCTTTTGGGATAGATTGTTTACAGTAGATTAATGTTGTGGAACAATAAAACAATTCATAAACTTAACCGCATAGTTAAGAATGAAATGCGTTGGCATTCCTTTTTAACTATGCGATTAGAATTTAGATAAAATTACTTTGTTATTATGTTTAATCTATTGCTTTACAAATTTACCGGTACTAATTATTTTGGAATTATTCAAAAACCGATAAATATACATACCACTGGAAAATTCGGATAAATTTACAGAATAAGTATTTTGATTTAAGCTTACTCGTTGAATAAAATTGCCAACTAAGTCAAAAATTTCAATTTCATAATTATCATCAGAGGTAATACCTCCATTAAAAGTAAAAACTGCTTGATTACTCGCAGGGTTAGGAAAAATAGAAATTGAATTATTTAATTCATTTGTATTTGCGGTTTGCTCTTCCCTAAAGCCACCCCAAGTTGGTAGCCTTACTTTTACCTTTATGTAACCAAATGAGTAAGCATCAATTGGTAAGGTTGTTGTCGTAACAGGGTAAGTTGTAGTTTCGATCCCGTTTATTTCATAAGTGCCCAGTTCTGGAAGGATATTATCTTCATAATCATTATAAAAGTTGTTTTGTTTAAAATAATGTGTCTCACCAACTCCTTGGTATAATTTCCTAGTATCAATTTTATTCTTTGTGAAGGTTGGTGAAATGAAATAATAAGGTAATGCTGTTGCACCATTTTTAAAGTTAAAGTAGGTGGGAAAGTTTATATTTATAGTTGTATTTGTTTGATTGTCATAATAAATATATAACTCATAGTCATGAGTAACAGGATTTAATGTTTTAAAATAGGTTTTTAGATAACTTGGTGCTGGGCTTCCAATCTGTGTTGCCTTAACATTATCCATTGTCTGTCTAAAAATATCGCTCATTAAATAAAATGAGTAAAATCCTACCCTTTTATAAAAAAATTGCGTTGCGATATCAGGATCTAAGACACCGGTTTGAGAAAATGCTCCAGCCCATGCACCGGCGCCCATAAAATTATGTTTTATCATATATTCGATTTGACCTGAAGTTGCTGGACTTAAATTATGGCTAATTTCTGCCATGTTCAATAAATATTGCATTACAAAGTCACCTTCAATATATGTATTGCCGAATGGAAGAGCAGGTTCAATACCCCATTCGGTAATCCAGTATTTTTTTTGCAACCCTAAAGAATATGAATAACCACCAGCAAGGTCATTAAACATTGTAGTTAAATTAGAGTTTGTGAAACTATTAAATGCTGAAAGAGCACAATCAAACGCAGGTTGCAATAATGGATCATTAGTTATGAAATTAATATTATACCCTCCTGGGGCTGAAGCTGCCTCAATATAATCATCATATGGCCCAAGATTAGTAGCAGCGACATTGTCATAATCTCCGCAACTTGGAAATGCTTGATCATGTAAATACACATGTGATATCCAAGCATCTACTAATGATGCGTATCCAGCTGTTATGTTTGTGGATTTAATTCTAAGCTGCGTATTCCAATTTCTGTATTTATTTGTAGTTATAATATCAGCTGGATTTATTGATAAATAATAATTGGGCTCTGGTGCTGCAACAACGCCAATTTTAATAGAAGGATATTCGGCTTTAATAGCTGTCATTAATGGCTTAATTGATGCCAAATAATTTTCTGCATTTTCAAATCCCGGAATTGATTCCCAACCATTGGAATATACCTCATTACCCATTTCTACCCCAACCACGTTTAAGTTGTAGTCATCAATTAATTTTTTCAATACGTCCAGATTGTATTCAATCAAATCCTCAGTGTAACAATCTGTCTCTAAAACTTTCGCAACATAGATAATTTTAGGTTGATACCCATAGAAAGAGTAAATATTTAAATTTAGGTCAATAAACCGTTCTAAATAGTTTGTTCCGGCAGGTAATGCATTTTGATCCGTAACAGCATTTACATAATCATCATATTGTGGTCCAGACATTAATCCTAATCCACCAAGCGCTACCGGGTCATGATAACAATCGATTTCATCCATATCATATCCATAACCTTGCCCATCTAATAAATGCATTAATTTTGATGTTCCTCCACTAGGAAATCTTAGTGTTTGTGGGAGCATTGTCGATGCATAGTCCATACATTGATTGATTAATGGATCACCGGTTGGGGGCAAATCTGGGTCATAACATGGACAATGTTCAAAAAAATCGGATGTATGAAAGCCATAAAGAGGGTCGCTCAATTTGTAATGGTTTGATACATCCAAAGAAAGTGAAAGGGGTGTTTGGCAAATTACATGGGACAAAAAGAGCCCCAATATGCCGCTGAAGATTAAGTGTTTTTTCATAAAAATATTTTTTATCTCCCCAAATTTAGTAATTTTGGTGAATTGTATGGTTTATTTTGAATAAACCTCCCAATATCAATATCAATATCAATGCGCACTTTGATAAAATTCACATTATTTGTATTGATACTTAGCTGGTCAATTTCTGCTTATTCGCAATCAAATCGTGTAGTCATTATTCAATCGGAAGAAAGTGACTACCTAGATGTAACGTTAAATTCAATATATGGTGCAGGAAATTATGAAAAGTACTACTATTACTATTTTGGGTTACCCTTTTTTGATTTTACAACTATTGATTCAACTATTTGTACAATCCTACTAATTGAAGAACCGAGTACTAGCTTTGAATTTAATGAATTTTATACTTTTTATCAATCAATATTTGAAGATTGGGTAGAAGAAGGTGGGCATTTACTCGTAAGTTCTTCTTACAATGAAGATAGTAGTTACGAGATGGGTTTTGGTAATGTAAATTTCATCACTACTAATTTTGCATTTTGCTCAGATGCTGAATGTTTTGTTATTGCTGACTCAACTCACTCAATATTTAATGGCCCAAATTTACCTGCATATTCACCTATCTACGATTTTTCATATACTTATATTCAAAGCTTAGACGTAGACACACTGATTATTGATACTGAAGGTCAACATATCGCATTATGTGAGAAAGCATGGGGGGAAGGGAATGTAGTATTCTCAGCAGGTTTAAATCTTGCTCAAACACCAAGCTATTATTTAGGCTCAAATATTTTTTCCTACCTTTCACCGTGTCTAATCTCTCCAGTTGACATTGGCATAATAAATATTGAAATACCTTCAACGAAATGTAGTTATAGTGAAAATGAGATTATTAAAGTTGTAGTTAGAAATTATGGTTTAACTGAACAAAGCAACTTTCAAATCGCGTATTCGATTGACGGTATCGATTCAATTGTGGAACTAATTACCGATACAATTCCACCGGGGTATGAAAGGTATTTTACATTTGTAACGACAGCAAATTTAAGTGAGGATATTAGCCATAATATTTACTCATGGAGTGTTGTTGAAGGCGATACAAATCACACCAATGATACTGCATCGAAACAAATCACAAGATTACTTCCAATTACATCGACAGGTTTTCCTAGTTATTTATGCCCAAATGTTGAAGCATATTACGCAATTCCAGAATATCCAACTGGTATATGGTCAGGAGAAGGTATTACAGATTCAATAAATGGTATAATAAACACAACTTTACTTATTCCAGGTGAGTCAATTGCAATAAACTATCAATATTCGGTTCCTGTAGCTTATTTGCAAGAAACAATCACTTATGCCTTAAGAGATAGTATTTCACCAAATTATTTACATTTCAACGATATAGGAAGTTCCAAAGTTGATATAGGATTTACCTTTAAGTATTTCGGGAATATTTATGATTCAGTTTACATTGGGGCAAATGGAATTTTAACCTTTGAGAATGGCTACGATTTTGGCCTTCCTGAATTCATTGAAGCAACAAATAATAGCATCGCAGTTTGTGAGGCTGACTTATACCAGCAAGCCGGCGGTAAATTGTATTATGAAACTATAGGAACAGCACCTAATAGGGAGTTTATCGTTGCTTATAATGAAATTCCATTTTGGTTTCCTTCAACAGAATACGTAAATGTTCAATGCATACTACATGAAAGCACCTCACAGATAGAATTTCAAATAGAATCTATAGATATTAATGTTTATGGTTCGCATTTTGTGCTTCAAGGATTTTGTAATTCAGATTTGAGTCAATTATATTACACAACTACAAATGAAGAGCCTTGGAGCTATTCTATAAATGACACTGCGTTTATTTTTAATCCTATATCTTGCGATACTGTGGTAACACAAAATATATTTATTAATGATGATTACGAATTCAACTTACCAAATGATACTGTAAAATGTGACATTGAAGGTATTCTACTCGAAATTCCAGAGGGAGATTTTATATTTAATTGGTCTAACGGAGATACAACAAATATTACAAATATTTTGGAATCAGGAATATTTTGGGTAACAGCAAGCGACTCTACTTGCATATATAACGATTCGATATCAGTTTTAATTGAAGCCCCCCCAATGGTTGAGATAGAAACCGTTGGTAGTTTACCAGACTTGCAGACAGGAAGTGCAACTGCCATAGTTACTGGTGGGACAACTCCATATGAATATGTATGGAGCGACGGTCAAACCACCCCGACTATTACGAACTTAGGCCCTGGCACATATACAGTAACAGTTTTCGACTCTTTAGGATGTTCAAGTGAAGCTACTGCCACAGTAGGTATAATTAATAGTGTGAATGATATTTCAGATTTATTTTCAATATTTCCTAATCCCACAAATAGTGTTATCAATATTAAAGTTAACACCGAACTGACTGGTGGGATTGCATATATATATTCGATAGAAGGTTCTTTGTGCACTTCAAAAACCCTGAATGATATATATACTATAATAAATGTTGACGTCCTTCCATCTGGGCTTTATTTTATACTAATAAATTCCAAAAATAAATTGATTACCAATTTCTTTGAAATTCGCTAGTAATTAATTGCTTAAAACACAGCAATTTGTAAATAAATCATAAAATAACACTTGCAATCTTTTGCACATTATGGCTTATTAATGTTTTAAATTAAAAAATTCCACAGTTTAAAAAAAGTTGAGTTCAAGTCATAATCACAATTTTCCAAATATCACTTATTGGTTGTATTTAGCAGTTACAAAAAACATTTTTTTGAAAAATTGAGAGAACTAAATGCTTAATTAAAAAAACCGGAAGAAATGCATGACCTTTGTGCCAAGTATTTTGACACATTATTCCAGTCTAAACGCCCGTTCAAAAGACTTAGTTTACAAAAACGGAAAAAATCTGTCAGCTGGTTAAATGTGTTAGGATGGCTTAAGTTTATTATTAAACTATCAAAAAATCCCTTAATTATTGATATTTATTTGACACCGTTGAATTGTCTATTAATTGAAAAAATGGATTTAGCGACTTGCCTCAAATGCTCAATTTCCAATATATCAAAAATTTTCCGTATCTTTGCACCGCTTTAGGCCTAATACCGTTTCTGAGGTGTGTTCATTACGAAATACAAAGTATTAAAAACCAAAAGCATTTATTTTCATCGTAAGGCGTTAAAGACTTAGAGAAGAACACTGCATTAAAGCATTCGCAAATATGCATCTGTAACATTTCCCTCCTTATACAAATTTTATTGATACATGTCATTTGACAAATTATTGCTCATTGAGCCAATCATGAGGGCATTAAAACAGGAAGGTTATGAACGCCCTACTCCTATTCAGGAACAAGCCATACCTGCCGCATTGGAGCGCAAAGATTTATTAGGCTGTGCTCAAACAGGAACAGGTAAAACTGCTGCATTTGCAATTCCGGTTTTACAATTATTACATGCGAAAAAACACGATAACCACAGGGTAATTCGTTCGCTTATTTTAACACCAACCCGCGAGCTTGCCATTCAAATTGGTGAAAGTTTTGAAGCTTATGGTAAATACACCGGCTTAACGCAGACCGTAATTTTTGGTGGGGTTTCGCAACATGCACAAACACAACAATTACGCAGAGGTGTAGATATTTTAATCGCAACACCGGGTCGTTTACTTGATTTAATGAATCAGGGATTTGTCCGCATCGACAAAGTGGAAATTTTTGTTTTGGATGAAGCTGACCGCATGTTGGACATGGGTTTTATTCACGATGTGAAAAAAGTAGTGGCTAAACTGCCTGCTAAAAAACAAACCTTGTTTTTTTCTGCAACAATGCCACATGAAATTTCAGCATTAGCGAATTCCTTATTACACAATCCGGTGAAAGTTGCTGTAACACCTGTTTCATCAACAGTTGATGTAATCGACCAATCGGTATATTTTGTCAGCAAAACCAATAAACGTGCTTTATTGCATCATTTATTATCTGATAAATCTATTAAAAGTGTTTTGGTATTTACCAGAACAAAACATGGCGCCGATAAGGTGTGTAAAGATTTAGTTCGCACAGGCATTAAAGCATCTGCTATTCATGGTAATAAATCACAAAATAATCGTCAAACAGCATTAAGCAGTTTCAAAGCCGGTGAAACTCGTGTGTTGGTTGCAACAGATATTGCTGCAAGAGGAATTGATGTGGAAGAACTGGCTTATGTAATTAATTACGAATTGCCGAATATTCCTGAAACATATGTGCACCGCATTGGCCGCACAGGTCGCGCCGGTTCTACCGGAGTTGCGATAGCTTTTTGTGAAGAGGAAGAACGTCCGTATTTACGTGATATTCAGCGACTGATTGGTAAAACCATTCCTGTAAAAACGGATCATCCGGATTATAAACAAATGGTGCTGCCACAAATTCAAGTACATGAACCTCGCCCGCAACAAGCAAGAAAAAGGGTTTCAGATCCTTCTAAAGGCAAACGTTTTAAACCGGATAGCTTTAAAAAACATCGTGAAAAAAATACGAGCGGAAATTCAACCGGTGGAGGGAAATTTGCTGTAACGTTGAAGGGTAATAGATAATTTTTTTAAAAGGAACACTGATTTAACAGATTAAACGGATGAAAACGGATTAATTATTTCTAATAAGGAAATTATAAAAACGTAACTAAAATCCGTCCTTTATCCGTTAAATCAGTTAAATCTGTGCCTGTCTGCCGCCAGGCAGGTTCCTTTACCCTTCAATATGTATCGTAAACAACAACGTCCTACTAAACAATTTATCCATTACATAACTTTCCTGCAACAACGGGTCTGTTGCATGTAAATTGAGAATACCATTAGAAAGTTTTATTTCGGGAGAGAAAATAAAATAGGGGAAATAAATTTCAAACCCAAATCCGCAATTGATTGCTAAATCGTTAGCATTTATTTTCACCAATCCTTCCGCGTTGCGTGCATCTGCATTAGAACTAAAATCGTACGCATATTTTACACCTGCCAGCACATATACTTTCATATCTTTATATGCAGCACTTTTAAATTTTATATCAAAAGGTAAATCGAGATACAACGATTCAAGTGTTTGGAAAGAAGTGTTTTCATCACGATAAGTATAATTCAATTTTTTTTCGGCGAATGATAAGGAAGGCACAAAACGCAAATCGAAATATTTACCTAAACGCATATTGGTAATAATGCCTAAATTAAATCCGGGACCATTCGTAGATTCAACCACCATAACCGAATCGTGATTGATAAACTGGTCGCTGAATGTTACACGCAGGTCGGAGGTATTATATGCAATGGCAATCCCGAAATGATATGGGTTTAACGAAAACCGTGTTTCGTATTCCTGTGCATTCATTTGCGCTTTTACCATTAATGGCAAAAAGCAAATGCATAATAAAATTACTTTTCTGCAATATACAGCGAACATATTCCTAAACTTAATCTTGTGCAAGTGCAATTTTTAAATCCTGCCTGTTTTAAAAAATGTATAAAGGCATCGCCTTCCGGAAATGCTGAAACTGATTCAAATAAATAGGTGTATGCTCGGGAGTCACCACTCACTAAACGTCCAATTGCCGGAAGTATTGTACTGAAATAAAAATTGTACAATTGCTTAAATGGAAATGATTTGGGTTTCGAAAATTCCAAAACAACTATTGGAGCGCCTGTATTTAATACCCGATAAATTTCATCCAATCCTTTCTGCAGATTTTCGAAATTGCGCACGCCAAAAGCAACCGTGCAGGCATCGAAAGTATTTTTTTCAAATTGCAGATTTTCCGAATCTCCTTCTATCAAGGTTATTTTATCTGCTAATTTTTTATCGTTTATTTTTTTAATACCTGCTTCTAACATCTGCACCGAAATATCTACACCAATAATTTTAGTAGCTCCGGTTTTTAAGGCGGCAATTGTAAAATCACCAGTCCCACATGCTACATCTAAAATCGTTTTAGGCTGATATTTTTTGAGGCGTTTGATGGCTCTGTTACGCCAATACACATCCACACGCATGGATAACACCCTGTTCAGAAAGTCGTACCTGCCGGCAATATTGTTAAACATTGTTTTAACCTGTTCCTTTTTGGAGGAATCGGACTTATAAGGTGTTACACTTTCTGACATCTGGGTGCAAATTTAGCATGAATAAATATGTTTAATATCGAAATGCCTGTTAACTTCTCCATTTCAGGCTTTTGAAATCTTATTTTTGTGCTGTGATATTTAAAACAGCAGTTTACACAGGAAGTTTTCCCGATTACCTGAAATGTCCCGAAAAGGACCTTCCGGAATTCGCATTTATTGGTCGCTCCAACGTTGGCAAATCGAGTTTGATTAACATGCTGACTAACCATCAGCATTTGGCCAAAACCAGTGCCAGACCGGGAAAAACCCAAACTATTAACTTCTTTTTAATCAATAATACCTGGAATTTAGTCGATTTACCCGGCTATGGCTTCGCTAAGGTGTCTAAAAACCAGCGCGAGCAGTTTGAAAAAATGATTAGCGACTACCTGAAATACCGTCCGCAGATGTTGTGTGTGTTTCAATTGGTGGATGCTTGTATCCCACCCCAAAAAATAGACCTGGAGTTTACGGATTGGCTGGGAGAAGAGCATATTCCCTTTTGTATTGCCTTCACGAAAACGGATAGGCGGAAAAAGGATATTAAGGGCAATATTGAGGCCTACAAACAAAAACTGGCCGAAAGCTGGGAGACATTGCCGGCTTGCTTCGTTACGTCTGCTGAGACAAGGGCCGGGCGGGATGAAGTGCTGGCCTACCTGGATAATGTGCTGGCTGCACGCTGACATTAGTTCACGCGGAGCCGCGGGGATTTTGGATTGTATGATGTGTTTTTTTTGAGAGCGCGGAGCTTTTAAACCAATAGATAATGTGTTTGTTTCTCGCAAAGGCGCGAAGGTATGTGAATGCATGGTGTGCGATGTGATATGTTTTCAAGCGCGCAAAGCTGTTAAACCAATTGTATGATGTGTTGGTTCACGCGGAGCGGCGGAGTTTGTTTGATTGGATGACGTGCGATGTGGGTTGTTTTTGAGGGCGCGGAGCTGGGAAACCAATGGGTTAATGTGTTTGTTTCTCGCAAAGGCGCCAAGGTAAGTGAATGTATTATGTGGGATATGGATTGTTTTCAAGCGCGCAAAGCTGGTAAACCAGTTTATTCTCCGATTTCTCCGCTAACTCCATTCTCCGCGAGAAACAAATCGTGAATGTATGTTGTATGGTTTACGCGGAGCCGCGGAAAAAAATTAATCCAATAGTACCTTATGCCGCTTGAATTGGTTTTTCATTTAAACAAAGCACACCCTATAAACCCTTCCCTTCGCGCCTTTGCGAGAAACATTTCGCGAATGTAAGGTGTATGGTTCGCCCGGAGGCGCAGGAAACATTTAAACAAAAGGTACCTTATGCCGCTTGAATTGGTTTTTTATGTAGACCAAACACATAATACAGAAACTTTTCTTCGCGCCTTTGCGAGAAACATCTCGTGAATTTAGGGTGTTTATGGTTCACGCGGAGGTGCGGAGCCTATAAACCAGTTCTACCTTATGCCGCTTGAATTGGTTTAATATCTGAACCTAGCACATCCTATAAACCCTTTCCTTTGGGCCTTAGCGAGAAACACATCGATTTAATGTCCCTAAACGACCTTATTCGCGCAGCTTGAGGATGCAAAGGAGTCGGGTTTGGCGCGGAAAACGAAGCCCATACTCAAAATATAGCCCATGGCTTCCTGCAGTGCCGTATTACTTTGAAAATTCGGGTTTGTGTTAATATCTGCATGCACTTCCAGGTCTACCCCATACTCATCCAATAAATTACACAAGGCATAAGCGATTTCAATAGAGCGAGAAACTTCATATAACAACCTCTCTTTCAACGACATACGTTGTGTGCTCGACTCGTTGGCAATGAGCATAAAACCGCCCCTGCCCTCTCTGAGGAACACAATTACCGTCCCAAATTCAATCGTTTTACCATATACTTGCGAGTCCGAGCCAATACAAACCTTCAGTTTATTGCCTGCAGCTGCCTCTTTTTCGATGGTTTCACGCACCTCATCTTCAATAGGACGCGTTATTTCAACACCGTTAAATTTGCGCCATTTCATAGATTGTTCAGTTTACTCTACAATATTAATACGAAAATATTAGAAAATATTACCAACTTCTTTAAGAAATTACTAATTTTGCACCTTCAATTAATAGAACAATGAAAAAAGATATTCATCCGGATAATTACAGAGAAGTTATTTTTAAGGACTTCAGTGCTGATATAGCTTGGTTAGGCAAATCAACTGCCAACACTAAAGAAACTATGACTTGGGAAGATGGGAAAGATTATCCTCTCATCAAATTAGAGGTTTCTAATGTTAGTCACCCCTTCTTTACTGGTAAAATGAAAGTATTGGATACAGCAGGTCGTATCGAAAAATTCAACAAACGTTATTCAAAAAAGTAATTTTCATAATAAATTCATACAACCCCTTTGGTGTTAATATCATCAAAGGGGTTTTTCATTTAAATTTGTGCCTGGATGCAAATTATATTATTCGACGACAAACGCTGGCAACAATTATTGCCGCTTACATTTACCCGACCTGTTGCTGATTTACGCATAGGCATTGACACTATTCGCGAAAAATGGGAATCGGCTTTACCCGGAAACTATGCCTGGCTGCCGGAACCTTATCTGAACGGAAAATTCCCTGTTGGTTATGCGACAGACAATTATTACATCTATGGTGGAGTTATTCCAACAACAAAATTGATTGCTGCAGTTTCCAATCTCCAAAATGATGAAGT
>Ga0209480_10001979_pt1 | contig 14469 bp, 8 predicted proteins | sample JI61114C2DNA_FD_187501 | JGI IMG/M metagenome (GOLD analysis project Ga0209480, IMG submission 187501) | Wastewater effluent complex algal communities from Wisconsin, to seasonally profile nutrient transformation and Carbon sequestration -... | ecosystem: Engineered > WWTP > Effluent > Algae...
GAATCTTTTTCCAAATAACCTGACAATCAGCTGACAAAGAACAGACATTCACTTGCTGACTATTCTAATGTAAATTTCGTGCCAAATTGGGCCAAAAAAAAAGCTACCCGGTTAAGAATAGCTTAATTCTGTAAGGAGTTCCGCTTATTTCGATAAGAAACCTTTGATCATATCCATTAATCCGCCGCCGCCAGTATCGCCGGAAGGCTGGAAATTATCCTGGGCTTTGCGGGTGAAATTGCCGATAAGGTCCTGTAAGTCAAATCCTCCGCCATTACCACCCGAAGCAGAACCGCCACCGGTAAACTGACTCAGGATATCCTGTAACTGGGAGCCGCCTCCATTTCCTCCTGTAAGGGAACCAATAAGTCCATCGAGCGTAAACCCGGGGTTAGCCGGATTATTGGTCTCGGTGATCATTCCGTTCAGCACATTGGGAATAAGATTATTAGCTACAGAACTCGCAGAAGCGGGTGTCATATTGTATTTACCCACCAGTTTGCTGATAAAATGCCCCACCATCATGGTGACCATCGGATTTTTTAATAAACCGGATGCACCTGATCCACCGGAAGTGCCGCCTCCTTTAAAAAGGTCCATAATATTCTCCAGTCCGCCACCGGCAAGTACATTCTGAAAACCACTGGTGATGGTTTTGGTGGCATCCGTCAGCACTTCACTGTTTTGTTCATTTGGTATTTCGGGATTTTCTACTACCGTGTCTTTTCCGAAATTCTTTACTAGGTCCATTAATTGTTCAAGCATAAAATATAGGTGTTAGGTGTTAGGTGTTCGTTGTTAGCTGTCGGGTGTCAGGTGTCGGGTGTCAGGAAACAGCCCCTCCTGAGAGATTTATCTTGATCCGTGTAATTCTGTGTCATCCGTGGCCCTGTATTTTTTCGTGCACTTTAGTGCAGATTCGTGGCTACCTTTTTTGCCGAAGGCAAATCCTTTTGTGTTCTTTTTTGGCCACATCCTTTGCCGCAGGCAATGCTTCCCGGAGCTTCTTAATTCTGTTTCGTCAGCTTCTCCGAATTCTCCGCAAACTGCAAAGCCCCGATGAGCTCCTGGATATCGCCATTGAGCACGGCATCCAGATTATATAAAGTTAACCCAATCCGGTGGTCGGTTACACGTCCCTGTGGAAAATTATAGGTCCGGATCTTGGCACTGCGGTCACCAGTGCTCACGAGGCTCTTCCGGTGACGGGCAATTTCGTCTTCCTGTTTACGCACCTGCTCTTCATATAATTTCGTCCGCATCATCCCCATGGCTTTCTCACGGTTACCCAGCTGTGAACGTTCGGTCTGGCAGATCACCACCGTACCCGTAGGAATATGCGTCAGCATTACCTTGGTCTCTACTTTGTTTACATTCTGTCCGCCCGCACCACCACTACGGGCCGTTTCCATTTTCACATCAGCCGGATTCAGTTCAAAATCCACTTCCTCCGCTTCAGGCATCACGGCCACGGTAGCTGCGGAAGTATGTACCCGGCCTGAACCTTCTGTATCAGGCACCCGCTGTACCCGGTGTACCCCGCTTTCAAATTTCAAAGTTCCATATACATCATCGCCGGTTACTTCAAGCTGCACTTCTTTATAACCGCCCACCGTTCCTTCATTTTCACTCAGAATGGCCGTCTTCCATCCCCTGCGCTCGCAATAGCGGACATACATACGTAAAAGGTCACCCGCAAAAAGACTGGCTTCGTCACCACCCGTTCCGGCCCTGATCTCCAGGATGGCATTCTTTTCATCCTGGGGGTCTTTCGGTATCAGCAGCTGACGGATATCCGCTTCTGCTTTTACCTTGTTTTCTTCCATCACCGGCATTTCCATCTTGGCCAGCTCCCGCATTTCCTCATCATTCCCGCCCAGGGCCTCCTTATAAAATTCGATATCATCCAGGATCTTCCGGTAGTCTAAATAGGCCTGCACGATCTTTTCCAGGCTGCGGTATTCCTTGCTGGTTTCCGCAAACTTCTTGTTATTGCTCACAATCTCCGGATTGGTCAGGGCGATGCCTAACTGGTCAAAACGGGCTTTTATCGCTTCTAATCTGTCTAACATAATTGGGTGCGCTGTGCCGGTAAATCCGGTTTATATATAAAGGAGGGCAAAGGTAACAAGAATAATTTTTTGGGAATTGGAAATCGGATTTGGCAATTTTGCGGCATGGCTTACCGAAAATTCAAGGCTGACCGTCTTTTTGATGGCGACCGATTCCGCGAAGGAGAAATACTGATCACCGATGAAAAAGGGAAAGTGGAAGCGATCGTACCGGAAAGTGAAGCAGGCGAAAATACTGAACAAGTAGCCGGCATTCTTTGTCCGGGACTGATCAACAGCCACTGCCACCTTGAATTGAGTCACCTGAAAAATGTAATCCCTCCGCATACCGGTCTTATTGATTTTCTCTGTTCAGTAGTCACCAAACGGGGTTTTGCCCGCGAACTGATCGATGCGGAAATCATCCGGGCAGAAAAGGAAATGGAAGCGAATGGTATTGTAGCCGTCGGGGATATTGGAAATACCGCCGATACAGCCGCCGTGAAAAGCAGTAGCCGGATCCGGTGGCAGAATTTTGTGGAGGTGTTGAGTTTTACCGATGAAAAAGCCGTTGAAAACTTCGCTCACTACAAGCAGGTTGCGGAAGCAATGAAAGAATCGTTGAAAGACAGCCCGGTTTCACATCGTACCTCCCTGGTGCCTCATGCCCCATATAGCATTTCACCCGATACCTTCCGGATGATCAATGAAGCTACTTCCGGACAGGTAATTTCGATGCACAATCAGGAACATCCAGCAGAGGATGAACTCTATAAAACCGGCGGAGGGGAATACCTGCGGTTTTTTAAAATCTTCGGGATGAATCAGTCTCCTTTCCCGGTAACCGGCAAAAGCAGTATCCGCTCCGTATTACCTTATTTCACCAACGGTCAAACCATTTTCCTGATCCATAACACCTTCATGTCTGAAGATGATATTATATGGGCAAATGAATATGCCGCCAACAACGGACTGAAACTGGTCTATTGTCTTTGTATCAATGCCAATCTGTATATTGAAAATAAAGTACCGCCGATTGATCTGCTGATGAAACATCAGTGTCATATTGTACTGGGCACTGACAGCTATAGCAGCAACTGGCAACTGAGCATTGCCAAAGAAATGGAGGCTGTCAAAAAGTATTTTCCGCATATTCCGGAAGCCACGATCCTGCAATGGGCCACCAGAAATGGTGCTCAAGCTTTTGGATGGAATGATCAGCTGGGAAGTTTCAGAAAGGGCATATCCCCTGGATTGGTCCGGATGGAAGCTGATTTTAATAGCTCGGCCAGCATGCAAATGAGCAATCAATAATGAGTAATCAGTAATGAGTATTGTGGAAAATCGTTATTGAATTGGTACTTTTCGCAAAGCGGGATGTACAATGATTTTGTAAAAATCGTTCAGCTACCTGCCTTTGCCGGCAGGCAGACTCATTACTGATTACTCATTACTCATTTCTTCTTTAAATCTCTACCTATAATAAAAGACCTCTTCCTGAGCTACTCATTACTCATTACTCATTTCTTCTTTAAACCTCTACCCATACTATAAGAACTCTTCCCGACACAATCACCCAAGCACCTCCCTTAATACCGGCAAGGTCTTCATCGTCCCGAAGTCCTGTATATGCAACGCATAATACAATTCCAGCTGGTGAAGTAACAATCGTCTGAAATCATGATGCAGCCGGATCTGGTCCAGTTCTTCCGGTTGCATGACTTTTAATAATTGTGAAGTAGTGACTGCCTGCTGACCTTCCAGGAAATACGGATGCCCCGGATGTTCGGCTGAAAACTGTCCCTCTTTTAAATCCAGGTACACTTCTTCCTCACTGTGGTTATCCGTCATCCGGAAACCAAAATGTACCGGCAGGTGCAAAGCAAAAAATAATGGCAGGTTGGCCATTACCGCACCCTGACTTTGATCCAGGTGCAGAAAACAATCTTCTGTAAACTGGAAAAGATCCGGATTGCCTTCGGGTTGCCGCAGGCATTTGGTCAGCAGTTCCACCATAAACAAGGCCACGGCATTTTTCGGTACATCCGAATAAATATGCTGATAAAGCCGGGACCAGCGGAACTCTTTTATGCGGTTGAGCTGTTTCAGTTCATTGTGGTACACCACCAGATCAAGCAGGGCAGCCGGTTGAAATAAACCCGCTTTACCAGCGCCTTTTTTAGAAGAACTCCGTACGCCATTGACCAGGTAAGTCTGTACTCCGAAAAGTTCGGTGAAGATGGTCACGATGATACTGGTCTCCCCGTACTTCACCGTACGCAGCACCAGCCCCTTTGTTTTATGCAGTTTATCGGCCATCAGCGATTGATAAAAAATATTTTTGTAGCTGTCCGCTCTTTCCCTCCATCCTCCTGTACCAGCACCAGGTAAACCCCGCTGGCTATCCGTTGACCCCGGTAATTCTTCCCATCCCAGTTGGCCTGTCCGCCAAGCGCTCTTGTCTGATACACTAACTTCCCATCCAGTTCCGTGATTTTGACAATGGCATTATTCACTAATCCACGGATGGCAATAGTACCACCGAATCCTGGAGGAACCGGGTTAGGAAACACCAATACTTCTTCATTGGTTATTCCTCCTTCCGTCGCATTTCCGCTGAATGAACAGATTCCTTTCAATGTGGCGAAAAAGACTTCCCCCGTTTTTCCATCGATCGCCATTTTATTCACTTCATTACTGAGCAAGGGACTGTTGGTTTCGGTAAAACGGGCCAGTACTTTCTCTCCCGAGGCATCCACCAGGAATACCCCGTTTTTTGTGGCCACCCATTTCCGGTCAGCCCCATCCACCGCTATACTTCGTACTTCCTCGCCTTTAAAAAGATAGCCGGCAAAATTGCCATTGGGTACAATGGGCCAGTAAGCATCACAGCCCGTTGAAAATAATTGGTCAGGACATTGAAATACCGCCACCCCATCGGTAGTACCCACCCAGATAAATCCGCTCTTATCCTTTGCCAGGCAGGTTACATTGGAAGAAGGCAGATTTCCATTACCGGCATTTATACCCAGCTTCCGCCAGCGGTCATCTCCGGTATTATCTATTGAATTACCATGATCAAATACGATCAATCCGTTTCCTAAAGGAGATACGATCCATTTATACCCATTATCATCCACGATAATCTGTGCTACTGCATTTTCAAAAAGCGTAAATGGAATGGAAAAACTTTTCCAGCTGCCATCCGCTTTCATTACCCGCAATGGTTGCGGAGCCCCGAAATTTGATACCCACAAATTTTGTTCCGTATCAAAACAGAGACCGGCCACGCGGTAACTGCCCGGATCTCCGGCCGTGGCTTCGAGATAGCCCTGTTTGTAAATAGTAAATGCGGGACCTTCGTTCAGGTGTAGTAATCCTCCCCCATACGAACCGGCCCAGATACTGGCATCCCGTTTATCATAAGCCAAGGCGATATAATCCAGCAGCGTATCAATGGCCGGATAACGATAGCGGTTGATATTGGTCCAGCTGCCTTCTTTTAGTATAAAAATACCATCCCCGTTATACTGGTAATTCCAGGCATCATTAACCGCCCCTGCTGTTGCATAAAAAACCTTGTCCGCCACCGCCATTTCGCCGCCGCCAACAGCCTGCGGGGAGCCCGGACTAAAATTCGCATATACATTGTTGTTAGCAATGCGGGAAAGTCCGGCAAACTGATCCGCCACCCAGGGTTCATTATTGACTAAAAGCGCTTTTCGGGGGAAAGACACGGCCCCGGTATTATCCAGTACCCGGTTAACTGCACCGCCGGGATCGAGGATCACCACCCGGCTGATACCGGTCGTTTGTCGTTCACAAAGCAACAGTTTGTTTTCACTGACTTCCACATTCACCAGGGGCCAGCCATCCTGGTAAAACAGGTTCCAGTTATTTCCATTTTGTATAAACAGGGAGTCGTTTTTCTGTAAAACCATTGTGCCGGAAAGATTCAAAACCTGCTGAACACCCAATGTACCTGGTATTGTTTGCCAGTTCCGGTAATCAGCCGGATCGGTTATTCCGATTGCGGCTTTTTTCAAGCCTTCTGTCGTGGCCGCATAATAAAAACCAGCATCGCTGGAGAAACCGGTGACTTTAACCGGATTGCCCCCGTTTCCAATCAACCAGGTATCGCTGATCTCATACCGGTTTGCATCGACCACGATCACACCGAGTCCGGAAGCGAGGTAAAATTTATCCTGCAATGCATAAATGCGATAGATCGATTTATCTCCCGGTATATTATCCCGCTTAATATCCGGAATATTATAAACCCTGTTGAGCTGAAGGATATCCAGGTTACTGTTCGTATATGCCACCAGGAGTTTATCCCGGTTATTATTCAGGCAGATCGTACTGATCCCTGTTTCACTCAGTCCGGTAACCCGGCTGAACCGCTCGGTTTGTGCATCAGTGTAAGTGACTGAAAAAAGGCTGTAAGGAGTGGCACAGAAAATACGCGTATTACCGGCTGCCAGGTCAATGGCACTGTTATACGGCAGGTGTTCCCGCCATTGCCCCACAGGTGCCAGCTGATCCTGTGCGGCTGTAAACAGTCCGGCCAGTAAAAAACAAAGGATGAAACGGGTTCTCACCCCTCAAAAGTATCACAATCAGTCATGTTCCTATTGGGCTTTTTTGCCTTTCTTTGCAGCCTCACAATCCCTGAAACATTTATGTGGTACCGGCTCGGACAATTTATTCTCCAATATCGTATTGCACTCCTGGTTCTTTTACTGGTCCTGACCGGTTTTATGGGCTATCATGCCAGCAAAGTCCAGTTAAGTTATGATTTTACCCGCGCCATCCCGCTCGATAATCCCAAATACAAAGCCTACCAGGAATTCAGGAAAAAATTCGGCGACGATGGTAACCTGCTGGTGATCGGGATACAGACGGATCAGTTTTTTAATGAAAAGAAATTTAATGCCTATTACCAGCTGCTCCGCGATCTTAAAAAAGTAAAAGGGATTGAAGATGTACTGGCCGTACCTACCGCGGTGAACCTGGTCAAGCAACCGGATGCTGAAAAATTTAAAGCGGTGCCCCTGTTCCCGGACCGAACGCTTACACAGGCTGAGATTGACAGTTCTGCTGCACTTTTCCGCAGCCTTCCTTTTTATGAGGGATTGATGTATAATCCATCCACCAATGCCTGGCTGATGGGACTGCGGGTGAATAAAGACCTGATGGCTTCCAAAGCAAGGGAAGGCGTGGTAAAAGAAATAAACAAAGTGACCGATGCTTTTGGTGAGGTGCAAAACCTGACCATCTATAAAAGCGGGCTTCCATATATCCGGACAGAAATCGCAATTATGCTGCAGGAAGAAATGCGTTTTTTCCTGATTGCGTCGATTGCCTTATCCGCCCTTATCCTGCTTTTGTTTTTCCGCTCCATCAGTGCCACCATACTTTCCCTGCTGGTTGTTGGTATCGGGGTGGTCTGGAGTATGGGAACCATTGAACTGCTCGGGTACCGGATCAGTCTGCTCACTGCATTGATCCCCCCGCTGGTGGTGGTAATCGGGATACCCAACTGTATATATTTTCTCAATAAATTCCATGTGTCCTGGAACCAGTCCGGAGATAAACGGCAATCCCTGGTGGCAATGGTGGACAAAATGGGAATCGTGACCCTGTTTTGCAATGTGGCAGCGGCCATCGGCTTTGCCGTATTTGCCCTGACCCAGAGCCAGATCCTCAAAGAATTCGGGGTGGTCGCAGGTATTAATATCATGGCTTTGTTTCTGATTTCACTGATCCTGATTCCGGCCGCATTAAGTTTTTTACCCGCCCCGAAAACCAGGCATACCAAATACCTCGATAATCCCCGGCTAAACCGCTGGCTGGATCGTCTCGAAAGATGGTCCCTGAACCACCGCCGCCTGATTTATGGCATTACCACGGCCCTCGTCATAGTTTCGTTGTTTGGCATTTACCGCCTGAAAAGCGAAGGTTTCATTGTGGATGATCTGCCAAAATCGGATAAAATCTATACGGACCTGAAGTTTTTTGAAAAGAATTTCAAAGGCATCATGCCCCTGGAAGTAGTGGTGGATACCAAAAAGAAACAGGGAGTGGTCCGCAATCCGGCTAACCTGGAAAAAATTGATACATTCTCCCGTTTCCTGGCCAATATTCCTGATATCGCCCGGCCATTGAGCCTGGCCGAAGGTTTAAAATTTGCCAAACAGGCCTTCTTCGATGGAGATCCGGCCAACTATAACATGCCATCCAGTAATGACTTGGTGGCCCTGTCCCAATACCTCAGTTTTAAAGGAGACACAACCGGCAGTAAAAGTTCACTGGCCACCCTGGTGAACAGTTTTATGGACAGCACCAAACAGCGGGCCCGGATCAGTGTGAATATGGCCGATATCGGCAGTGCCCGGTTACCCGGCATGCTTGACAGTATCCAGGAGATGGCCGAAAAAATCTTTAATACAGACAGTGTGGAAGCCCTGACCGCAGATACAGCAACCCGGGAAGCCAATAAAGAGGATTCCACTTGGGGAAAGCGCCGGTTCGATATCCAGCTGACCGGCACAAGTGTAACCTTCCTGGAAGGTAGCCGGTTTATTATCAGCGGGTTAAAAGACAGTATTTTCTGGGCCTTCCTGCTGATTGCCGCCTGTATGCTGTATTTATTCCGATCCTTCCGGATCCTGATCTGTTCCCTGATCCCGAACATCATTCCGCTAATGATCACCGCCGGGGTGATGGGCTGGGTGGGCGTACCACTGAAGCCCTCCACCGTCTTGGTTTTCAGTGTGGCCTTAGGCATTGCAATCGACGTAACTATCAGATTTTTAGTTAATTATAAGCAAGAATTGCCCGCACAAAACTACGATCTGACCAAGACCGTAATTGAAACCATCCATAGTACAGGTATCAGTATTATCTACACATCATTGGTACTGATTGCCGGTTTTGTAATCTTTTATTTCAGTGAGTTTGGGGGTACCAAGGCATTGGGCTGGTTAACCTCTCTGACCCTGGTCACAGCTACCCTCACCAACCTGGTACTTTTGCCGGCCATTCTTATTTCTTTTATTCGGGTTAAGAAATAGGCGATTTCATTACTTTTACGGCAGGACTGCAGGCTTTTAATGCCCTGTAAGTGCAGCAATTAATTTAGGTTAATTGTCAAAGAGTTGGCGGGAGAATGGTCCCGGGGACCCAGGACGGTCCGGACTGAAAAACTAAGGTTCAAAAAGTCCCCTGTTTTTTGTGTTATTCCTGTAAGGTTCTTTAATTTCAAGCCCCCTTGATCCTTCGAAGGGCCAGGTGGCTTGGATTTCAATTATATACTAAAACAAAAATGCACATGAGAAAACTGTATCTACTCCTTATGGGGGTTGTGTTCTTTGCCTCCCAGGCAATGGCGCAACGAACCATTACCGGTAAGGTCACTGATGATAATGGCGCTCCCCTTGCCAATATATCAGTACTTGTTAAAGGAACAACAGTCGGTACGTCTACTAAAGCCGACGGTACTTACTCGCTCAACGTTCCTGCAAATGGACGCACACTTGTATTTTCTTCTGTAGATATGCTTACAGTAGAGGTCAGTATCGGCGCTAAGACTTCAATTGATGCGACATTATTGAAAGAGGATAAGACCATGCAGGAAGTAGTAGTAGTGGGTTATGGTACACAACGGAAAAAAGAAGCCACTGCTGCTATCAGTAAAATTGACCCAACCAATATTGCCCCGCTGGTGAGTCCCAGTATAGACAAGCAACTCGGTGGTCGTACACCCGGATTAAATGTGACCAATCCCAGTGGTCTGGTGAATCAGCCACCTCGGATCCGTATCCGTGGTGTAAACTCTGTTGGGGGTGATCGATCTCCGCTGATTGTACTGGATGGTGTTCCCATCAGTAGTGGTGGATTTGCCGGTTTCACCAATGATAATTTGCTGGCGAACATCAACCCTGCAGATATTGAATCCATTGAAGTTTTGAAAGATGGCAGTGCCACAGCGATCTTCGGATCACAGGGTGCCAACGGGGTACTGATGATCACGACGAAAAAAGGTAAAACCGGTCGTCAGAACTTCAACTACAGTTCCACTTTTGGTTTCTCCAAACCGTTGAACCGTTTTGACCTGCTGAATGCCCAGGAGTTTGTTACTATTGCGAATGCGAAACTGGCAGCTGCGAGTCTGGCCAATGGCGCTTTCATGAACAGTGAAAACACCAATACTGACTGGCAGGATGTGGTATTCCGCCCGACTTCACAGGCAAGCACGCATAACCTGGCGCTGGATGGTGGTAATGAAAAAACGACATACTTCCTCTCATTCAACTACCGCTACCAGGAAGGGCTGGTGAAAACCAACACGACTGAGAACTATAATATCCGCGCCAACTTTGAACATAAAGTGAATAGATGGTTGAAGATTACAAATAACATCACTTTGTCCCGTGGATTTGACAAAGACCAGAATAATGGCGGTAACGCGCTCTCCGGAAGTATTGCTGCAGCCCTGAGAGCTTTACCCAATGTACGTTTGTTCAACACAACCCTTCCTCAATTTGATAATTATAATATCCTCCCTGATGGATCTGCATTAGGCAGGGATGCGAACACAAGAACTATCGAGAATAACTATGTAAATATTGGTTATGTGCTGGCGAAAAATAAATTCCGTTCTAAAAAACACCGGATCATCAACAATTTCGCTATTGAAATCAAACCAGCCAGCTGGCTGACCAGTACTACTAAATTTGCTATTGACTATATCACGCTGGATGAGTTTTTACGTCAGGATGCCAAACATGGTGACGGCCGCAGTGTACTGGGTCGTGTTACCAATCAGGCTGCAAATTCTATGTCATGGGTGGGTCAGCAATACATTAATGCCAATAAAACGTTTGGAAAACATAATGTAAATGCTACTGTGGGTATTGAAGCCAGAAATTCGGAATTCAATAGTTTCTCTGCTTCCGGAACCAATGTGGCAGATGCCTTCTTCCAGCAGCAGAATGTAATCAGTGGCAGTTATGTAACTCAGCTCTCAGGTGGTGGTTATTCACAAGGGCCTGGTTTCTTCTCTTATTTTGGCCGGGCTAACTACGACTTTAAAAGCCGCTACTTTCTGCAGTTAAGCTTCCGCAGAGATGGCTTATCCAGATTCGCTAAAGAAAACCGTTTTGGTAATTTTCCCGGAGGTTCAATTGGCTGGAGAGTTTCCCAGGAAGATTTCTGGGCAAAGTCGTTGGGCAAAGTTATCAATGAATTTAAAGTACGGGCTTCACTTGCCAGGGTAGGTAATACCGGTATTCCAGGTGGTAGCTTCCCCTTCCTGAATTTCTATGGCCTTTCTCCTTACGGCGCCATTAGTGGTATTTCTGCTTCACAATCAGGTAATGCTGACCTGCAATGGGAAACCAGTGACAAACTGGACATTGGTTTTGATATGAGCCTTTTCAAAGATCGTATCACGATCGTTTTTGATTACTATAAAAACAAAAACAACGGACTTGTTTTCGCGGTACCTCAGCCCCCGTCTCTGGGTGTTCCGGGTAATCAGATATTCCAGAACGTGGGGAACATGGAAAACAAAGGATTTGAGCTTGCCCTGAATTTCGCTGTAGTACGCAAGCGTGATTTCAATTGGGATCTTGGATTTAACTATACCAATCAGAAAAACAAATTGCTAAGTCTTCCCAACGGCAATGACATTGTAGTATCCAACGGTACCGGTAATTACAATGTTCAACGTGTTGGACAGCCCCTCAACGCGCTGTATGGTTATCAGTATGTAGGCGTTAACTCTTCCAATGGCAACCCTGTTTATCGCAAAGCTGATGGCACCTTGCTGATGGGAAATATCACCAACTCTTCTTATTTCTCCATAGCTGACCAGAACAGTGCGACCATTGGTAGTGCCGGTAGCCTGGCCAGTGCCGACCGTCAGATCCTGGGTAGTGCTTTGCCTACTTATTTTGGTGGAATTACAAACACTGTCAGGGTTAAACAATTTACAGTTGACATGTTATTCCGTTTCTCCGGTGGCAACAAGATTATGAACATCACCCGCCAGGAATCCCTGCTGAACCAGGGCTTCATGAACAACGGTACAGAAATCCTTCAAAGATGGCAGAAGCCTGGTGATGTAACTACGGTTCCTCGTCTTTGGTACAACCGCGACAACTTCACCAACCTGAATCAGCAGGCTTCCACCCGCTTTATCGAGAAAGGTGATTTCTTCCGGATGGATAACCTGTCGGTGAACTATGAAGTGCCTTCCGCACTACTGAGTCGTCTGTTCAAGAATTCGGTGAAGTCATTCCGTTTCCTGCTGCAGGCTCAGAATCTCTTCGTGATCACGGATTATACCGGAATTGATCCAGACAATATTGATGAAAGAGGACTGGACTATAATACTATTCCTCCGGCCAGAACAATTTCCTTTGGCGTTAATATTGGTTTCTAAAATCATAACCGAAAAAACTGAATACAATGCGAGTAAAAATAATTTCAACCATTTTAATAGCGGGTACTTTACTGATGAGTGCCTGTCAGAAAAAAGTACTGGATCTCCAGTCTTTTTCCCAGCAATCAGATGAATCGGCTTTTGCCAATGCAGATGCCTGTCAGTTATCCATGTATGGGGTTTATGATGCCTGCCAGTCGGGATTCTATGCCGGTGGTGCCGTCAGGGGTTATCCTTTTGGAGCAGCTTCTATTTCACAAGCTGATATGCGGGGAGAAGACATGCTGAATCAGGCAGCCTTCTACCAGATAACCTATGAAGCCACATACAACAACGCTTCTGCCAATAACCAGTATATGTTTGAAACCATCTATGCGATGGTCAACAAAGCCAACCTGGTAATTGATGGCGTAAAAGGGGCTGGTTCAAAAAGCATTATTTCTTCAGCTACTGCTCTTCAATACGAAGCCGAATGTCGTTTCCTCCGGGCCATGGGTCATCACGAACTGGTATTGCATTTATCCTACCCCTTTACACAGGATAATGGAAATGCCATGGGCGTGATCTACCGTGATTTTGCCATTAAAGATGCATCAACTGCTGAGACGGCCAAAGCTATCAAGCGGTCAACGGTTAAAGTGTCAGACACCTACGCTAAAATCCTGGCTGACCTCGATTTTGCAGAAACCAATCTGCCTGCAACTCCTGTAGTAAACACATCTGGTGTGGCTATCAAAACCTTCCGTGCTTCAAAAGCTGCGGCTATTGCCCTGAAAATGCGGGTAAAAATGCATAAAGGGGACTGGGCTGGTGTAATCGCTGAAGGAAATAAACTGGTTCCGGCCTCCGCTCCCTTTGTTAGTCCGATCGGCGGATGGACCCTGAATGCCACCGTAGACGGTTCATTCAGTACCACCACTTCCAATGAAAGCATCTTCTCTATCCGTAACGACGCTACCGATAACCCTGGAGTAAACGGTGCCTTACCCCAAATGTTAGGCGACCCTGCTTTAGGCGCAAGGGGACTGGTTCGGGTTAGCCCCATTATCTGGAGCGATCCAGCCTGGTTGTGCGACGACTTACGCCGTACCGCATTATACAGAACCAGCGGATCTCCGGTAAACGCCGTATTTACTGTTAAATACCGCGATTATACCAACTCGTCTGACCCGGCTCCCATGATCCGTTATGCAGAAGTCATCCTGATGCTCGCTGAAGCAGAAGCCAGAAATGCGGCTGGTACTTCTGTATCTGCCCGCGGACTGGCTTTACTGAATGCGATCAGAAACCGGGCGGTCACCAACGTGGCTGATCAGTTTACTGCTGCCAGTTTTGCCGATAAAAATGCGCTGATTGCCGCTATCCTTTTTGAAAGAAGGGTGGAATTCCTGGCAGAAGGAAAAAGATGGGGTGATATCTCCCGCCTGGCTAACGACGCAAACTTTGCGCCGATCGCTGGTGGTGGTGTTCCTTCCAAAGTAGGTTCTGGTGGTGCTACATCCGCTATGTTCAACTGTGCCGGTGCTACGTTCACCCGCTCAGTACCTGCCCTGGCGTATTCCAACTTCCGCTTCCTGTGGCCGGTTCCGCTGTCTGAAATTCAGCAGAACGCCAACTATGATCAGAATCCTGGTTACTAATCAACCCCGGATCATCATACTGAAAGCGGCCTCGAATCGGGGCCGCTTTTTTTGTTTGCCTGCGGCAAAATAGGTTGGCCACGAAATGCACTAAAGTGCACGAAAAAATACAGAAAGGCAGGCCACGGATAACACGGATCAACACGGATCAAGAATATTTCTCTAAGAAGGTGTATTGACTACTAACTACCGACTACTAACTACTATCTTACCTAATCAGCGTCACCGTCCCCCTACTCACCAACGGCAATCCATTAAACCCTTTCCCTTTCGCAGACCAGATAAACACACCGGTATCCTGCAGTATTCCTTTTACTCTTCCATCCCA
>Ga0209480_10001982_pt1 | contig 14466 bp, 9 predicted proteins | sample JI61114C2DNA_FD_187501 | JGI IMG/M metagenome (GOLD analysis project Ga0209480, IMG submission 187501) | Wastewater effluent complex algal communities from Wisconsin, to seasonally profile nutrient transformation and Carbon sequestration -... | ecosystem: Engineered > WWTP > Effluent > Algae...
GTGGATTGCGGAGTGTGATGGGTTCCTGTAGCGATTCGTGGTGGGCGATAAAGATACGGGCGAGGCGGTTGTTTGGATGGCTGACTTTCCGAATGTGTGTTGCAACTTTTCCGTTTGCTGAATGTAATGCGAAGCGTGATGGCCGGTCACGGAGATGGTGCTGTTCTTTCCAACTGCTTCCACACTGTCAATCTCATTTCGCACGTAACTCAGCGTAAATTTGCGCTCCTTTCTGTTTTGTGTTATTTTAACACCTTGATTTTCAGCACCTTAACCGGATCGTTCCACGTGGAACATCATGAAAAACATTGAAACATACGACGTTGTTGTTGTAGGCGCCGGCCACGCAGGTTGCGAAGCCGCAGCCGCTGCTGCCAACATGGGCAGCTCCGTACTGCTCATTACCATGAACATGGGTGTAATTGCCCAAATGAGCTGCAACCCTGCAATGGGTGGCGTGGGCAAGGGACAACTTGTCCGCGAGGTTGATGCCTTGGGGGGATACTCTGGAATTGTAAGCGACATCAGCACGGTACAGTTCCGCATGTTGAATAAGAGCAAAGGCCCCGCGATGTGGAGCCCGCGTACACAGAACGACCGCGAACTCTTCGCCCATACTTGGCGCAAGAAATTGGAAGAAACTCCCAATGTCCACTTTCGCCAAGACACTGTTACTGGAATTGAAGTTGAAAAGGATGAAGAGGGTCGCACTCGAATATGTGGCGTGAAAACGGGTATAGGCAGTGTGATCCCATGTCGTGCGGTAATCCTCACCAACGGAACCTTCCTGAGCGCCGTAATGCACATCGGCGAGAAACAATTTGGCGGTGGCCGGGCAGGTGAGAAAGCCGCCTACGGCATCACGGACCAGCTCATCCGGCTTGGGTTTGAAACTGGCCGCATGAAGACCGGCACACCTCCGCGCGTGGATGGCCGGAGCATCGATTACCGCGTTTTGGAGGAACAACGGGGTGATGAGCATCCGTCCAAATTCAGCTTCTCGCCAGCCACCTCCCCTGCGCGCAAGCAACTCAGTTGCTGGATCACCCACACCAGCGCGGAGGTCCATGATATCCTTCGCACGGGCTTCGACCGAAGCCCAATGTTCAGTGGCCGGATCCAAGGCCAAGGGCCGCGTTATTGTCCCAGCATCGAGGACAAGATCGACCGGTTCGCCGACAAGGAAAGCCACCAGATCTTCGTTGAACCGGAGGGGTGGAACACGGTGGAAACATACATCAACGGCTTTAGCACGAGCCTGCCGGAAGAAGTCCAAACAGCTGCCTTGCGCAAAATGGCAGGCTTTGCCCATGCGCGCATCTTCCGCCCAGGCTACGCCGTAGAATACGACTACTTCCCTCCTACTCAGCTGCGCCACACGCTTGAAACCAAACTCGTAGAGGGGCTCTACTTCGCTGGCCAGATCAACGGCACAACGGGGTACGAAGAAGCCGCTTGCCAAGGCTTGATGGCCGGCATAAATGCAAATCTCAAGCTTCAGAACAAAGAGCCCTTCATACTGGCGCGGGACCAAGCCTACATCGGTGTTCTGATCGATGACCTAATTACTAAAGGGACAGAAGAACCCTACCGCATGTTTACCAGCCGCGCGGAATTCCGCATCCTTTTGCGACAGGATAATGCAGACGAACGACTCACCCCGCTCGCACATGCAATTGGCATAGCCAGCAATGCAAGGCTGAAGCGCATCAACCAAAAGTCAGCCTTTTCAAAGGCATTAGACAGACTCCTGCGCAGCGAAAGCGTTGCACCCGAAACCGCCAATCCGGTGATCGTTCCACGTGGAACAGAGGCCCTGAAACAGAAGGTGAAGCTCAACAGCCTATTGCTCCGACCACAGTTGGCCTATGCTGATATTGAACCGCTTTCTTCTGCAATACCTGAACTTACGACCAGCTTTGGAGACCTGCACAATGAAGTCGTGGAGCAGGTGGAAATCCGGATGAAATACGAAGGCTACATCTCCAAAGAACGCGACATGGCCGACCGGATTTTGCGGCTGGAAGACGTGCCGCTTCAGTTCGACACACCTTACGATAAGCTCACATCCTTGTCCATAGAAGCACGCCAAAAGCTCAGCAAAATTCAACCAGCCACACTTGGTCAAGCAGCTCGAATTAGCGGCATTTCACCCGCAGATATAAGTGTGCTCATGGTCTATCTTGGCCGCTAACCTTCGATCGTTCCACGTGGAACACACCCATGGAAACCGTTGCCAACTGCCCCGTGTGCGCTTCAGAAAAGCACCAACTCGCCTTCAAGGCCAAAGATCAAACCGTGAGCAATGAACAATTTTCTGTTCAACGCTGCTCCGAATGTGGATTTCTCTTTACCTCGCCAAGACCTGATCAAAGCAGGATAGGGGCGTACTACATTTCGGACAACTACATTTCGCATATTGAAAATGCGCAAGGTTTCAAGGACCGCATTTATCACTGGGTTCGCAAACGTGCGATTCAGGGAAAGCACAAGCTCATTGCCAAGTACCAGCCTACCGGTAAGCTTTTAGATGTGGGTTGCGGCACGGGTGACTTTTTGGCCTACATGGCAGAGCAAAACTATGCCGCACAAGGTGTTGAGGTGAGCGGCGATGCCCGCAAAATTGCCACGAGCAAGGGCCTTCAACTTACCGCTGAACTTGGGGGGATTCCGGCCCAGGCGCAGTTTAACGCCATTACACTCTGGCATGTGCTGGAGCATGTACCAAACCCACGCGCCACACTGAACGATTTGAACGCGCGATGCGCTTCGGGGGGGGTGTTGATAATCGCCGTGCCGGATAACGAAAGCCGAGACGCACAACACTATGGCCCCAGTTGGGCAGCCTGGGATGTTCCCCGCCACCTTTCTCACTTTAGGCGAAGGGATGTTGAAAACCTGTTGAAGCAAACAGGGTTTCAATTGTTGGAAATAAAACCCATGTGGCTCGATGCTCCTTATGTGAGCATGTTAAGCGAACAACATACCGGAGCAGGAAACCTGCTTTCCATGGTCAAAGGTTGGACCATCGGAGTTTGGTCAAATGCCATTGCTGCTTCTTCAAAACGCCCAACTTCGAGCTCTCTTTTCGTAGCGCGAAAGTTGTGAGGTGCGAGAAGGCGTGTAATTTGCCCTGTGCTGCCTTTGTGACCCCAAATGGGGCATGGTATGCGCCGCGGCCGCGAACGCCCATTACGTCGCAACTCTGTGGCCAGCTTCAATCACCTGATAATCAACAAACTATCTCAATACCACCAAAAACGGTAACATACCCCCATCCGTACTCCGTACCTTTGCGGCCCCAAAAAATACTGCCTTCCCATGAGCACCATGACCGCCCCTTCACGCATTGCCGACATCCTGAAGCAATGGAACATCACTGAAAACAACTCCGGCGTTTCCACCGGGAAGAAATGGTTGAAGGGAGAAGGGGAGGTGCTCACTTCTTCTTCCCCGGTTGACGGCGCAATCATCGCCTCCGTACGCGGTGCATCGAAAGCAGAATATGACCAGGCCGTACAGGCAGCACAAGCCGCATTTCTGGAATGGCGCAATTGGCCCGCTCCAAAGCGCGGTGAAGTAGTGCGCCAATTCGGTGAGGAACTACGCAAACACAAGGCTGCGCTGGGCAAGCTGGTGAGCTACGAAATGGGCAAGAGCTACCAAGAGGGTCTTGGTGAAGTGCAGGAAATGATCGACATCTGCGACTTTGCGGTGGGGCTTTCGCGCCAACTGCACGGCCTTACCATGCACAGCGAACGTCCAGAGCATCGCATGTACGAGCAGTGGCATGCGATCGGTCCCGTTGGCATCATCAGCGCATTCAACTTCCCTGTGGCCGTATGGGCATGGAACACGGCGCTGGCCTGGGTTTGCGGAGACACTTGCATTTGGAAGCCGAGCGAGAAAACACCGTTGTGCGGCATTGCCTGCCAAGCCATTGCGGCTGAGGTGCTGGCGCGCAACAACGCGCCCGAAGGTGTTTGCGTACTGATCAACGGTGGCCGTGAAGTAGGGGAGTGGCTCAGCCACGACGAGCGCATTCCCTTGGTAAGCGCGACCGGCAGCACCCGCATGGGCAAAGCCGTAGGAGCCGCGGTGGGCCAGCGTTTAGGACGTTCCTTGCTGGAACTCGGCGGCAACAACGCCATCATCATTTCGGAAAAAGCAGATTTGGACATTGCTATGCACGCTTCGCTTTTCGGCGCTGTGGGCACGGCTGGCCAGCGTTGTACTTCCACGCGCAGGCTCATCATCCACGAGTCTGTCTTTGATGCATTCACTAAAAAACTGGTGAAAGCCTACGGCCAACTCCGGCTAGGTGATCCACTGGACGAAAAGAACCACGTAGGGCCGTTGATCGACAAAGCCGCAGTGGACATGTACCTCAAGGCATTGGAGGCCGCTAAAGAACAAGGCGGAAAGGTGCTCGTGGAGGGCGGTGTCCTTAGTGGTGAAGGCTACGAAAGTGGCTGTTACGTGAAGCCCGCGATCGTTGAGGTGAAGCCGGAAATGGCCATCGTCCAACAGGAGACTTTCGCTCCTATTCTTTACGTGATGCGCTACTCCGGCGATGTTACCAAGGCCATTGCGGTGCAGAACAACGTGAAGCAGGGGTTGTCTTCCGCGCTGATGACGCTGGACATGCGCGAAATGGAGCGTTTCCTCAGCGTAGCCGGTAGTGATTGCGGCATTGCCAACGTGAACATCGGCACCAGCGGTGCTGAGATCGGCGGTGCGTTCGGAGGCGAAAAAGAGACGGGCGGCGGGCGCGAAAGCGGATCTGATGCATGGAAAGCTTACATGCGTCGCCAGACCAATACGATCAACTACGGCAGCACTGTTCCTTTGGCCCAAGGCATCAAGTTCGACCTTTGATCATCCACGGTTCCGCTGTTGGCCGGGTTAGCCAACACTGAACTTTTATGCCCATGGCATTCTCTTTAATTCGCTCTTTGAGCATTTGCTTCCTGCTTTCGCTGAGCCTAATGGCTTGCGAACCATCAGCCCCCACGGCCACGGAACCTGCGCCAGCACTGGCCGTAGGCATTTGGCACATGGCTATGGACCTGGACTCAACCGCCGGTGAACTGTTGTTGCCTTTCCAATTCGACGTGGTAAAGAAGAAGGATAAATGGGGCCTTGTGATCCACAATCAAGATGAGGCTATCGCTGTGGATTCCGTTTTGATCACCGGTGACAGCATCCTGATCCGTATGCCGTTTTTCGATTCGGATTTCCATGGACAATTGCATGGGGATTCTGCGTTCAGCGGTGTGTGGTTGAACCACTACAAAGGGCCGGGTTATGCTATTCCATTTGTGGCCACTGCCGGTGAAAAACCGCGCTTTGCCGCCCGCAATAACACCGCGCCGGCTTCTATCGCTGGCGACTGGGAAGTTCACTTCATTGATGGAGACAACGATGAACCAGCCATCGGCATTTTCAGTGTGGACGGCAGCCGTGTAAAGGGCTCGTTCGCAACGGAAACCGGCGATCTGCGCTTCCAAGAGGGCATTGTTACGCGTGATTCTTTGTTCCTTTCTTCTTTCAATGGTTCACAGGCATTCCTCTTCCGGGCCGCCGTGCGAAATGACAGCTTGGTAGGGGAGTTTCGCAGTGGTTACCGCTACAAACAGGCGTGGTATGGCGTGCGCAACCCGAACTTCAAGCTTGCTGATGATGAAACCGCCACGACCATGGACCCTGCGCATCCGTTCGCGTTCGCTTTTCCGGACCTAAAGGGCGAAATACACCGCTCCACGGACATGGAATACCGCGGGCAAGTAATGGTGGTGGAGATCATGGGCACTTGGTGCCCCAACTGCTTGGACCAGGCTACAATGCTGAACGGTTTCCATGAAAAATACAGCGCCGACGGGCTGCGTGTGGTGGGCTTAGCGTTCGAGCGCAGCGCAGACACAAAAACCTCCGTTGCTGCGCTGGAGCGGTTCCACAAGGGCTTAGGAATCGGCTACCAGGTCTTGTATGCTGGAGTGGCAAAAGCGGATACCGTCAAGGCCAAGCTGCCGTTCATTTCCCAATTGAAGAGCTATCCCACCACCTTCCTTGTGGGCCGAGACGGTACCGTGCGGCACATCTACACGGGCATCTATGGGCCGGGCACGGGTGAGCGCTACGTCCGCTTCAAGGACCGCATGGAAAATGCGATCGTGCAGCTCTTGCAAGAGCCGAAGCCGTAATTTCCGATCAATCCCGACCGAGCTTTTCAGCGGGGTCTGAAACGATCCGTTTATCGCGGTTCGCCAATTCCCACGCGGTGTAAAACACCAGTAGTGCGCGTTGCTGCAACAAGTCGAAGCGGATCTTGTCCACTTCATCGAACGGTCCATGGTAATCGGCATGCACACCATTGAAGAAAAAGGCCACCGGCACGCCGTGCTTGGCGAAGTTGTAGTGGTCGCTGCGGTAGTAGAAGCGGTTGGGGTCACTGTCCGCATCGAAGGTGTAGTCTAAATGCAATTTTGTGTAGGTGGCGTTCTGTGCTTCGTTGATCTGCTTAAGCTCACTGCTGATGCGGCCACTGCCGATCACGTACACATAAGCCACGCTGTCTTCATGCACGGTGTCCACCCGCCCGATCATGTCGATGTTGAGGTCTGCAACCGTGCTGTCCAGCGGGAATACGGGATGATCGGTGTACCATTCGGATCCCAGAAGACCCTTCTCTTCTCCGCTTACGGTCATAAACAGCATGCTGCGTCGCGGGCCGTGGCCGTCGGCTTTGGCCTGGGCAAAAGCACGGGCCATCTCAAGCACGGCTACTGTGCCTGATCCATCATCGTCCGCGCCGTTATACACTTCCCCATCGGCCATGCCGATGTGATCATAGTGCGCGGTTACGGCGATCACTTCGCCCTTTTTGTCACGGCCTTCCACATAACCAAGTACGTTCTCGCCGGTAAGCTCCCGGTTGCGGCTGGCATACTGGAAGCTCAATGGCGACCTGATCGTCATTCGCTTCTTCGCGGTTCCTTTAACCGCTTTCTTCATCGTCACTTTGGCTTGGTCCAAGATGGCTTGTGCCAATTCCGGCGTTATCACCACCAATTGCGGGCCCTTCTTGCCTGCCGCCAACTCTTCCGCCGTGCCTAAGCGCATGCGTGGCGCAGCTAGGTTCCTCCCCTGTGCCTGCATGATCTGCGTAGCCCGATTCTGCACCAACAACACCACTTCGGTGCCCGTACCGGCCAAGGCTGCAGCTATGTCCTTCACTTTCGTGAAAATTGCTTCATCCTCTTCATCCCCTGGTTTACGGTCTGGGGGATCAAGTACCATTACCACCTTGTTACCCCCACCCAACTTTACCCCGCCGGCGGCCAATGGCGAAACCACGGTGACATCCTGAACTTCCAAGGGCTGGCGCAATCGTTCTGAGGTGTAGAAGTAATCCTTCAGGAACTCGAAATATTGGTCACCAACTGCAATCGAAAGCCCGCCCAACCTGGTTTCAGTTATCGGATACTGCTGCTGGTATCCATCGGCCAACAAGCCACGGCGCATCGCATCAGGAACTGGCGGTATGCCCGACTTCTTGAACTGTTCTTCAATGTATGCTGCCGCCATTTTCTGGCCCTTCAAGCCCGTTTCCCGGCCTTCATAAGCATCACTGGCGATCATGGTAAGGTGCGTGCGCAAGCCCTCCTCCGTGATGGAGTTTCCGTAGCGCAAAGGAATGCTGTCCACCTGAGCAAACCCGGCTAAGCCTGTACCAACAAGCAGCGCCGTGAAAAGTGACTTCAACATGGTATTGGAGCTTAGCACGATTCAATTTCAGACACGCGCCGTTGGTGCCTTCCGCCTTCGAATGCCGCATCGAGGAAGGCATCCATGATCGCTTCCGCTTGTTCCACGGAAACGAATCGTGCAGGCAGGGCAAGCACGTTGGCGTTGTTGTGCTTCCGCGCCAGTTCAGCAATTTCAGGCTCCCAGGCCAAAGCGGACCGGATGCCCGCGTGCTTATTCGCCGTGATGTTTACACCGTTGCCACTACCGCACACCACGATGCCCAAGTCGGCTTTGCCGTCCACTACCGCGCTGGCCACCGCATGCGCGTATGTCGGGTAGTCCGTGCTTTCCTCGGAGCGCGTGCCTTCGTCCGTTACTTGAATTTTGCGGCCCGCCAAATGCTTGATGAGCTGCTCTTTCAGGCTGTAGCCCGCGTGATCACTGCCAATTGCTATTCGCATGCCTCAAAGATAGCGGAGCTGCCAATGATCGAACATCCGGCCTGTTCATAAGCAAGTTCTACAGTGTACAACTTCTCAGGAGTTTATTTGGAAGGGTAGGGTTGAAGCCCGTATGGACATAATATCCGGGGTTGCAAGAACCATTTTCCACCAACTTCACACAAGGATCGAACGATCCAGAGGTTCCCCGGAGCGATCATTCAGTGAACGATCGATGATGCGAACATGTTCCTGTGATCGTGTATGACATGCCGGAGATTGTGGAATAACCACCGTTTACCAGAGGAAGCAGGACGTACCTTCATTGTTCGTTCGCTGTTGAATACTTTTGAGAAGTCAAAATGGCAAGCCCGGCACGCTCCTTCCTTCAACACCTTCAACACCCCTTATCATATCATCATCTTTCTTTTAAAGAAAGTTTACTGATACTGATGTGTGTGTTGTGTAGTCCAACCTTCGGACAAGCCGACACGGCGATCCACCGGTACCTTTACCCCGATGGAAGCGTTAGCAGCGAAGGGCCCTTGGTGGACGGCAAACCGAACGGGCATTGGAGGGCTTATTATGAAAACGGTGCATTGAAGAGCGAAGGCGACCGTAAAAAATTTCAACTCGATAGCACGTGGTCGTTCTTCGCCCCGGATGGCCAACTCACCACCACCATCACATACGAAGAAGGCAAAAAACAAGGACCATCCCGGAAGTACGGTGCAAGTGGTGCATTGCTGAGTGAAGATCAGTTCAAGGATGATTTGCTGGATGGTTTTTCAACTGCCTATTTCCCTGCGGGTGGCGTGCAATCCAAGGTGCCATACAAGACCGGAAAAGAGGACGGAAAGGCCTACGAATACGCTGAAGATGGGCGGCCCATCACCATAACGGATTGGCGTGGCGGCGTGCTACAGCGCCGGTTGGAACTGAACCGGTACGACAAGGCCGGCTTGCGCCAAGGCTTCTGGCAAGGCTATTGGCCCAACGGCAACGTGCAATGGGAAGGGCGCTTTACAGATGACAAACGCCAGGGCATTTTCAAGGAATATGACCCGCAGGGCAACCTGAAGGAACTTGCCAAATACGACCAGGACGAAGTGATGCCCGATGCCGCTGAAACCGCGTTGCTCGACATTAAGAACACCTACTATCCGGACGGTAAAGTGGCCAGTATCGGCAGCTATACCAAGGACGGGAAAAAGCAGGGCTTGTTCCGCCGTTTCGATGATGCAGGCAAGCCCAGCGATGCAACGATCTACAAGGACAATGTGCAGGTGAGCGGCGGCCAGGTGAACAACATCGGCATGCCCGAAGGGCCGTGGATCGAGTACTATTCAACCGGCGAAAAGCGGGCTGAAGGTGAATACAAGGAAGGCAAGAAGGACGGGCCATGGACCTTCTACCACAGGGGCGGCACTGTGGAACAACGGGGCAACTACCTCAACGGGTTGCCGCAGGGAAACTGGCGCTGGTTCTACGACACGGGCGAGTTGCATCGAGAAGAAATTTACCGGAAAGCGAAAGAGGACGGGGCATCTGCGGAATATGCGCGCGATGGTTCCGTGATCATTCAAGGTGAATACATTGACGGCTTGAAGAACGGCCCATGGACCTACCATGTGGGCGGACGCACAGAAACGGGTGCTTACAAAGATGGCCTGCGCGATGGGCCATGGGAAAGCACTTACGATAACGGTAAGAAGTTTTTTGCTGGTGAATATGTGAACGGTGAACCCGAAGGCAAACACCGCTGGTATTGGCCTAATGGCCGCTTGAAGCTGGAAGGCCGCTACCGGGGTGGGTTGGAACAGGGCGATTTCAACTACTTCAATATCAACGGGCTGTTGGAACTCACCATCAAATACAAGGATGGCAAGGAAATGAAGCTGGACAATGCCAAACTACCACCGCCCTACGAACCGGGCGGTGCGACTGAATGATGGATTTTAACCCGGTCTACTGAACCTGAAATGGCTGTTGCCAAGGACGATAGGAAAGTGAATACCCGCGTGAAGAAACACGGTGGGGACAGCCCCGAAGGCACATGGGCAAATGAACTCGTGGGCTTGTTCACCACCACTTTGGGTGGTCGTCTGCTGGAATGCAACCAGATACTGGCGGAAATGCTTGGCTATTCCCGGCCTTCAGATATGATGGACATGGCCGTGGGCAGCTTCTATTTCGACCCCATGGAAAGACAGGACTTCCTGGATGAACTTGAACGGTCCAAGCAGTTAAGGAACCGGGAGGTTGTTTTGAAACACCGTACCGGGCGCGCCATCCATGTATTGGAAAATGCCCGCATAATGGAGGGTGGTGGGGGTTCCAAGGAAATCCATGGACTGGCGATCGACATCTCATCGATACGACGCGATGAGATGGAACAGCGCATGCTGGTGAACAACTACAGGCAATTGCTAGGCCGCGTAAGGGATGGAATCCTTGTGGTACGGGAGGGAAAGGTGCTTTTCGCCAACCCGGCAGCGGAGGCTTTGCTAGGAGGAGCGGTAACAGGCCTGCGGATCCAACGGTTGTTCCCGAAACAGGCCGCGGAGCTAGTGGGCGGGTTGTTATCGGATATCGAAAACACGGAGGCTGCAACACCCCACCAAGTGGAAATATCCACCTTGGACGGCAGTATTAAGCCCGTACTGCTGTATGCCACGGCAACTTGGCACGCGGGAGCCTTGGCGGCACAGCTCACGTTGCACGATCCCGAAGCTGGCCATAAGGCTTTACAGGAGCGGCTCCGGGTGAAAATGGCTGAGGAATCCAACCGCGCCCTGCAGGCTGAGGTGGAGGAACATCGACGCACTCAGGAAGCCCTGCGGGAAAGCCGGCGGATCGCCAAAGGCGTCATCGACAGTTCATTGGACATTATCATGGCTGCGGACAAGGACGGCTTGGTAACGGAGTTCAATTCCGCCGCTGCATTGAAGTTCGGTTACGAGCCGGAGGAGGTGCTGGGCAAATCGGCAACACGATTCTTTGTCAATCAAGAAGACCAGGACCTCATTTATCGCGAATTGGAACGGTATGGATCTTTTTCCGGCGAGGTATTAAACGTGGACCGCGAAGGACGCGAATTCACCAGCTTCCTCAATGCTTCCCGCCTTATCGATGCCGAAGGCCGGAACATGGGCACCATGGGCGTTAGCCGCGACGTGACCCAAGCCCGGCGTGATCATGATGCGTTGCGCATGAGCGAAGAGCGCTACAGGGACCTTTTCGACAATGCCACCGACCTCATTCACAGCCTGGACCTTGCCGGCAACGTCCTTTTCGTGAACGCCGCTTGGGAGAAGGCCATGGGCTACACCCAAGAGGAAGCCGTGCGACTGAACATGCTGGACATGCTGCCGCCGGATTATCGCGAGAAAGCCCAACAATGGCTGGCAAACGTGGAAAATGAACCCAACAATGCACCGTGGAGGGCTGTTTTCCTCACCAAGGACGGTCGCCGTGTAATGATGGAGGGTTCCTCCAGCCTACGTCGTGAAAACGGCAAGGTGGTGGCCGTGCGCGGCATTCTTAGGGACATCACCGCAGCCACCGAGGCGCAGCAACGACTGCATAAGCTCACCGCGAAAGAGCGCGCGCTGTTCCAGTCCAATGAACATCTTTTTTGGACCGTGGACCGTCGCATCGCACTTACCAGCTTCAACAGCGGTTACGAGCGAATGGTGATGCGCTTGCATGGCCATACACCAGAGTTGAATATCGACCCCGCGAAACCCCGCGCCTTATTCGCCGATCCGGAGTACCATAAGTTCTGGGAAGAGAAATACATCACGGCTTTTTCCGGACAGACCGTACGCTTTGAGACCGACCGTATGGACACCCAAGGTCAACGCGTATGCAATGAGATCTACCTAAGTCCGGTTTTTGATCCCGACGGCACGGTTGCAGAGGTGTTCGGCATCGGCCACGAGATCACGAGCGAGCGCGTTGCTGAAGCCGAGGCTCGTGAACAATCCGCCCGGTTGAATGCCATTTTTGAAGGCAGTGCCGACCTGTTGATCTGGACGTGCGGGAGCGACCTCGCCATCACCAGCTGTAACACGCGCTACACCAAGGTGGCCAAGCACATGTTCCGGTCGTCCGCCAACCAAGGGGATGACCTTGGCGCAGGTCTGCTCAAGCATGTGGCTTCGGCGCAGTCCGCTCTCTTCAAAAAGCAACTAGCGGCAGCCCTGGAGGGTAAAGTGCAAAGCCTGGAACTCTGTGTCACCACGGGAAAGAGCAAACCACTGTGGTTGGAGGTCTTCATCAGCCCCATCGAGACTATTGGCCCGGTCGACGAAGTAAGCTGCTTGGCACATGACATCACGGATAAAAAAACAGCTGAACGCGCGATGTTGGAAAACATCCGCGAGAAGGAAGTGCTGCTGAAGGAGATCCACCACCGCGTGAAGAATAACCTGCAGATCATCAGCAGCATCTTCAGCCTTCAGCGGGACCATCTGGGCAATGACCCGCGCTCCATGGAGCTGCTCCATGAAAGCCAGAACCGAATCCGCAGCATGGCTTTTATTCACGAAAGCCTCTACCAAAGCAAGAACTTCAGCCATATCGATCTGGCCGACTACATGGGTGGCCTCTGCAGAAATCTGGTGATGAGCTATTCCTTAACGGACAAAGTGGCCTTGCGCACCGAATTGAAACCTTTGCCGCTGGACATCGACAAGGCCATACCCTGCGGCTTGATCCTGAACGAATTGGTAAGCAACGCGCTGAAACACGCATTCCCCGAAGGACATGGCGAGATCCTGCTGGAACTGGAAGAAGTGAAGGACCAGGTGCGCATTGTTGTGCAGGATAATGGTCGTGGTTTCCCTGAGGAAGCGAACCTGCGCCGTGGTCTCGGCCTTGAACTGGTGGAAATGCTCACTGAGCAACTTGATGGCCGCATTACACGTACCAAGGGGGCGGATAACACCGGCACACGGTATTTGATTACTTTTGGTCGAACCTGAGAACGAGCAATGGCGCAGACAAATGTTTTGGTAGTGGAAGACGAGAGCATCGTCAGTAAGGACATTCAGCAAAGCCTGAAGAAGCTGGGCTACAACGTGGTAGGCGCTGCCTCCACGGGTGATCAAGCCGTGGCGCTTGCGCTCGAACATCAGCCCGATATCATCCTGATGGACATCATGCTGAAAGGCGAGATGAACGGCATCGAGGCCGCAACTCGCATCCGCGCGGAGACCAACATCCCCGTGATCTTCCTAACCGCTTATGCCGATGAAAGCACGTTGAGCAAAGCCAAAGTGACGCAGCCGTATGGCTACATCATCAAGCCGTTCAAGGAGATCGACATCCACACCTCCATTGAAATGGCCCTTTACAAGCACAAGAAGGAGGCCGAGGTGCTGAAGGAGCGCGACCTGTTGTTCAGCCTCGTCGAGAACCAAGGCACCAACAAAGACCTGCTTTTCGTAAAAAGCAACAGCCGCATGGTGAAGCTGCGAACCAGCGACATCTACTATGTTGAGGCGCTGAAGGATTACGTGGTGATCAACACACTGAACACCCGTTACACCATCCACAGCACCATGAAGGACATCGAGGCGAAACTGCCCGATAGCGAGTTCATGCGCGTTCACCGCTCTTTCATTGTCCGCATCGACAAGATCACCGCCATTGAGCAGCCCAATTTGATCTTGGAGAACGACAAGAAGATCATCCCCATTGGTGGCAGCTATAAGGATGACTTGAGCAAGCGATTGAACCTTGTTTAAGGTTTTTACCGCAGCGTGCGCGGAGGGCGCAGAGAAGAACGCTGATAAGGGTTTTTACCGCAAAGGGCGCGAAGGACGCAAAGGAGGGCGCTAAGCGACCCTTGGTCGGAATTGCTGGTGTTTGTGGCGTAAACAAGTGGATCCAGAGGGGTTAACGGGGCTTTGTTTTGTCGTTGTACAAACGACAACAAGCGCGTATGAACACATACAAACGCATATCGACCGACTAATGGTTGTGGAGCATCGGACGTTTGTGCCGGGGAAGACAAACAAGCCCCGCCAAACACCCCAACACCATGATCACTTCAACCAACAACGTACGCTTGACCGGCAACCTCGGCTTCGATCCCGAAGTGCGCGAGATAGCCCCCGGACGCAAAGTGGCACGCCTCAGCTTAGCCACCAACGAGAGCTACCTCAACGCAGCAGGCGAGCGCATCTCCAACACCCAATGGCATACCGTGGTGGCTTGGGGCCGCATCGCAGATCAGGTGCAGCGCCTGCTCGCCAAGGGTACACCCGTT
>Ga0209480_10001985_pt1 | contig 14444 bp, 6 predicted proteins | sample JI61114C2DNA_FD_187501 | JGI IMG/M metagenome (GOLD analysis project Ga0209480, IMG submission 187501) | Wastewater effluent complex algal communities from Wisconsin, to seasonally profile nutrient transformation and Carbon sequestration -... | ecosystem: Engineered > WWTP > Effluent > Algae...
GCGGGCGTCGACCTCCTTGCCCATCGCCGCTCGGGCGCGAGGTAGTCGGGGGTGCCGACGAACACGCCGGTCGCGGTGATCGAGAGGTCCTCTTGCAGCGCCTTGGCGAGGCCGAAGTCGGTCACCTTGACGAAGCCCTGCGAGGTCACGACCAGGTTGGAGGGCTTGACGTCGCGGTGCACGACGCCGACGCGCTGGGTCTCGGCGAGGCCGATGGCGGCCTGGCGGATGACCTCGGCGGCGTCGCCCGGATGCAGGGCGCCGCGCTTCTTGAGCGAGCCGCCGATGTCCTCGCCGTCGAGGAACTCCATGGCGAGGAAGGGTCGGTCCTCGTGCTCGCCGATGAAGTACACGGCGACGATGTTCGGGTGGTTCATCGCGGCGAGGGCGCGGCCCTCGCGGAGGAAGCGGGTCTTGAACTCCTCGGACTCCCGGTGCTTGCGCCCGAGGATCTTGATGGCGACGCGGCGGCCCAGCTTCTCGTCCACGCCCTCGTAGACCTCGCCCATGGCCCCCTTCCCGAGGAGGCCCTTGACCTTGAATGGCCCGATCTGGGGCGGCACCGACATCGCTCTGCAACCTATCACGGCCCGCGCCGGCTTTGCCACGCTCCTGCGCCCATCTGGGCGGGCCGACGCACGGAGTTCGCGAGGCCCGCGCCGGGTTTTGGGCGCCGCGACGGCCGGTCTGGGCGCTGCTAGTCGGTGATCCCGGGGCCGTTGAGCATGTTCTCGAAGCGCGTGTGGTGCTTGAGGAAGGTCAGGTGAACGGTGCCGATCGGGCCGTTACGCTGCTTGCCGAGGATGATCTCGGCCTTGTTCTCGACCTTCTGGCGGTCGGCTGGCGAGGCGTCGCCGGCGAGATAGCGCTCTTCGCGATAGATGAACATGATGACGTCTGCATCCTGCTCGATCGCGCCCGACTCGCGGAGGTCGGAGAGCTGGGGGCGGTGGTCGGCGCGGCTGTCGACGGCGCGATTGAGCTGCGAGAGCGCGAGCACGGGCATGTGCAGCTCCTTGGCCATCGCCTTGAGGCCGCGGGAGATCTCGCTGATCTCCTGTTCGCGGGAGTCGTAGCGGCTCTTACCGCCGCGGGCGAGCTGGAGGTAGTCGACGATGATGAGGCCGTATTGCTCTTTGTTGCCCGTGAAAATTGAGCGGTCCTCACGGAAGCGGCGGGCGCGGGCGCGCATCTCGAGGATCGAGGGGGAGGCCTGGTCGTCGATGAAGAAGCGGGCCTGGGAGATCCGGTCGGCGGCGCCGATCATGCGGCGAAAGTCGTCGTCGATGAAGGCGCCCGAGCGCAGCTTGCTGTAGTCGACCTTGGCCTCGCTGCAGAGGACGCGCTCGACCAGCTGGGTCGCGCCCATCTCGAGGCTGAAGAACAGCACCGGGTGCAGCACCGGCTGCTCGTCCTCGGGCAGGCCGAGGTGGCGGGTCTGCGGCACGCAGGCGTTCTGGGCCAGGTTGAGCACGAAGGCCGTCTTGCCCATCGAGGGGCGGGCCGCGATGATCACGAGGTCGCCGGGCTGCATGCCGCCGGTCATCTTGTCGAGGTCGGTGAAGTGAGTGGCGACGCCGGTGATCGGGTTTTGCCGCTTCGCCCGCTCGGTGATGGTGACGAAGATCTGCTTGAGCAGCTCGGCGGAGGACTGGTACGCGGTCCGGCGCCCGCGCTCGTTGACCGCCATGATCCGCTTCTCGGCCTGGTCGATGAACTCGTTGGGGTTCTCGAGCTCCTCCATGCCCTCCTCGGCGACCTCGCGCGCGGTGACCACCAGGTTTCGCACCATCGAGGCGCGGCGCACCAGCTCGGCGTGGTGGACGATGTTCTGGCTGGTCGCGTAGCGGTCGCCGAGCTTGTTCAGGGCCTCGAGTCCGCCCGCCACCTTGAGCTCGCCGACGGCCTTCAGCTGGGCCTCGAGCATGACCACGTCGAGCGGCTCGCGCCGATCGTCGAGGACCTTCATCGCCTTGAAGATCGCCTGGTGGGCGGTGTTGTAGAAGTCGTCCTCGCTGACGATGTCGAGCACGTCGTTGAGCGCCTGCTGGCCGCGCAGCAGGATGCCGCCGAGGATCGCGGCCTCGGCCTCGTTGTTGTGCGGGAGCGTGCGCGCCATCAGGGGGCGCTATATAGCATGCGGGTGGGGGCTCGGGAGGGGGGCGCTGTTCTCGCGCTGGGCTGGCTTGGCGTTGCCGTCGCCGCGGTTGCTCGGTGCATGGGCCGTGCGCATGCGGGCATCTTGCCGGAGTTTGCCTTACGGGGTCTGGCGTGCTCGAGGGCCGCGAAGGTCCTCGCGCCGTCACGACCTTCGGCCGCGCCGTCGCTGCGGATTCGCGGCCCTCGAGCACGCCAGACCCCGCACGGAAAGTCCGTGATGTGCGCGCTCGCCGGCCTTTCCTCGCCTCGACGGTGTCGTAGCCGGAGGGCCCGAGTCGCGGATGAGACGGGCACGCCCGCCTCATCCGCGACACCCTGCGCAACTACCCCGGCTCGCGTTTGTTTCGCGTCCGAAGGCCCTCGCTACTCGGAGGCTCGCGTAGTTGCACGAGAGCGTCGAGGAAGAGACGGGCAGGCCCGTCTCATCCTCGACTCGGGCCCCCGGCTACAGCACCGTCGAAGCGCGACGGGTAGTTGCACGAGAGAGTCGAGGCTGAGACGGGCGCGCCCGTCTCATCCTCGACTCGGGCCCCCGGCTACAGCACCGTCGAGGCGCGGGCCGACGAGAGCATTCGAGCGCGACACACACGCGAGCCGGGGTAGTTGTCCGGGGGTGTCGCGGATGAGGCGGGCGTGCCCGTCTCATCCGCGACTCGGGCCCTCCGGCCACGACACCGTCAAAGCGAGGCCAGGCCGGCGAGCGCGCATTTCACGGACTTTCCGTGCGGGGTCTGGCGCGCCCTGGGGCCGCGAATCCGCAGGGGCAGCGCGACCGGAGGGAAGCGCTGACGCGAGGACCTCGCGGCCCCAGGGCGCGCCAGACCCCGTGAGGCAAACTCCGGCAAGATGCCCGCATGCGCACGGCCCATGCAAGGGTCAGCGGGTCTGCTGCCAGAGCCGCCGGAGCACGCCAGCGCCGATGGTCCCGAGCTCGAGCAGCTTGAGGTAGGTCGGCATCTCGATGGTGGGCGCGTCGTAGTCCGGCCGGACCCAGTTCTCGACGCCGGCGCGGTCGACCCACGACGAGTGCAGCGGGAAGCCGGGGCGGATGCCGTGCTCATAGGGGCCGGCGCCGAGGGTGCAGCAGGGTCCGGCGTCGAGCGGGTTGGCGGCGTCCCAGATCCACACTTCCATCGAGGGGGAGTCGGGGCCCCAGACCTGGGCGATCAGGTAGCCGTCGCGCAAGCTGGTCGAGCCGGGGCGGGGCACGAAGATCGGGGCGGCCATGAACCAGCCGGGCGGGAATTTGTAGCAGCTCTCGAGCCGCATCTCGTGGTCGAGGCGGAAGAAGTGGGCGGTGTTGTTCGGGTCCTGCGTGCGCTCGATGTACTCGGAGAGCGGGAGCAGGCGGCGCGGCGGCCAGGCGTCGTCGGGGCGGCCGCGACGGAAGTTGCCGAACACGCGGGTGCTCATCGTCTGCGGCAGCCAGCCGCCGGCGACCCAGTAGGTCGCGTCCATCTTGCGGCAGGCCTGCAGCAGGTTCGGGACGTCGGAGTCGGCGTACTCGGACAGGTAGGGGGCGAGCTGCAGCGGCGGGAGCAGGTTCAGGCCGAGCGGGAAGTTGGCGCGGTCGCCGGCCTCGGGGAAGGCGCGGGTCTCGACCCGGCCGCTGCGCAGGTCGATGACGTGGCGGCGGACCTGGTTGAGGTCGGTGGCGGAGGAGAACATGCCGAGCAGGGAGGAGGGGACGGTGCCGCCGCCGACGAGGGAGTCGCCCTCTTCCATCTGGTCGGCCGGGTCGGCGCCGATGTTGTGCTGGCAGAAGAGGGTGATGATGTCGTCGTCGTCGTCGTAGTCGGCGAGGGCGTGGGTGAGCTCCCAGGCGAGGTCGATCTGGCGGGCGGGGACCTCGGCGGCGCCGTCCTTGAGCGCGGTGCGGATCGCGTCCTTGTGGATGAAGTAGACCGGGCAGCTGCGGTCGGGTGTGGCCTCGCGCATGCGGATGCGCAGCCAGCGGTAGAACACGCGCAGGTTGCGAGGGACCTCCTCGGTGCGCTGCTCGATCAGGAAGCGCCACAGCATCGGCGTGAGCGGCTCGAGCAGCGAGGCGGTGTTGAGGACGAGGTTGGCGTTGAAGACGATCAGGTAGTTGCGGGTGACGCAGATCTGGTGGACGGAGGCGTGGCGGAGGATCACCGGCTTGCCGCCGACGGTGACGCGCATCGGCGCGGTCGGTTCGCCGGGGCCGCCGTCCCAGGTCATCAGGTACAGGTCGGCGCGGATCGGCTTGTTGACGTTGAGGAAGTCGGCGACCCGCGGGACGATGTTGGTGTAGAGGAGGCGCGGCTTGCCGGGCTCGAAGTCGGGGTCGTAGACCGGGTGCCCCGAGGTCATGATCATCGGGCTGAAGCTGCTGCCGACGGCCGCGTGGTAGCGGCTCGAGCGGCCGACCGGGGCGATGTGCTCGAGGGTCAGCGGCGAGACCTCGACCGGGCGACCGGCGTCGTAGGAGAGCAGCACGCGGCGGCCCTCGTAGCCGCCCTGGCCGAGCACCGGGAACGCGGGGATCGGCGCGGTGTTGGTCAGGTTCGAGGTGCCAAACCAGCTGAACTCGGCGAAGTCGGTGCGCACGAACGCCTCGGGGGCGAGCTTTCGCAGGTGCCAGGACTGGTTCTCGATGAAGCGCGTGGCGACGCGGATGAAGGTCCCGCCGCGGTCGGTCAGCGGCTCGAGGTCCATGATCAACAGCCGGCCCGAGGCCGTGAGCATGTGCGGGTTGACGGCGAGCTCGTGGTGCTCGTGCAGGGCTTGATACGGGAAGACGGTCGTGAAGGTCCGGCCCGAGATGTCGGCGGGGTAGGTGCCGGTGCGGACGACGTAGCGCGCGCTGTGGTCGACCGCGTCGCCGTGGTAGGTGTGGACGAGCCCGCGCTCGGTGCGGTCGCAGAAGTCCTGGTCGTCCTGGGCGCTTGCTGACATGGGTCTCGCGGGGCCGGCTCTGGCCGCGTGATCAGCGGCTCGAGAACAGGACAGCGGGGCAGAATACACCGATGGTGGCCAGGACCGAGCACGCAGGAGATCGTGCGGTCGGGGTCTGATTGCACCAGGGGTCGGCGCGGCTGCGACGGCTGGCGCCCGACGCTGAACGAATCGCGTACGGGCCGCTGTCGCGGCCCTGGGGCCGCATCGGGACAGTTCGAGCGCCGCCGCCGATAATCGCCAGACGCGCCGTGAGTGGCGTTTAGGCGCGCGAATTGGAGCCGATGACATGAAGATTGCCCAGCATTCCCTGACCCTGTGGTGCCCCCAGGCCCGCCCTGTGATCACCAGCGTCGGCCTCGTCGCCTGGATCGGCCTCGTCGGCTGCGGCGACGCGGGCGGCGCCAGCGCCTCCGACTCGGCCTCGGCCTCGTCGGGCTCGACGACGGCGGGGAGCGAGAGCGAGGGGCGGACGACCAGCGAGAGCGGCACCGTCAGCGACTCGGCGACCGCGGCGACCACGGGCGGATCGATCAGCGACTCGAACGACGTCACCAGCGCGCCGACGACGAGCGACTCGGCGACCGCCACGGGGACGACCGGCCTCACCGAGGCGGAGAGCGTCAGCGGCTCCGACTCGACGGTCGGTACGAGCACCGAGCCCGGGACGGGCACCGGCGTCGGGACGAGCACCGGGACCGGCGTCGACACCGAGGGCGTGAACTACTGCGGTGACGCGCCGCCGCCCGGCTATGGCGGCCCGGCGGAGGAGTGTCTCGTCGAGCCGGAGGTCGGGACCTTCAAGCCGGTCGTCGAGTGGACGAAGAGCAGCTGGGTCATCGCGCCGACCGCCCGCCAGATCGTGATGACGCCGGTGGTCGGGCCGCTCACCGACGACGACAAGGACGGCGCCTTCGGCAGCGCCGGCGACATCCCGGCGATCGTCGTGGTGACCTTCACGGGCGCCCAGACGGCGGGACCGGGGGTGCTCCGGGCGATCAGCGGCGACGGCGAGACCGAGCTGTTCGACAACGCCGACGAGGCGCTGTGGGGCGGCTCGGGGGCCGCGATCGGCGACCTCGACGGCGACGGGGAGCCGGAGATCGTCGCGCTCGCGGTGGGCGGCGTCGTCAAGGCGTTCACCCGCACCGGCGCGCTCAAGTGGAAGAGCGCGGCCTATCCCGCGGACTTCGCCGCCAGCCTGCCGCAGTACTCGAGCCCGGCGATCGCGGACATGGACGGCGACGGCAAGGCCGAGGTCATCGCCGGGCGGCTCATCCTCAACAGCGACGGCACCCTCCGCGGCAAGGGGGCGGGCGGCTTCGGCGGGGCCGGCATCTCGAGCGCATCCTTCGCCGCGGACGTCGACGGCGACGGGGTCCAGGAGGTCGTCGTCGGCAACGCCCTGTATCGCCCCAACGGCACGGCGATCTGGTCGAACGGTCAGCCCGACGGCTTCCCGGCGGTCGCGGACTTCGACGGCGACGGCAAGGGCGAGATCGTGGTCACCAGCAACGGCTCGCTGCGCCTGCAGGGCGGCGACGGCGGCGTGATCTGGAGCGTGGCCATCCCCGGCGGCAAGGGCGGGCCGCCGACGGTCGCCGACTTCGACGGCGACAACAAGCCGGAGATCGGCGTCGCCGGCAACTCGCGTTATCTCGTGTTCGACGGCGACGGCTCGATCCTCTGGGATCGGGTCGTCAAGGACTCGAGCTCGGGGATCACCGGCTCCTCGGTCTACGACTTCGAGGGCGACGGGATCGCCGACGTCGTCTACGCCGACGAGATCGACCTCTACGTGTTCTCCGGGGTCGACGGGGCGATCAAGCTCAAGTTCAGCGAGCACAGCAGCGGCACGGCGATCGAGTACCCGATCGTGGCTGACGTCGACAACGACGGCGAGGTCGAGATCGTCGTCGTCCACAACACCGTCAACGGTCAGGGCCCGAACGTGGGCATGACCGTGCTCGGCGACCAGGACAAGTCGTGGCGGCCGGGCCGAAGGATCTGGAACCAGCACGGCTACTCGATCACCAACGTCAACGACGACGGCACGATCCCGGCGATGCCGGCGGCCAACTGGCTGAAGCACAACAACTTCCGCTCGGGCGACCTCTCGGCGCCGGACGGGCTGTCCGCGGCCGACCTCGCGCTCGAGGTGCCCGAGCTCTGCGAGCGCGAGTGCGACGGTGACACGGCCCAGATCTGGTTTCACCTCGGCAACACCGGCGGCGTCGACCAGCTCGCCGGCGCCGACGTCGAGGTCCATGGGACCAAGGGCGGCGTCGAGTCGCTCCTCACCGTCGTCCCGGTCGCGGGTCCGATCGGCGCCGGCGACTTCCTGGCGGCGCTGGCGGTCGTCGTCGATGTCGCGGGCCTCGAGCAGCTGCGTCTGGTGGCGGTCTCGAAGGAGACCGAGTGCAGCATCGACGCGGCCAACGAGGTGGTCCTGGTCCCGCCCTTTTGCACGCCATGAGCTCCGGGCGAGGAACGATGGGCGGCGGGGGCTATGCCCGGGGCGGACCCGCCGCGCGGCTCCAGAACAGGACGGCGAGGCAGAACACGCCGACGATAGCGATCGCCAGGATCACGGATGAGACGCCGGGGAGGATCGTGGCCATCAGGGCGCCGGTGAGCAGGAGGACGGCGGGCCAGGCGATCCAGCGCTCGACGATGATGGCGGACATGGCGGCGATCGAGCCGAGCAGCAGCAGGTCGATCGCCATGGTCGCGGAGACCGGGAGCGCGAGCACGAGGGCGATGGTGCGGTCGGCGAGCATCGCCAGGCTGGAGACGACCAGCCAGGCGGTCAGCTGGCGGTTGATGCGGTTCTTGAGCAGGGAGCGGCGATACGCGAAGACGACGGCGAGCAGCAGGCTGTTGATGCCGGCGCCGGCGAGGGCGTTGGTCTCGGCGCTCGGGAGCATGTCCTCGGCCGGGCTGCCGAGGATGACGGCGATGGACATCGCCAGGATGCTGACGGCGATGATCGTGGCGAGCACGACGCGCTGGCGGCGGGCGACGGTGAGGTCGAGCTCGGGGTCGCGATACCTCGCGGCGATGGCGTCGAGCTCGCCGAGCAGATCTGCGAGGGAGGGCCAGCGCTGGTCGGGGTCGACTTGCAGGCCGCGGACCACCGCGGCGTGCACGGTGCCGGGCACGGTGCTGCCGACCGGGACCGGGTTGACCTTGCCGTCGGTGAGCTTGATGATCAGCTCGAGCAGGCTGCCGCCCGCGAACGGGTGGATGCCGTAGAGCGCGGTGAACAGGGTCACGCAGAAGCTGAACTGGTCGGTGCGCTGATTGGCCGGGGTGTGGCGGTGCTGCTCCGGGGCCATGTAGGCGGGCGTGCCGGCGATCTTGGCGTTGCTGCGCAGGTCGTCGTGGTCGCGGCTGGGCGGCAGGGTCTCGCTGGGTTGCCGGGCGGTCGAGGGCGGGACGGGGGCGGACTGCAGCGAGAGCCCGGCGTCGCCCGAGGCGGCCGCGCCCTTGAGCGACGCGCTGGCCGGCTCGGTGCGCCGCGACAGGCCGAAGTCCACCACCCGCACGCGCTCCTCGGCGTCGATGAGGATGTTGTCGGGCTTGAAGTCGCCGTGGATGATCCCGGACTCGTGGGCCGCGTGCAGGCCCCGGCCGGCTTGCACCAGGATGTTGAGGATCTCCTGCCAGCTGCGGGGCCCACCCTTGAGCCAGGCCCCGAGCGTCTTGCCCTGGACGAACTCCATCGCCAGGAACACCTGCTCCTCGAAGCGGCCGACCTCGTAGACCTGAACGACGTTGGGATGCGACAGCTTGGCCATCGCCCGGGCCTCGCGCTGCATGCGGGCCTGGTTGCGGGGGCTGTTGTCGCGGCCAGGGCGCAGCAGCTTGAGGGCGACGCGGCGGTCGAGCTCCTCGTCGTAGGCCGAGTAGACGACGCCCATGCCGCCCTCGCCGAGGGTGCGCAGGACCGCGAAGCGGCCGATGCGGGCCGACTCGCCGAAGTAGCCGCGGCGGGTCGGGTCGTCGGCGAGGTCGTTCTCCCCGTCGGTCTGGGTGCCGAGGTGGGAGGGGTCCTGGAGGTCGGGGGAGAAGTTGTCCTCGGTGATGGGCGAATGCTCGTCGACGCGGTGGCGCCAGACCTCGGGGTCCGAATTCACCTCCTCGAGGGCCTCGCGCATGTTGTCCTTGGTCCGCCGCATGCCGGGTTCGCGCCCGCGCCCGCCCGCTGGCGCGCCTGGTTCAGAGTAACGCAGGCTGGGCGGAGCCGTCGCGGCGGCGGGGGTCCGGCGGCGACGTTCCGGGGGCCTGCGAGAACGCACACTGGCGGAGGGTCCGCCGCGCGCCGGCAGTTCGACGGAGGGGGCTCGCGTGGTTTCGGCTGCGACAGCGGAGCTTTCCGACGCGCCGTGGCGACGGGAACGGTGTACTTCCCGGAGGGCCCGCGCTATGACGCTGCGAGGTTGTCCTCATGCGACGCGTGTTGCGGATCTTGCTGCCGATCGTGGTTCTCCTCGGGGCCCTCGCTGCTGCTCGGGCGCTGATGTCGGCCAAGCCCGAGGTCGCGGCCCGGCCGCAGGCCAAGCGCGAGCTGCCGGTGATGGTGCTGCGGGCCCAGCCGAGCTCGCACCCGATCGAGCTGCAGGGGCTCGGCGAGGTCAAGCCGGTGCATCGCCTCGTGATGCAGTCGGAGGTCAGCGGCCGGGTGATCGAGCGCAACCCGGCGCTGATGCCCGGCGGCCTGCTGCGGCGCGGCGAGCCGCTGGTCCGCGTCGACGGCCGCGACCACGCGACGGTGGTCGCGGCGCAGACGGCCGCGCTCGAGCAGGCCGCCGCGGCGGTGGTCGAGGAGCGTGGTCGCAAGCAGGTCGCGGAGTACGAGTGGCAGGGCAGCGCGCAGCAGCTGAGCGAGGACGCGCGCAAGTTCGCGCTGCGCGAGACCCAGGCGCGCAGCGTCGCGGCGAGCCTCAGCTCGGCGCGCAGCCAGCTCGACCGGGCCCGCCGAGATCTGGCGCGTACGCAAGTGAAGGTGCCCTTCGACGCGCTGGTGCTCGACGCGGGCGTCGAGCTCGGCCAGCTGGTCACGCCGGCGGCGTCGCTGGCGACGGTGGTGGCGATCGACCGCTACTGGGTCGAGGTCGCGGTGCCGGTGTCGCAGCTGGTCCACTTCGACATCCCGGGGGTCAACGTCGCCACGGGCGCTCAGGGCTCGCCGGCCCGGGTGCTGCTCGACGCGGGCGCCGGGGTGGTCATCGAGCGCAGTGGCTTCGTCGAGCGCCTGCTCGGCCAGGTCGACGCGAAGGGGCGCATGGCGCGGGTGCTGGTCGCGGTCGACGACCCGCTCGGGCTGGCCGCGGCGCGGGCGCTGGTGGCGACGCCGGAGGCCGCGAGCCCGCGGGCGACGCTGCCGCTGCTGCTCGGCTCCTTCGTCCGCGTGCAGATCGGCGGGTCGCCGCTGGCGGACACCACGGAGCTGCCGCGGGTGGCGCTGGTCGACGACCGGTCGGTGTGGCTGGTGGCGGAGGGCAAGCTGGCGCGGCGCGAGGTCGAGGTCGCGTGGCGCAACGCGGACACCGTGCTGGTCCGCGGCCTGCGGAGCGGCGACGCGGTGGTGACCACGCCGCTGGCCAGTCCGACCGAGGGGATGGCGGTGCGCATCGAGGGCGAGGCCCCGGCGCTGATCGCCGCGGTGCCGGTCGCCGCTGCGGCCGGGCCGTGATCTCGCGCGATGGCGCGCCGATGTGATGACGTGACGAACCGCTGAAACGAGGTGCCCCCGTGGCCGAGCCCGAGCACGACATGTCTCATTCCGCTGGTGCGCCGGGCCCGAGGGCCACGGGCCCGATCGCGTGGATGGCGAAGAACCCGGTCGCCGCCAACCTGATGATGTTCTTCCTGCTGGTCGGCGGGCTGTTGATCGGCGGGCGCGTCAAGCAGGAGGTGTTCCCCGAGACCGAGCTCGACCTGATCTCGATCAGCGTGCCGTACCCGGGCGCGAGCCCGGCGGAGGTCGAGCAGGGCATCATCCTCGCCGTCGAGGAGGCGGTGCGCGGCATCGACGGCGTCAAGCGGGTGGTGGCCACCGCGTCGGAGGGCCGCGGCTATGTCAGTGCCGAGCTCTCGGTCGACGTCGACAAGGAGAAGGCGCTCGCCGACATCAAGAGCGCGGTCGACCGCATCACCTCGCTGCCGAAGGAGGCCGAGCGCCCGCTCGTCAGCCTGGTGACCAACCGCTCGGAGGTGCTGTCGGTGGTGGTCTACGGGCAGCAGAGCCGCGAGGTGCTGCGCAACCTCGCCGAGCAGGCCCGCGACCAGTTCCTCACCGACTCGCGGATCACCCAGGTCGACCTCGCGGGGGCGCCGGCGCGGGAGATCTCGATCGAGGTGCCGCGCGAGCAGCTGCGGGTGCACGGCCTCACCCTCGACGCGATCGCCCAGAAGGTCAGCCAGACCGCGCTGCAGATGCCGGGCGGCGGCGTGAAGACGGTCAACGGCGAGGTGCTGGTGCGGACCAACGAGCGCCGCGACGACGCGCGCGGCTTCGCGGAGATCCCGGTGGTGACCGGCCCCGGCGGCACCGAGGTCCGCCTCGGCGACATCGCGGGGGTCCACAAGGACTTCGCCGAGACCGACGAGTCGGCGAGCTACGACGGGCAGCCGGCGATCATGATCCGGGTGTTTCGCATCGGCGAGCAGAAGCCCCTCGAGGTCGCGGCGGCGGTGCGGGCCCAGAGCGAGAAGGTCCAGGCGTTCCTGCCCGAGGGCGTGAAGATCGCCCAGTGGCGCGACATGTCGGAGATCTACGCCCAGCGCATCGACCTGCTGATGCGCAACGCCTACATGGGCCTGGCGCTGGTGATGATCTGCCTCGGGCTGTTCCTCGAGCTGCGGGTCGCGTTCTGGGTGACCATGGGCATCCCGATCTCGTTCATGGGCGCGCTGATGCTGATGCCCAGCCTCGACGTGTCGGTGAACATGATCACGCTGTTCGCGTTCATCGTCGTGCTCGGTATGGTGGTCGACGACGCGATCGTGGTCGGCGAGAACATCTTCGAGCGGACCCAGAAGGGCGAGGGCTACCTCGAGGCGGCGATCGGCGGCAGCCGCGAGGTCGGGGTGCCGGTGGTGTTCTCGGTGCTGACGACGGTCGCCGCGTTCACGCCGATGTTCTTCGTGCCCGGCTTCTCCGGCAAGCTGTTCAGCGTCATCCCGGTGATCGTCATCTCGGTGCTGCTGATCTCGCTGGTCGAGTCGCTCTTCATCCTGCCGGCGCACCTCGGGCACATGAAGAAGCCGCGCGCGACCGGGGTCTACGCGGCGATCCACCGCCAGCAGCAGAAGATCACCCGCGGCCTCGATCGTTTCATCAACCGGTTCTACACGCCCTTCGTGCGGGCCGCGCTGCGCTGGCGCTACCTGACGGTGGCGATCGGCGTCGGGATGCTGATCGTCAGCGTCGGCTTCGTGCGCGCCGGGCTGATCGGCTTCCGCTTCTTCCCGGCGATCGACGGCGACGTCGTCACCGCCTCGATCGAGCTGCCCTACGGCTCGAGCGTCGAGCAGACCCGCATGGTCCAGGAGCGGATGATGAGCGCGGCCCAGGCGCTGATCGCCGAGCACGGCGGCGAGCCGATCAAGCGCGGCCTCTTCGCCCAGATCGGCGCCCGCGGCGGCATGCCGGGGCCCGGCGGCGCCGGCAACCAGGGCAGCGGCGGGCACCTGGCGAACGTGCAGGTGTACTTCGTGTCGAGCGAGAAGCGCGACTTCGAGACCTCGGACTTCGCGGCCGAGTGGCGCGAGCGGGTCGGGCCGGTCGTCGAGGCCAAGTCGATCCAGTTCAACTACAACATGGGCCCGAGCGCCGGCCGTCCGGTCGACGTCGAGATCAGCCACACCGACGACGCGGTGCTCGGCCAGGCCGCGGCGGACATCGTCGCGGGGCTGCGCGGCTACGGCGGCGTGACCGACGTCGAGAACGGGGTCGCGCTCGGCAAGCCGCAGCTCGACCTGACGCTGCGGCCGGAGGCGACCAACCTCGGGCTGACAGCGACCGACATCGCCCGCCAGGTGCGCGGGGCGTTCTACGGCGCGGAGGCGCTGCGCCAGCAGGACGGGCGCAACGAGGTGCGGGTGCTGGTGCGCCTGCCGGACGCCGAGCGGCGCAACGAGAACGACATCGCCGACCTGCTGATCCGTACCCCGGCGGGCGGTGAGATCCCGCTGCGCGAGGCGGCGGACATCGAGCGCGGCCGCAGCTGGCCGTCGATCGAGCGCGCCGACGGGCGCCGCATCATCCACGTGACGGCGGACATCCGCGACGGCGAGACGACCCCGGCGCTGGTGCTCGCCAAGCTGACCGAGGAGGTGCTGACGGGGCTGCCCGACAAGTACCCGGGGCTGACCTGGGGCTTCGGCGGCGAGAACCGCGAGCAGCGCGAGTCGCTGGGCAGCCTCGGCACCGGCGCCCTGATGGCCCTGATGGCGATCTACGCGCTGCTGGCGATCCCGTTTCGCAGCTACATCCAGCCGCTGATCGTGATGGCGGCGATCCCCTTCGGCCTGGTCGGGGCGATCGGCGGCCACGTGATGCTCGGCCTCGAGCTGAGCATCATGAGCATGATGGGGATGGTGGCGCTCTCGGGCGTGGTGGTGAACGACTCGCTGGTGATGGTCGACGCGACCAACGAGTTTCACCTGCGCAAGGGCATGTCGCACTTCGAGGCGGTCGCGGCCGCGGGGGCGCGGCGGTTCCGGCCGATCATGCTGACCTCGATCACGACCTTCTTCGGGCTCGCGCCGATGATCCTCGAGCCCTCGGTGCAGGCTCGCTTCCTGATCCCCATGGCGGTCAGCCTCGGCTTCGGGGTGATGTTCGCGACCGCGATCACCCTGCTGATCGTTCCGGCGCTGTACCTGATGGTCGAGGACGCCAAGAACATGCTCCGCTGGCTGCGCGAGCAGCCGCTGGAGTCGACCGAGCCGGCCGAGCCCGGGAAGTCGCGCGCGGTCGAGGCCGCCGACGTGGAGGTATAGTCGCGCCATGTTCTTCCAGGACGCGCCCCGTGACCCGGACCTGTTCGCCGTCGACGCGGCGCTGCGCGCCGAGCTGGCCCGGCGCCTGCCCGCGGACCGTCATGCCGAGGCGCTGCGGCGCTGCGCGGCGATCGGCGCGGCGACCACGAGCGAGCTGCCGGCGCTGGCCCGCCAGGCCGAGGCCCAGCCGCCGCAGCACGTGCCCTACGACCCGTGGGGCCGCCGCGTCGACGAGATCCATACATCGCCGGCCTGGGAGGCGCTGCGGGTGTTCTCGGCCCGCCACGCCCTGGTCGCGACCGGTTACGAGGCGGCCCTCGGCGAGCACCGGCGCACGGTCCAGGCGGCGCTGC
>Ga0209480_10001990_pt1 | contig 14424 bp, 13 predicted proteins | sample JI61114C2DNA_FD_187501 | JGI IMG/M metagenome (GOLD analysis project Ga0209480, IMG submission 187501) | Wastewater effluent complex algal communities from Wisconsin, to seasonally profile nutrient transformation and Carbon sequestration -... | ecosystem: Engineered > WWTP > Effluent > Algae...
CGATACGATGACGGAGGGAGTTATCGCTAAGTGGCATAAAAAAGTTGGTGATAAAGTTAGTTCAGGGGAATTGATTGCTGAAGTTGAAACAGACAAGGCAACCATGGATTTTGAGTCTTTCCAGGAAGGAACTTTACTATATATTGGTGCCAAAGAAGGTGAAGCTGCAGCGGTTGATTCTGTAATTGCTATTCTTGGTACCGAAGGAGAGGATTATCAGGCGCTTTTAAGTGATTCAGGAAGTCAGAAAGAGGTTTCAGCACCGGCAAAAGTATCAGAAGAACCGGTGAAAGAAAGTACCCCGGTATTAGTCATTGCAGAAGCTAATTCTTCAAAAAGAAGTGATGCAGATGCAGAAGCATTGGGTGCAACCATCATTCGTATGCCTTTATTAAGCGATACCATGACTGAAGGGGTTATCGCCGAATGGCATAAAAAAGTGGGTGACCAGGTCAAAAGCGATGATGCTTTAGCAGATGTAGAGACTGACAAGGCTACAATGGAAGTAACGGCCTATGCGGATGGAGTACTTTTATATGTAGGGGTCGAAAAGGGTCAGGCAGCTAAGGTAAATGATATCATTGCGATTGTTGGTAAAGAGGGTACAGATGTATCGGCATTATTAAATTCGGGTTCAGCATCAGTTGTTGCAGAAATAAAGGCGGATACACAACCTGCTGTTACGAAACCGGCAGTTGAATCAAATGCACCGACCGAAATTCAGCATGTTGTAAGTGATTCAACCTCACGTTTAAAAGCATCCCCATTGGCGCGTAAGATCGCCAGGGATAAGGGGATTGATATCTCTCAGGTAAAGGGAAGCGCTGAAGGTGGCAGGATTGTGAAAAAGGATATAGAAGGCTTTAATCCTGCAGCACAAGCCCCTAAAGCAAGTCCGGCACCAGCAGCAGCACCTCTTGCACCAGCAACAGAATCTGCAGCAGCGGCTATTCCTCAGTTTATCGGACAGGAGAAATATACTGAGAAGCCGGTATCTCAAATGCGTAAAGTGATCGCGAAGCGTCTTTCTGAAAGTCTCTTTACTTCGCCACATTTCTACCTGACCATGTCAATTGATATGGACAGTGCTATGCAGGCCCGTACCAGAATCAATGAATTTTCATCTGTAAAAATATCATTCAATGATATGGTTCTTAAGGCAGTTGCGGTAGCTTTAAAACAACACCCCAATGTTAATTCATCCTGGTTAGGTGATAAGATTCGGTATAATGAGCACGTCAATATTGGGGTCGCAGTTGCCGTTGAAGATGGTTTACTGGTGCCAGTTGTTCGTTTTGCTGATGGAAAATCACTTTCCCATATTTCGGCTGAAGTGAAGGATTTCGCTCAGCGTGCAAAGTCTAAGAAATTACAGCCTTCCGATTGGGAAGGATCAACTTTTACCATTTCTAATCTGGGAATGTTTGGAATTGATGAGTTTACAGCAATTATTAATCCGCCTGATGCATGTATACTTGCTGTAGGCGGAATTCAGCAGGTTCCTGTCGTTAAAAACGGAGCGGTTGTTCCGGGAAATGTCATGAAGGTTACATTAAGTTGTGATCATCGTGTAGTTGATGGTGCCACAGGTGCAGCATTCCTTCAGACATTAAAAGCTCTGCTTGAAGAGCCTGTAAGATTGTTAGTTTAAGGAAATCCACCGTTTAAGGAAAAGGTCTTTTGGTATATACCAAAAGACCTTTTTTATTCAGCATTATTCCGCAATGACAAACAAATCATAATGTTAAAGTCCTTAACATTATGGCGGAAGCCGGAATCAACGAAAACTTACCCCATTATTATTCTTATCTGCATATCCAAAAACCTTTTTTAGCAGCGGACTACTTCTGAGACCAGAATTTTCACGGATTTTCAATTCTTCCTGAGCTATTTCCAGAAATAATCCCTCCATTGCTTTTTGTGTTGCATAATCTGCAAGATTGGTATTCACTTTACCGGCAAGTGGTATTTGATTGTAGGCAGTACTCAGATCAGTCCAGTGTTTGCCTGCCTGTGTTTTATCCAGTGAACCCTGAATAATAGGGTTAAATTTTGCTGCCAAAGCCTTGCTGGTTACGCGCTGAAAATAGCTAGTTGCAGCATTTTTCTGATCGCTTAGTAAAATATTTGATGCATCCTGTACACTCATTTCTTTTATTGCAGAGATAAAGATTGGCTTAGCTTCTTTAGCTGCAAGTTCTGCCGCCCGGTTCAGGCTGAGAATAAAATCATCACAGGCCTTATTCATGCCAATTCCACGAAGTGCTTTCTCAACTTTTCTTGCTTCAGGTGGAAAAAGTAGTTTGATTGCAGAATTTCCAAGAAATCCATACTCCAGGGATAGCCGGTCAGTTCCTGCAGAAACCCCAATTTCAAGGGCTTCTTTTATTGCATCTCCAATTTCTATCTGACTGGGACTGCCCGGTTTAACGGCATTGGCAGCCTCCTTTAAAACCTGTGGTATTTTGAACTGAGCAAATGATGTTATAGCACTGAATAAAAGAGCACTTAGGATTATAATTCTGTGTTTCATAATATGTATTTAGCGAATATAACAGTTCAACTGGTTTTATAGTGTTGACAGCCTGCCAATAAATAATATACGTTATAAGCAGAATATGTAGTTCTGATTACTTAATTCCTATTCCGGTCGGCATAAGCAAAGACCTTCTGCAACAACGGGCTTGTTCTGGCAGATAGTTTTGTGCGTATTTTCAATTCTTCCTGTGCGATCTCAAAAAAGATTCCAGCAATTGCTTTTTGTGTGACATAGGTACTTAAATCAGGATTAACTTTACCGACAAGTGGAATTTTGTTATATGCAGTAATAGCTTCGGTCCAGTATCTGGTAGCTCCGACTTTAGTTAACCTATTTTGTATGATGGGTTGAAATTTCTGATGCAGCTGTTCAGCGGTTACCCCTTGAAAGTATAAGGTAGCAGCATTCTTTTGGCTGCTTAAAAGAATAGTGGATGCATCCTTAAAGGTCATTTCTTTAATGGCTGAAATAAATATTGGTTTAGCTTCAATTGCGGCAGCTTCAGCAGCTCTGTTTACACTTAATATGACATTATCTGCAAGCTTATTCAAGCCTACACTTCGTAGGGTACGCTCAACTTTTTGTGCTTCTTCCGGAAAAAGAATTTTTATAGCTGCATTGGCAAAAAAACCATCTGTTTGAGATAATCGCTCAGACCCTGCGGATGTTCCCTGTTCCAGGGCCTGTTTCAGCGCCAGTGAAATTTCAGTTGTACTTGGGTTTCCCGATCCGGTTTGAGTAAGAATCTGGCCTGCCTGATTTAAAGTATCGCAAGATGATAGCAGGAACACACCCGTTGATATGGCAAATACTTTTAGAAATCTCATAATTTTGATTATTGTTGTTGAGTAAAGACAAAGGAGCAAAGAAGAATTGGTCACAATTTACAACAAGGTTCCTTGATCCTTGTTCTTTATTCCTTGTTACTTCTTATAAGTTAGCAAAACCCCTGCCAAATTCACAAATATTAATTATACTTGATTAGCTTAAAAACCGGCAACCTTGAAATTTATTAATAGTTCATCCGGCAATACTGCCATCAGGGAGCTTGAACTGCTTGCTGAGTATCGCAGCACAGGGGATCTTGAATTGCTGGGCAAGCTTTATGAACAGTATATGCCTCTGGTTTTCGGCTTATGCCTTAAATACTTTCGGGATGAAGAGCAAAGCAAAGATGCCGTGATGCAGATCTTTGAGGAATTAGTGAAAAAACTGAGGGTTCATGAGGTAACAAATTTCAAGGCCTGGCTCTATACCCTAAGCAGAAACTATTGCCTGATGCTTCTCCGTTCATCATCAAAGCATGAAATCATAAGCATTGATGAAAAATTTATGGAAAATGAGGCTTTTGTGCATCTTAACCTTGAGGATGATACTGAAGAAAAGCTATCAGTAATGGCAAAATGCATTGAAGAGCTGCCTTCTGAGCAGAAGGTAAGTATTAATCTGTTTTACATGGAGCAAAAATGTTATAAAGAAGTTGCAGATCAGACCGGCTTTGAACTGGGTAAGGTAAAAAGCTATATACAGAATGGTAAACGAAATCTGAAAATTTGTATAGAGAAGAATAGTGAGCATAAATTATCCCGATAATTTGATGATCAGAGCTTACCTGGAGGGCAAGCTGAATCATGAAGAGATGCACAGGCTCGAAAAGCAGGCCCTTACAGATCCTTTCCTCTATGAGGCAATGGAAGGATATGCTCATTCTTCAGCTCCCGGTACAGATCTGAGTATTTTGCAAAGGCAATTGCATGAACGTATTGTTCATTTACAGGAAAATAAAAAGGTATTTGATTTTACCTGGCAGCGGTTAAGTGTGGCAGCATCGGCAGCTGTATTATTTATTGCTGCCGGAATCCTGTTCTGGATGAATGTTAACCGATCAGGCCCTCTGACTGAAAAGCGGGTACAGGTTGCACTTATTGATCGCGATTCGCTTAGTAATGAGATCCAGGGTTCCTCTGCTCGCCCGGTTATCAGGGAGAAAAAGTATCCTATTGCATCAGATGATACAAGTATTGCTGCCCAACAATCAGCTTCGGCGGCAAATAATGAGTCTAAATTGAATTCTTCCTCATCCTCATCAGGCAGTGAGATTGTTTCAGGTGCTCCGGTCATTTCTGCTGCTAAAGCCAGCATTCGGGAGCAGGGACCAGTTAGCCGGGATCTGGCTTCATCTGCAGGTATCAATGCTTCAGAACAAGCAGTTCAACCTGTTCCGGGATGGGATATCTATCGAAAATACCTTGATGAAAATATCCGTAAACCTGTAAATGATCTGAATATCACTGGCTCCGTATTATTATTCTTTGAACTAGACAATAATGGGAAACCGCATAACTTCCATATCCTTAGGGGATTGACAGCAGCCTGTGATGCCGAAGCGATTCGTCTGGTCAGGGAAGGCCCAACCTGGAAAACCCGGTCTGGAAGTACGATCAACTCCGGCAGGATTGAAATCAGGTTTTGACATCTAACGGTACGAACGATTGATAATGCTTAATTTTATAAATTTGATTTCACCCTGTTTTGTTAAAGATAATTCAAACCAATGAACAGATTAGCCTTACTGATTTTAATGCTATTTATTTTATCAGGATGTAATAAGCCTGATGCCCGGAAAATTGTGGATAAAAGCATTGCCTTTTATAATATGGATAAGCTGACTAATGCGACTCTGGAATTTAAATTCAGAGCGGCAAATTTTAAAGTTATGCAGAATGGCGGGCAGTTTAAATATGAACGCTTTTTTAGTGATTCTACAGGTAATGTTCATGATATATTAAGTAATGAAGGCTTTAAACGCATACTGGACGGTAAAGAGCTAAATCTTGATCAGAAGGATTCCGATAAGTACCGGCAGTCGCTGAATGCGGTAGTTTATTTTCTATACTTACCGCTTAAATTAAACGATGCATCCGTGGTAAAGAAATATCTGGGCGAAAGCAAGATCAAGGGCAAAACCTACCATAAGATTCAAATTTCCTTCGAAAAGTCAAAGGAGGCAGGTGATCATAGTGATGTGTTTTACTATTGGTTCGATACCGAAGATTACAGTATGGATCATTTTGCCTATAGTTCAGGAGGAAATCGTTTCAGAGAGGTGCTCCGGACCCATGTAGTGGGTGGAGTAAAATTCCAGGATTATGTTAATTATCAGATGCCGCTTGATGATTCTACCACTACCGTTGATAAGTATGATAGCTTATATGAAGCGGGTAGACTCAGAGTATTATCCCAGATCGAGTTGAAGGATATGGTCCTAAAATAGATTTTTTACGATTATAGGATATGTAATCAGCAATTAAAGGAATAAACTGAGCAGAAAGTATAAAGTTGCTGCCAGTGCTGCTGATACCGGTATCGTTAATATCCATGCCCACAAGAGGCTGATGGTAACTCCCCAGCGTACCGCCGATACACGTTTGCTCAAACCAACGCCGATAATTGCACCGGTAATGGTATGTGTAGTTGAAACCGGTATCTTAAAATGTTCGGTCATGAACAAAGTGATGGCTCCGGCAGTTTCTGCTGCAACACCTTCCAAAGGAGTAACTTTGGTAATCTTTGAACCCATGGTTTTTACGATTTTCCAGCCACCGCTCATTGTACCCGCTGCTATTGCAGTATAGCAGGCAATAGGAATCCACTCGGGAATATGATTGATCTTAACCTTGCCATTTAAAACAGTATAATCAACGTGTAACCAGGCAGTCATTGTGTCAACACTAAGGTTAGCATCTTTAAGATATACTATGATGGCTGCTGCGATAATACCCATTACTTTCTGGGCGTCATTACCACCGTGACCTAGACTGAATAATGCTGAAGACACCAGCTGGAGTTTTTTGAACCACCATTCAGCCCTTGAGGGATTGGCATAACGGCATATATTGACAATGATCACAGTAATAAAATAGGCCATGATCATACCAATAATTGGGGCCAGAACAATAAATGAAGCAACTTTTCCGATAACACCAAGGTTAACTACATCAAAACCGCCGTGAGCTACTGCCGCACCGGCAAATCCACCAATAAGAGTATGCGAAGAGCTGGAAGGAATTCCAAACCACCAGGTCAATAAATTCCAGCAAATTGCTGCCAAAACACCTGCAAGAATAACCACCAGGTTTATATTCATCGTATCAGCAGTCTTGGCTACCGTGTCAGCCACGTTCAAATGGAATATCCAGTAAGCCAGGAAGTTGAAGAAAGCCGCCCAAACTACTGCCTGAAAAGGTGTTAAAACTTTCGTAGAAACAACGGTAGCAATAGAATTCGCAGCATCATGAAAGCCATTGATATAATCGAATACCAATGCTAAAACAATGATTACAATTAATAGTGTAAAACCCATATGGCTGGTGTAATATCTTTTATGATGTAATTAGGCGTTTTTCACCAGAATAGATTCCAGAACATTCGCTGCATCCTCACACATATCAGTTGCGGTTTCAAGTCCGGAGAGTACTTCTTTATATTTAATCAGGTTTACCGCATCTTTTTCATTATCGAAAAGTTCACCAACCGCTTTGTCAAAGACATAATCAGCCTGATTTTCAATACTGTTTATACGAACGCAGCAATCTGCGATTAAACGGATATTTTTCAGATCCCTTAATTCGTGAATTGCTTTATGGAGATCCTGGCATGCCTGTAAAATCAGACCGGCCAGATCTTTTATAGGAGGCGTTATAATAGTAACATTGTAAAGATCCATACGACTGGCAGAACCATGAATATAATCCGCAATATCATCGATTGCACTCGCAAGTCTGTGAATATCTTCGCGGTCGAATGGAGTGATGAAATTTTTACTAAGCTCCAGATGGATTTGATGAGTAATCTCATCTCCAGTGTGTTCCAGGTCTTCAATGTCTTTGAACAATTTCTTACGAAGTGTAAGATCTTCAGTGTTAACTGCTTCTACAAGCTTTTCGCCTAACTGAATTAGGTTTGCACTATCTTTCTCGAAAAGAGGGAAAAATTTCTTGTCTTTAGGGATAAAGTACTGGAAAAAACTGTTCAGTGACATCGGTTTGATTTTTTAGATGGTGCAAATTTACAAACACAATGTTAAGTTAATGTTAACAAATAAACCTGATCTATGTATCACGTTGTAACGTGAATCCGAATGTTGAACCAATACTTTCAGTACTTCTTACAGTTATGGTTTGCTGGTGTGCTTCTATGATATGTTTCACAATTGCCAGACCTAAACCGGAGCCACCAATTTGTCTGGAACGGCTTTTATCCGTACGGTAGAATCGTTCAAATAGTCTTGGAAGGTATTTTTCTTCAATTCCGATTCCATCATCAGTAATCTCTACCAAAATCTGGTCATGAAGTTCAAAGGTTTTGATTGAAGTATTTCCACCGCTCTTGCCATATTTAAAGGAATTATCGATCAGGTTTACCAAAACCTGTCTGATCTTTTCCCGGTCGGCATATACCCAGGCCGGACCATGATATTTCTCTTTAAAATGGAGGGTGATATTATATTTTTTTGCTTTTAATTCCAGTGAATCAATTACCTCATGTATCAGATCGGTTAAATTAAACCGATCGTAATTCACAGGAATTTCCCCGCTTTCCAGTTTTGAAATTGCATCCAGATCTTTAATGAAAAATGCGAGGCGGTCGACGTTTCTGGAAGCTTTTTCAAGGAATTGCTTTGATATTTCAGGATCATCAATATCCCCTTCCTGCAAAGCTTCAATATAGCCCTGGATTGCAAAAAGCGGGGTTTTCAATTCGTGGGAGATATTAGAAAGGAATTCCCTTCTGAACTTTTCCTGTTCTTTTAACTGATCGATCTCCGATTTTTTATCCCGTGCCCATTCCTTAACTTCAAGTTCAACATCATTAATTGGATCGGCACTAACATATTCTCCCAATGCATCTTTCAGATCTTTCCCCAGTTTCAGGTTATGAATCAGTTTATAAATCAGCTTGATCTTACTGTAAACAAATCTTTCAATCAGATAGTAGAAAACCAGATAGCTGGTTAGCAGTGAAACAGTAAAAGTGATGAAGAAGTCGACAAGATTTTGCTGAAAGTAAAAGTTGATTATCGACAGAGATAATGCAACCGCTAAGGCATTGATAAATACGAGTACCCACAGTTTCATGATGCAAGTTAATATATTAACACTTTGCCATGTGTTTTTTTCACCAAAATTTGTGTTATTCCCGGAAGTTTTCCAAGAGTTGATACGGTCAGGTCAGAAATAAGGGTGTTTCCAAATAACTTCTGAATCAGCCGGCCGCTTTTAAGCCTGAGAGCAAATTGTTTATCCCACTGAAGTTTATATTCCTTTTCAAGTGCAATTCTGTTCAGGCTAGAGTCCTTTTTTGCGAAATGCATGATGCTATCTGCAAGAATTTTTGCGGCATGTATTGCGATTGCCATGCCATTCCCGCATAATGGAGTAATCATTCCTGATGAATCACCACAGAAGAGTAAATGATTTTCTACCAGGGTTTTCTTTTCAAAGGAAATTTCATTGATCACTTCAGGGTTTTGGAATAAAAATTCTGAATTTTTAAACAGGCTTCGCAAATAAGGATTTTTGAAAAGAACCGCTTCTTCCATCTCCGGAATGCCTGAATATTTTTTAAGATTGGCTGTCTCTGAGAGGTAACATAAACAGAATTTATCATCTTCAATCTTACTGACCCCGCAATAACCTCCCTGGAAATTATCTAGACGCACTAAGTTGCCGGCTAGATCAGTTTTGACATGATATTTTACACCAAGATAGGGGCTCCTTCGGTAAAAAAAGCTGCGGTTAAGTTTTTGATCAAGGTTAGATCTTTTACCATAAGCTGCAATAGCAATAGGCGCCTCATAGGCAATGTTTCCCTGAGTTGTAATTTTGAATTTATCGTCCCTGAACAATATATTATCAACCTTTTCGAAAATGAATTCTACACCAAGTCGTTTTGCCTGTTTGTACATCAAATGGTCAAGCTTGTAACGGCTTAAGCCAAATCCGCCCATAGGCAAATCTGCATGCAAAATTTTGCCTGAAACAGATGTGATTGCCAGGCGGTTTATTCGGGAGTGAGCAGATTCAGAGATCCGGATATCTAATGATTCCAAAAATGGGAATACTTCGTTGGAAATATATTCACCGCAAACTCTGTGGAATGGATATTTTTTCTTCTCAAATACTTTTACCTGATATCCATTCTGTTGAAGAAGAATAGCACTGGTCAATCCTGCGAGGCCGCCTCCGATAATCAGTATATCACTCATCTTCAGTTTGATTCTTGATTTTTTCTGTTTTGATGCAAACCTGCCACCTGAATGCCCACATCCATTTAATCGAAAAATTTATAAAGCCCCCTTTTTCCAATAGCTTTTCAAGATCCTTTCGTTTGAAGCTGCGGAGTACAGAAAGTTTGGAATCATGCTTTACCATCTCAGATTTTGAAAAAACCGAGGTTAAAATGCCGATCGAATGGTAGGCAAACCAATGCCGGTGCAGATCATTGATCACCACATATTCAGCGGCACAATCGGCCATTTTTTGAATCAGTTTGATCCAGCTTTCGTCAGCAAAGTGATGTGTAAACAGACTTGAAATTACAATATCAAATTGATTACTAATGAGTTGCTCACTCATTACATCGGTTAGAATATAGGAGATCTCCGGAAAATCTTTGGATTTTGCTCTTGCATATCGGATGGCCGATTCTGTGGCATCTATCCCAATCAAACGGATTTTCAGATTTCGCTTACGTGCCCATTTTGCAATAACCCGCAATGAATCTCCACCACCGCAACCCCAGTCACTGATTGTCATCCCATCATTTAAGCCTAGCTTTTGAAAAGCATCAAAAAATACATTGTAACCACCCAGCAGCCTGTTTACTACTTCAAGCTCATCCATGATTGGGTCAATAATCTCATTTCCTAATGAGAAATCGTCCATCATTTCCTCTTCTAAACTTCGGTGATTAAAATCAGGCATTTCCTTTTCTTTTTAAAATCATAGATTCAACAGTTAAGCCAGGTCCGAATGCAAAGCCAAGAATGTTTTCACAATCCATTCCTTCCGGATCTTCCATCAGCTTTTTAAGAACAAATAAAATTGTGGCAGACGACATGTTTCCATAATCCCTTAGTGTATCATAGGCAAAGCGATTTGAAAGGGATGAAAAACCAAGTGCACTTTCAGCGGCTTCAAGAATTTTTCTTCCTCCGGGATGAACTGCAAAACGGCCAATATCTTTGAATTGCAAACCTGCTTTCAGAAGTAGTTTATTGGAAATAGATGGAATATGTTTCAGAATCATCCGCGATACTTTTGAAGTTAATTTCATTTCAAATCCTGCATCTCCAACATACCAGCCCATTTCGTTTTTAGCCTCATTTAAAAATTCAGAATAAAATTTATCAATCAAAAGATGCCTTTTCCGGGACTTTGAATCAGTGCTGTTTTCTACAATAACCGCCGCAGCTCCATCCGAAAAAAGTGAATTGGCAACCCAGTTATCCAGCGTATTTTCCTTTTGAAAGTGAAGTGTACAGAGTTCAACAGAAACAATCAGAACTTTTGCTGAAGCATCGGCACGGCAGATATAATCAGCAACTTTAAGGGCATTTAAGGAGCCATAACAGCCCATGAAATTGATACAGGTTCGCTCTATATTTCGGTTAAAGCCTAGTTTTTCGACCAGTTCGATATCTATACCGGGAGCGTGCATTCCGGTGCAACTAACAGTTATGAGATGAGTGATTGAACGTGGGAGAATTTCAGCATGGTTGGATATACACTCATGAACTGCTTGTGATGCGAGCTCTGCGGCATTATCCTGATAAAAGCTTAAACGGTCACGAGTTCCGGGATAAGGCTCAAGATCTGCAGTCGTCCCAAAGAAGGTATTATTATTACTTTCCTTTTCTCCAAAATCCGGAATCACTGAGTAGCGATGTTCAATTCCCGAATGATCATAAATTCGCTTTAAGCGCGAAGCATTAGTATCATTAAGCCTAAATGCCCTGACCATGAAATGAAAGATATCATTCTGTGGGATCCGGTATTTTGGGTTGGCGGTACCAATCGCGCTAATGCAACTGCTCATACCAGTAAATTACTAAATATTTATGTTTTTGGTTTTAATAACAATAATATACGAGCCAGAATTGATTCTATATTTTATTAAAACCAGATTTAGCTTTAAGGACTGATTGTATTATAAAATGTTATTTTAGTAAATGAATCTATTAAGGAGTTTCTTCCCGAGCGTGTCCACCTTATTACATTTACGCTTATTGTTTTCAGTCTTTCTTCTGCCAGTGTTTCTATTTGCACTTTCTCAGGTACCGGAAATCAATTGGCAGGATGCAATTTTAACTTTTGTTATCTGGCATCTGCTGGTTTATCCTGCAAGTAATGGTTACAATAGTTATTTTGATAAAGATGAAGGGAGTATTGCACTTATAGAAAAGCCGCCTCCGGTTGATAAAAGTTTATATTATTTCCCACTAATACTTGATATAAGTGCTTTATTATTATCAATTTATGTAGGATGGGTCCTGTTTTTTGCAGTCTTTATTTACGGGGCATTTTCTAAAATGTACAGTCATACTTCAATCAGGTTAAAAAAATATCCAATTGTTAGTTTCCTGATTGTATTTGTTTTTCAGGGAGCATTTGTTTACTGGAGCACTTATGCTTCAATTTCAGGGATTGATACATTATTCGGATGGAATTTGAATTTTACACTTGCCGGACTTATTTGTTCCTGTTTGATCGGGGCTAATTACCCGCTTACTCAGGTGTATCAGCATGAGGAGGATTCGAGGAGAGGGGATAAGACCCTAAGTCTCATTTTAGGTATCCGGGGTTCTTTTTACTTTGCAGCCTGCCTGTTCCTGCTTTCAGGAATTCTGCTTTTTATTTATTGGCAAAGATTGGAATTAATGGGTAATTTCTGGATGTTCATTATCATTTCCGCACCAGTATTGGTGATATTTCTCAACTGGTTTGTTAAAGTTTACAGGGATCCGGCCAATGCGAATTTTAAGAACATGTCGCGAATGACTCTCTTAAGCGGAATAATGATGCTGATTTATTTTGGTCTTCTGAATATTATTTAACGTAAACTCGACCTAATATTTAAAAACCACATACCTGTCTGCCGCAGCTACCGTATTTACACATCTTTTTAACAGGTATTTAATTATCAAATTTATATATTAGCCAGGGATTTAGGCGCTATGCTGTGCCCCTTTGGAGGGGCTATGGGGAGGATTTGATTCATCCACCCCCTTTAATTCCCCCGCCGGCCGGGGGATACTGGATGCCTAAGCATGACTACATAGAAGATATGGTATTATGTTAGAATTCTCCTTTTAAAATACTTTTTTGAGCATAAAATTAAATTTTATTTCCCATCCCATTCCTTATAAAACTGCTCAAGATACTGTTCCATAAATAAATGTCTTTCTTCAGCTATCCTCCTTCCTGAATCAGTATTCATTTTATCTTTTAATAGCAGCAGCTTTTCGTAAAAATGATTGATGGTTGGGGTTGTAGAATTTTTATATTCTTCCTTGCTCATATTGAGAGCAGGAGGAATTTCAGGATTGTATAGTTCACGGTTTTTGAAGCCTCCATAAGTAAATGCTCTGGCAACTCCGATTGCACCGATTGCATCGAGGCGGTCGGCATCCTGTACAATCCCGAGTTCCTTTGAGTGGAATTCTACCTTCCCAAGACTTGATTTGAATGACATATTACGGATGATCTGCTGAACGTGCAGAATCAAATCAGCAGGCAGTTCCAGGGAATTAAGAAAATCTCCGGCTTTTTTCGGCCCAATCTCCTCGTCGCCATCATGAAATTTGCTGTCAGCAATATCATGTAATAATGCCGACAGTTCAACGACAAGTCCATCCGCTGATTCTGTTTTCAGAATTTGGAGGGAATTATTCCATACCCGCTGAATATGCCACCAGTCATGTCCGCTTTCAGCATCCTTCAAAGTATGTTTAACAAACTTTACTGTTTCAGAGATAAGCCGATCAGGATTCAGGTTTGGGTTCTCTTTTGCTGCCTTCATATAATTCGTATTCCAATAACCTGCAATCAAGCTTGCCATTGTAAAATTCGATTCTCCTGGAGGCCCTCAGGCCTATCTTTTTTGCCAGATCAGGGTTTCCGGTGAAAATATATCCTCTATAACCCTTACATTTCTGCTTCATAAAGTCACCAATCCGCTTGTAGGTAGCTTCAAGTTTGGTATGAACTCCCAAACGCTCTCCATATTCAGGGTTAAAAATAACTATTCCTGAACCTTCAGGTACTTCTGTGTCTGCAAAATCACAGACTGAAAAATCAATCAGATGATCAACACCTGCAGTTTTTGCATTTTTTCTTGAAATGTCAACAGCATCTTCCGAATGATCAGTAGCTACAATTCTGAAATCAATCTCTCTTTTTGCCTTCTCTTTTAGCTTGCGTCTTTCTTCGAAGAAAACCTCTTCGTTATAGCCAATGATATGCATAAAACCATAGTTCATGCGAAACATTCCCGGGGTCTTATCAGTTGCCAGTAAGGCTGCTTCAATAGCCAGGGTTCCTGATCCGCACATTGGAACAACAAATGGACTTTTCCGATCCCATCCTGTAGCCATAATGGTTCCTGCAGCAAGTGCTTCCAGCATTGGAGCTTTACCGGGGATTTTGCGGTATCCATGTTTGGCCAGGGTTTCTCCGGAAGTATCTATAAAAATCTCAGCGTCATTTTCTTTCCAGTATAGGTGGATAACCGCTTTGTTTGTTTCCGGTCCGGTATTTGGCCTTATCTCCTTTTTCTCCTTGATACGGTCTACAATTGCATCTTTCACTTTCAGATTTGCGAAG
>Ga0209480_10001991_pt1 | contig 14423 bp, 15 predicted proteins | sample JI61114C2DNA_FD_187501 | JGI IMG/M metagenome (GOLD analysis project Ga0209480, IMG submission 187501) | Wastewater effluent complex algal communities from Wisconsin, to seasonally profile nutrient transformation and Carbon sequestration -... | ecosystem: Engineered > WWTP > Effluent > Algae...
AAGTCAAATATGCATATACGGCATCTTCTGTTTCCTGAACAACAAAGTGTATTTCAAAGTGCGTCGATAGCATGTCAGCTAACGCGCAACAACGAACAACATGTCCAAGACCAATATCGGTACCTCCATCACAGCGTATGACAACTCGGCGCATTTAAACTCGCTGTATTTGATCTTCCGGGAAAAGCACCTTTACTTCAACACCCTTATTCGCCGCTAGCTTGAGCACTTCATCCGAATATTTCGATGACTTTAAATGCGCGACAGTATCTTCTCGCTTTAATTCATATTCCTGGATGTAACGATCAACATGCGCGGACGGAGTTGCAAATGTCATGAAGAGTGAGATGCGCTCCTGTTCTTCTTCTTTTTTCAAAAATGAAGGTATGCGGTTTTCAATGCTCGAATTGTCGATGCTTAAGCCCGAGAACAATTTTAATTTTACAGCATTGCCACTGTGAAGAAGCATGAGACTCCATGTGGCAATGTCTCCAATTTCATTTTCTACAAAAATGGTAGGTCCGTTTGCTTTTGCATGTGTGCCTGGTTTTACTTTTAATCCACCGCTATACTCTTTGTGATTTTGAAGATATATGCCAACACGAATTAAAGTGTATTGGCTTTTCCAATCAGGTCCGTCCAGATTTTCACGATCAATGGAGTCGCGATGGAAACCACGTAATCCAGTGCCGATTTGATAGGAACTATCTCCGAAATAAATCAAATGGTCGCTTCCTAGCACATCACGAGCTAGACCAAGAACACGATCATCAAGTAGTATTGTGTGAAGTAACCTTTTGCTTAGCAAATCACCTTTAGCATACTTCGCATGTGATTTCATTTTTGTCAATGAAAACGTCAATCCATTTTTTTCATCATCTGCATATTGCTCGTACACCAATTTGCGAAACGATTGGATTTCTTCTGCGGTGAATGCTTTTTTTCGTAACAAGTATCCGTCCTTCTGAAATTGAATGCCTGCTGAATTCATTTGATTAATTTTTTTTCTGTTCGACGTGTGAATTGATTGCTACTAATTCCGGATGATCATTGAGAATTGTTTCTATTTCCCGATGACTTAAGTGGTCCGCGTGATATTTTTCAATGAGCAATTGAATGAGTTCAAAATCTTCGGAAGTATCAATCGTAATTCGTAAACTTCCATTTTGTTCTGTTTGAGAAATATTTTGTAAGGTGATATCTTCCGGCTTGTTCTTCCAAAGATAAGGCGTCACATGTTCACGGTCTTCAGCGTCCTGCCCTTTCAGAAAAGCCTCCTCCAGCAGCTCATCACTGAATACTTCGAAGTCAAATCCACGTGCGAATGTGCGTGGAAAACAATTGCTAACGTAAGTTCTTTTGGATTTAGAATGAATCAACGCATTCACACCTTGTTGTATTAGTTGGGGGTCGATGAACGGACAATCAGATGTCACTCGAACAATGATGTCGAATTTTTTTTCGCGTTGCACTTGCATGAAACGAGCTAAAACATCATGTTCACTTCCTCTGGAATAAAATATATTTTGTTGAAGAGCAAAATTTACAATCGCATCGTCTTCTTTGTTGATGGTGGTTGCAATAGTTACTTCATAGCCTGTTTGCTGCAATCGGTCAATGTGGTATTGAAGCATGGACTTTCCACCTGCGGTGAGAAGCACTTTTCCCGGAAGACGCGTGCTCGTCATTCTCGCCTGAGTGATGATTCCAACTTTATATTTTTGTGGCTCGGCCATGAAGTGATACCAACCTAATGGGTCAATCGTTTATGCGAAAGTTGGGATCAACATGGGATACAATCAAAGCGCGCATGGCCTCAGGTGTGATCCACTCATGATTTTCACCGGAATTGTATTTGAATCCTTCAGTCACTTTTTTTGCATTAAATCTCGACACAAATTCATCCAGATTAAAATTGGGTACCTGCGGAAGAATGGTATAATATTTACCTAAATCGTATGTTGTGAATGAGTCAGAAGATGTGATCATTTCTTCATGCACTTTTTCTCCCGGGCGAATACCCACAATTTCTTGTTTGCAACCAGGGGCAATAGCTTCGGCAACATCAGTAATGCGATAAGATGGAATTTTTGGAATGAAAATTTCACCACCCCAGGCATGCTCCAACGCGTGTAAAACGAGGTCCACACCTTCCTGCAAGGAGATATTGAACCGAGTCATATTTGGATCGGTGATTGGCAGAACGCCTTCCTTTCTTTTTTTCATAAAAAATGGAATGACGGATCCATTGCTTCCCATCACATTGCCGTATCGAACAACAGAAAATCGCACCGGATTTTTGCCGCGAATATTATTTGCCGCAACAAATAGTTTGTCAGAACATAGTTTGGTGGCGCCATACAAATTGATGGGAGCTGCGGCCTTATCGGTAGAAAGAGCAACCACACGTTGCACTCCTGTTTCCATGCAAGCATTGATCACATTTTCTGCTCCAAGCACATTTGTTTTTACACATTCCATTGGATTGTATTCAGCAATAGGAACATGCTTCATTGCTGCGGAATGAATGACAAATTCAATGTCCTTCATCGCCGTTTTTAGTCTGTCATAGTCACGGATATCACCAATGAAATAACGAATCGCATTGTATTTGGCGTGAGGAAATTCTTGCGCCATCTGAAACTGCTTCTGTTCATCGCGAGAATAAATCACGAGCCTTCGCAGATTGGGCCAACGTTCGAGTATTGTTTTGGTGAGATGTATTCCCAGAGATCCGGTGCCGCCGGTGATGAGAACAGATCTTCCATTGAGATCAAGCATAATGAGTGTTTATTTTGATATGCAGCGAAGTTAATCCCAAATGAATCAATAGTTAGCGATGCAAAACCAGCTCTGTTCTTTTGCTTAGATTCCGAGGCAAGTAGACGGCTATTTTATTAGGGTGCAAACCGATGAATTACAGTTGCTTATTTCTTTTTCCGTTTTCAAAGGGTTATTTTGCGCGAATGCTTCCAGCAATAAAATCGTTGTGCCTGGAAACAACCAAAAAATGGCGAATGTCCGTTTGAACGCAACAAATCATTTTACTCGATCCATGAATGTTTGAATGTGCAGAAATTCATCTTTATGTTCGATAAGCCAGTTGAGGTCGCGATTCCACCACTGTGTCTTTTGTAGATGTGTAATTTGTTCCTGTGTAAAACGATATCGAATATGTTTTGCTGGAATTCCACCAACGATGCTGTATGGCTCTACGTCTTTGGCAACAACAGCACCGGCAGCGATGATTGCACCGTTCCCGACCGTGATGCCTGTTTTAAGAATGGCCCGGGCACCTATCCATACATCATTTCCGATGTGGGTGGTGGAAAATTCCTCAAAGCGATTTTTGTGAACGATCACAGGATTGGATTGCGCCAAGGTTGAATAAAACATCGGATGTGAAGACACGAAGTCTTTTGTAGGATGTTCACCTGGACCAATAATTACCTCTGGGCCGATGCAAGTAAATGCGCCGATTTGAGCATGATACACTTGCGATTCGCGGCCTACATAACTATGTTTTCCAATGGACACATCGCGCAGACGAGCATATTTCCGAATGGTGTTGTACTCAGAAAATTGAACTTGTTTTATTTCGCTGAGATATTCCAAATGGATATGACGGCCACTGAATTTTATTTTGTGGAATAAAACCTTCAGCCACCATCGCAGCCAGATTGTTATTGGATTTTTAATCAAAAACTCCATCTAATTGTTGGCATGAATTCGTTTGTACTCATCGTTTTTTCTGACTTTGATCAGAGCAACTTGACGTGAATGGCTTGCTGCATTCCTGGTTGTTGAACGGTTATGATTTGAAAAAGCTGTTGCGCACATGCAATGAGCTAATCCGAAATTGTATGTTGACCTAATTGAGATAGCACAAAGGTATTCGCCAAAATGAATATGACAAACGGGTTCATGAATAACTGCGCTCCTGGGATTTATGTTGTCATTCGCTATTCGTTAATATTGCAGCAAACATGCAAAAGGAATCGGACACGCATTTGCCACTCATCACTGTCATCACAGTGGTGTATAACGCTGCGTCATTGATTGAACGAACACTAAAAAGTGTCAAAGCGCAAACGTATCCTAACATTGAGCATCTGATTGTCGATGGATTGTCAAAGGACCAAACACTGAGTGAAGTGGAAAAATACGCCAGGCCAATGTTGTGTGTAATCTCAGAAAAGGACAATGGAATTTATGATGCGATGAACAAGGGCCAGGCATTGGCCAACGGAGAATTTATTCTTTTCTTGAATGCCGGCGATGAGTTTTATGGCAACGATGTTCTAGAAAATATGTTGAAAGCGGGATTTGAATCGGATGTTTATTACGGCAATACGATGGTCGTGGATGAAGAAGGGATTGAACTTGGAACAAGAAGACTGCAGCCGCCTGTTCGACTTACCTGGCAAAGTTTGCAAATGGGCATGTGTGTGTCGCATCAATCCCTGCTGGTGCGAAAGTCTATTTGTGTTTCGTATGATCTGCAGTATAAAATCAGTGCTGATATTGATTGGACAATCCGTGTCTTAAAAAGCACCAAGAAGGTAGTGAATACAAAAATAATTGTGTCGAAATTTTTACTTGGAGGTGTATCCACTTCGAGACGAAAGCAAGGGCTCAACGAACGACTTGCAATTATGGTACATCATTATGGCTGGTTTAGAACAGCGGTAAATCATGGATTAATTGCATTGCGTTTTGTCTGGCATCGGATTACCAGAAAAAGTATGACGTGATGAAGCGTCTTACAATCTGATCCAGGTTTGGGTGCGGTAAATAAATCCCCAGTAACCGCGAAGTTCAAGCTTGTTGGGATCACCCGCACTCAACCACATTTCACATCGATACACCTTACCGTTGTTCGGATCGCAAATTGTTCCTGATTTGTAATACCCATCTTGCAATGTCATATCGCGAATAACGTCCATGCCTAAAACCAATTGGTCTTTTCTGTCATCATCGCATTTTTCGCATGTTGGATTTTGATCTTGATCCGGTGTTCTGAAAAGTTGAATCACTTTTCCATAGAGCTTTCCATTCATTTCGTAGATCTCTACAATGGATTTTTTTTTGCCAGTTTCATCATCAATGGTTTGCCACTTGCCAAGAACTGACTGGCCATGAAATGTTGAACAAAAGAGGATGAGCGTGAGAGTGACAAGGTGTTTCATTCTTTAATACTGTTTTTAATGACTGGTGTGGCTTTCGGAATACTGCGATGCGCTTTTCTGATACTGACGTTGAGTTCAAAACCCATCAGAATGATGACACAGTTAATATTCAGCCAGATCAGCAAAACAAGAAGTGTTCCAAGTGAGCCATATAACTTGTTGTACGATGCAAAATTGCTTACGAAGTATGCAAAACCAATAGAAGTGAGCACAAAACAAATGGTGGCGAATGTTGCGCCCGTATTGAGAAATCGATAGTGTTTGATTTTACGACGAGCGCCAAAATTATAAAGTGTACTGATGATCGAATACATCAATGCAACCGATACAATCCATTTGGCAAAATTCAGGATAGGTATGTAGCCACGATCTCCAATAATTCCGATCTCATGCAGATAGTCGAATGCAGTTCCACTGAATAGAATTAAAACCACCGCAACGGTCATGAGAAGTCCCAGAACAAAGATTAGAATAATACTTGCTACGCGCATTACAAAAGGATGGTGTTTTTCATCCAGATGGTAGCTGGCATTAAATCCAATCAAAATGGCATTGATGCTGTTGGATGCATAATAAAGTACAAGTACAAAACCAATTGAAAGCAGACCACTGTGCTTTTGATTGATTAAGTCGTCAAGTGTTTCTTCAAACAAGCTGAACGTATCACCGGGAAAAAATCCTCTGATACTATCAAAAAGTGAAACCTGAAAATTTTCAATCGGGATATAAGGTATCAGCGTCAGCAACATAATGATTGCTGGGAAAAACGCCAAAAACAGTCGAAAGGAAATGGCAGAAGCTCTTGTTGCCAATTGACCTTTCATGATGGCTTCTGCGAAAAAACGCGAAACGAATAACAACGACAAGCCTTGAAAACCCCACGGTTTAATGCGCTCCATGATCTCAAGCGTTTTTTTGACGAACCAGAGATCCATCAACGACTTAATCCATTTTTTCTGCTTGCGAGCCATCGGGGCGAAGATAGTATTTCAAATGTGGGTGAGTGAGTTCGAATCGTATTGAGTAGGAATGAAGAAACAATTTATGTTACTGAGTATCGAAAGCTGTGATCAAGTGAACGTAGCTTTTCGCGGAATTTCACCTGAAAACACATCAACAAGCTTTTAAGCTTAAATCCAAACTTTGAATTTGATGGGTCAAAGCACCCATCGAAATAAAATCGACTCCGCACAGCGCGTATTCGCGCACATTTGATTCGTTGATTCCACCTGAAGCTTCCGTTTGAACACGATGATTTATAAATTGTACTGCTTCTTTTAATCGATCCGGAGTGAAATTGTCCAGTAGAATTCGAAAGGCAATATTCTCATCAAGTATCGCTTTCACTTCGTCGAGATTTCGCGCTTCAACTTCCACCTTGAGCGATCTCTCGGTTTCTGAAAGGTATTTTTTTACCTGTCGAAGAGCAGGCGCTACGCCACCGCAAAAGTCTACGTGATTGTCTTTCACCAGAATCATGTCGTATAAGCCAAAGCGATGGTTCACACCACCACCAATTTTCACGGCGAGTTTTTCGAAGTAACGAAATCCTGGAGTGGTTTTTCTGGTGTCGAGAAGTTTACAATTGGTATCCGAAATGAGTTGCTGTATTCGGTTCGTTTTGGTGGCAATTCCGCTCATGCGTTGCATGATATTGAGTAAAAGTCGCTCAGCAACAGTAATACTACGCGAAGGTCCGGAAACGTAAAATGCAATATCTCCATTTTGGATAACAGTGCCGTCTGGAATGAGCTTTTCGATCACAAGTGATGCATCCACAAGGTGTAAAACGCGGTATGCTATTTCCACGCCAGCCAGAATACCATCTTCTTTTACAAGAAGTTTAGCCCTTCCAAAGGCGTTCGCAGGAATGGTTGAAAGCGTTGTATGATCGCCATCACCGAGGTCTTCGGCCAAAGCGTGCAGAATAAATTCGTCGAGATTAAAATTACTTTCCATGATGCAAAGGAAACAAAGTTCCTGATCACACAAGTAGACTATGGCTTTGAAAACGGAGCACGATGAAAGAAATGTGCAAATCGGATTTTAGCAGTTGACCTCAAAAGCGTTATTCCTGTGGCTCAATTTTGAATTGACGGATTTGCATAACGGTACCATTCTTTTTCATGAAAAAAGTAACTCGAAAGCTGCCCTTGGCAGTGCCAAGTTCACCAATTCGGTATTGATCATCGAGTTTGGAAGTGCCCTGGTGTTTGATTGCAAAAGATGAAACCGGATGGTTTTTAAAAAATATGGTCAATGATTTTTGGGCTTCAGCTTTGGAAACATTGCTGTCTGTCCCGTTGAGTGTCAATTCCACCTGAGGCATCATATGACTTGCGATTGCTGGCGCATCGCTGGCTTTGAGCGCAGCAGAAACCGCAGGCGTAATATCGGTTTGGGCGATACATAATGTTGAGAATAGCAGGAAAAAAGCGGATGTCAGGAATTTCATTTTTTACAATTTAATAAAAATGGCATAGCTCGGTTAGCAACCATCGCGCCAAATTGCAGCATAATCTGAAGCGTTTCGCGAACATAACGCGGAATTTGATATATGTTCCATTTTGTGGAAGAATGTTTCAGAAAGCGAGAGTGAAGTGAACCGTTCGGCGGTTTGGTAATTGAGTTTTAACCCGGATTTTGGAGTTGAGGTCGTAGCGAAATTCAAAAGCACAATGGAGAAAATGCGCTGCACTGAAGAGATTTTGAATTGCAGTCGCGCTCAGCTGCAAATTCTGCGTTTATTGCGGCAGAACGGTGAGATTTCTGCTCCAATGCTTGCCCAATCCAAAAAAGGGATTACTTTTGCCGTCCGTTTTTTAAAAGCTGTATGGTGAAGGGCTTAAAGGAATATCGAATTCCCTACCTGGGATTGAAGTTGGCTAAACACCACTATCAGTTCGAACTTACAGCTTCGTTCTTTGATAAGTTTGAGTTTTCAGAGATTCACGACTGCAATTTGAAATGTGAAGTGGAGTTGGAAAAGCAGAGCACAATGCTCATTTTTACAACACGAGTGTTTGGCAGCGTGGAGACTTTATGCGATCACTGTGGTGATGCATTGCAGATCAACATAGAAACTGAACAGAAATTGATTGTCAAATTTGGAGATCATACCGGAGATACCGATGAGGATATTCTCGTTTTAGGTCCTCAGGAACATGAAGTCGATTTGAGTCAGTTTTTGTATGAATATGCACATTTGGCCCTGCCTGTGAGACATGTTCATGACAGCGAAGCGGATTGTAATCAGGAATCGCTTAAGCAGTTGGAGAAATACAAAGTTGATTTGGCATCCAGCACGCAATGGGCCGCTCTGAAAAATTTAAACTACGAAGGACCCGAAGACAAAGAGTTTTTAGACGAAGAAGAATAACAGATAATACCATACAGAAATGGCACATCCCAAACACAGGATCTCGCAGACCCGCCAGGCTAAGCGCAGAACACACTACAAGATATTTGCTCCAAATGTGGCAACTTGTCCAACTACAGGACAGGCACATCTTTTCCACCATGCACATTGGTACGAAGGAAAACTTTACTACAAAGGAAAAGTTCTCCTGGAAGAAGCAGGCTCAAAAGAAGATTAATTTCAGATTTGAGTGAATTAAAAGACCAGCCGGTCCGGATTTCCGGTCCGGCTTCTTGATTTATGGCAGAATTGGTTGTGAAACTTTTCTGTTCAGCTGCAGCCAATAGCGTCAAAAAAGGACTAATGGCCAGCCATCTCAAAAAATTGGCAGTAAGGACTATGAGCACCATATTCTCCTCACCGCCTTCTATCTTACATTAGCGCCCGTTTTAGCCTAATTAATTCATCAAAGAGAAGTAACACATGTCACGCATTACTGCCGCAATTACTGCTGTCCAGGGATATGTCCCACCCGATTTGCTTACCAATGCAGATCTTGAAAAAATGGTCGATACGAATGACGAATGGATTCGATCGCGCACAGGAATCGTTGAACGCCACATACTCAAAGGCGAAGGTCTTGGCACAAGTGATATGGGTGTTCAGGCAGTAGAAGGTTTGTTGAAGAAACGCGGAATAAGCGCAAATGACATTGATTTGTTGATCTGCGCAACTGTAACCCCGGATATGGTCTTTCCAGCAACAGCAAACATCATTTCAGACAAAATAGGAGCAAAGAATGCTTGGAGTTTCGATGTTGGAGCTGCATGTTCCGGATTTATTTATGCGCTCACGGTTGGTTCACAATTCATTGAAACAGGGAAATACAAAAAAGTGGTAGTTGTCGGTGCGGATAAAATGTCAAGCATTGTTGACTATACCGATCGGTCTACCTGTATCATTTTTGGTGATGGTGCCGGAGCTGTTTTGCTTGAGCCAAATGAAGACGGTTTTGGTGTTATGGATAGTATCTTGAAAACCGATGGAAGCGGCCGACAATACTTGCATCAGAAAGCGGGTGGATCGATAAAACCAGCTTCGCACGAAACAGTGGATCGCAAGGAACACTTTGTTTTTCAAGATGGCCAGCCGGTATTCAAAGCTGCGGTGAAGGGCATGTCGGAAGTTTCTGCGGAAATCATGGAGAAAAACCAACTTTCTGCGGAGGATGTTGCGTGGCTTGTTCCACATCAGGCGAACCTGCGTATTATTGATGCAACAGCGAACAGAATGGGCGTAGGCAGCGAAAAAGTAATGGTGAACATCCAGAAATACGGAAATACAACCTCTGGAACAATTCCTCTTTGTCTTTGGGACTGGGAATCGCAGCTTAAAAAAGGAGACAATATTATTTTCGCCGCCTTCGGAGGTGGATTCACCTGGGGCGCTGTTTATGTCAAGTGGGCATACGACGGGAAATAAAGATTCAATTGCCGGCGCAAACGAATTGCGTCTGTTGAAAAACGAAAACTCATACATTTGGCCAAACCTTCAAAAAACAAGACATCGGAAATGGAGACTGCTGCGGTAGTTTCAACATCTGATTTACTTAACGATAACATGGAAATGAACCTTACACAAATTCAAGAACTCATCAAATTCGTTTCAAAAAGCGGTGTGAGTGAAGTTGCTATTGAACAAAAGGATTTTAAAATCACTATCAAAGCACAAGAAACGAAATCAAAAATTCAGGAAGTAATTCAGGTAGCAGTTCCTCAGGCTGCCACTCCTGTTGCTATTCCTGCCGCCGCGGCCCCGGCACCTGCTGCACCTGCTGCCAAAGAAGAGAGTCCACAAGGAAATACTATTGAGATCAAATCACCGATGATTGGAACGTTTTATCGTTCATCTTCACCAGATAAACCACCCTTCATTGAAGTGGGTACAATGGTGAAACAAGGTGACACCGTGTGTGTCATTGAAGCGATGAAACTTTTCAATGAAATTGAATCAGAAGTGAGTGGAAAGGTGGTGAAAGTATTGGTGAACGACAGTACGCCAATCGAATACGATCAACCTCTCTTTCTGGTAGAGCCGGCATAAACGCACGTTTCAGGCTAAATTGAGGTTTTACACGAAGTGATCAGGCATTACTGCAAATGATCCGTTGTGCGAACTTGAAACCAGCAGAGCGAAACTAGCAACGTATTTACAAATATCACAACGACAATTATGTTCAATAAGATATTAATAGCGAACAGAGGAGAAATTGCCCTTCGTGTAATTCGCACTTGCAAGGAAATGGGAATTGCAACAGTGGCAGTCTATTCAACTGCGGATCGCGATAGTTTGCACGTGAGATTCGCGGACGAAGCAGTATGCATCGGACCACCGCCTAGCAAAGAATCGTATCTCAAAATTCCGAATATCATTGCTGCAGCGGAAATTACAAATGCGGATGCCATCCATCCGGGTTATGGGTTTTTGTCTGAAAACGCCGTTTTCTCTAAAGTTTGCAAGGAAAATGGCATCAAGTTCATTGGAGCTTCGCCGGAAATGATTGACGCGATGGGGGACAAGGCCAGCGCAAAACAGACGATGAAGGATGCAGGTGTTCCAACTATTCCTGGTAGCGATGGTTTGCTGGAAAGTCTGGAACATGCACTTTCAACTGCAAATCAGATCAAATATCCTGTTATGATGAAAGCCACCGCGGGTGGCGGTGGAAAGGGAATGCGTGTATGTGCAAATGATGACGATGTTCGTGAAGCATGGGAAAAGACACGCCGCGAAGCGTTGGCAGCGTTCGGCAACGACGGCATGTACATGGAAAAATTCGTTGAAGAGCCTCGCCACATAGAAATTCAAATCGCAGGTGATCAATATGGTAAAGCATGTCACTTGAGCGAGCGCGATTGTTCTATTCAGCGTCGTCATCAAAAATTGGTAGAGGAGACACCTTCGCCATTCATGACAGATGAGCTGCGCGAAAAAATGGGGCAGGCAGCGATCAGAGCTGCAGAGGCGGTGAAATATGAAGGTGTAGGTACCGTAGAATTTCTAGTCGATAAAAACCGTGATTTTTATTTCATGGAAATGAATACCCGTATTCAAGTTGAACATACTATTACGGAAGAGGTCATCAACTATGATCTTGTAAAGGAACAAATCAAATTGGCAGCGGGCGATCCAATAAGTGGAAGAAATTATTATCCAAAAATGCATTCCATTCAATGCCGGATCAATGCTGAAGATCCTGCGCGTGGATTTGCACCAAGTCCAGGAAGAATTACTTCATACCACTCGCCGGGTGGTCACGGAGTGCGCATAGATACGCATGCATACGCGGGTTACGTTATTCCCCCACATTACGATTCAATGATTTCAAAATTGATCGTGGTTGCACAAACGCGCGAAGAAGCAATTCTGAAAATGCAGCGTGCGTTGGATGAATACATCATTGAAGGGATCAAAACGACCATTCCTTTTCACCAGAAACTCATGAAGAATGAAAAATTCCAGAGTGGAGATTTTACTACCAAGTTTTTGGAAACGTTCGAGTTTTGAAGTGCAGACAATCTGTTGATTCAACCAATTTCATAATCAACGATTATGCTTTTTAACTCACTCGAGTTCGCTATTTTTTTGCCAATTGTGTTTGCGCTTTTCTGGTTTGTTGCCGGTGGTCGCACACGTCTGCAAAATGCAATACTTCTTGTATCGAGTTGTGTTTTTTACATGTTCCTGATTCCGGAATACATTCTTATTTTATTTCTCGCCATTGTCATTGATTATTTCGCGGGAATTTGGCTTGAACGCACGGAAGGCAAAAAGCGAAAGTGGATTTTGATCTTAAGTATTGTTTCAACGTGCCTCATTCTGTTCGTTTTTAAATATTACAATTTTTTTATTGATAATTACAACGGCATTTCCAAATTTCTCGGATGGAATTATTCGATTGATGCGCTGAAAATAGCACTGCCGATTGGCCTCTCTTTTCACACATTTCAAAGTCTTAGTTACGTCATCGACGTTTATAAAAACGAACAAAAGGCAGAGAAAGATTTTCTCACATATTCTGTTTATGTGATGTTTTTTCCGCAGCTTGTTGCGGGGCCAATTGAACGAGCAAGGAATTTATTTCCACAGTTTCATCGAAAGAAGATTTTTGATTATGAGCAAGCAGCCGATGGGATGCGCCAGTTGTTGTGGGGACTTTTTACTAAAGTAGTCATTGCAGACAATTGTGCCATTTTGGTTGATACCATTTTCAGACAATATGAAATGGAATCTGGAAGTTCATTGTGGGTTGGTGCTGCGCTTTTTTCTATACAGATCTACTGCGATTTCAGTGGTTATTCCAACATGGCATTGGGCATTGCGAAATTGTTTGGCTTTAATCTCATGCAGAATTTTAACTATCCCTATTTCTCTCGAGACATGGCGGAGTTTTGGCGCAAATGGCATATGTCGCTCACCACATGGTTTCGCGATTATGTATACAAACCGCTAGGAGGTAGCCGCGGAGGAAAATGGATTTCGGTGCGAAATACATTTATCATTTTTGTGGTGAGCGGATTTTGGCATGGTGCGAATTGGACATTTGTAGCTTGGGGCTTTTTGAATGCTGTTTATTTTTTACCATTGTTACTCATGGGTAAAAACAGACAGAATACGGGCATGATTGCGGAAGGTCGTATGCTGCCGAATTTCAAAGAACTGGTTGGAATGTCCATCACCTTTTTATTAGCAACCATCGCATGGGTTTTTTTCCGCGCAGAAAACATGACCGTCGCTTTTTCTTTTTTGAAGAAAATGTTCAGCATGAGTGCATTCACGGCACCTTCATACCGCGACTGGATATTGGGATTATTCATCCTTGCGTTTTTGATGATAGAGTGGTTTGGAAGAACAAAACAGCATGCCCTTGACGTGAGTCACTTGGTAGCCTGGAAGCGCAGAAGTGTTTATATTGCTGTATTCGCCGGACTGTTTTTTTATGCAGTGTATAATTCCAATCAGTTTATCTATTTCCAGTTTTGATGAAAAAATTTCTGACTAAAATATCTGTTGCATTGCTGCTGGTTTTTGCCTTGCATGCTCTTGCTGGATTTTTTGCAGGAGGAAAGACTGACGAATATTACTTGCGATTTACAGGTCATCAACAAAACTCACTGGTCATCGGTTCTTCGCGTGCCGCACAGGCAATGGTTCCGAGCGTTTTTGAACAATACAAAGACCAATTGAATTATGAAGGCCCTATGTACAATTTTGCGTTCACGGCATTATCGAGTCCGTATGGCGAATTGTATTTGCAAAAGATAAAAGAAAAGCTGAACCCATCGGTGAGCAATGGTTTGTTTATCCTGGCTGTAGAACCCTATTCCATTGCCATCCAAAAAACCGAAGATAAAAACTTCAAGTTACCCGAAACGAAAAATGTATTGAGCAAAACGCATGACGTCAATTCAACTCCGAACTATGAATACCTCATTCGCAATTACAACAAAGGTTGGGGGCATTTATTTCTGGAGCATTTTGGAATGACTACCAATGAAATGGTATTGCAATCGGATGGGTGGTTGGAAGTAATCGTACCCATGGATAGCGTCAGCATTGCTAAAAGAACGAAGGGAAAAGTCAAAAATCATCAAGGTTCGATTGGTGAATATGAACTCTCACCGATGCGTGTAGAGTATCTTGAAAAAACAATTTCATTTTTGCTAAAACATGGCAAGGTCTGCGTTGTACGACTTCCCATTTCGAAAGCGATCTATGACATCGAAAAACAAATCTTACCGGAATTTGATCAAGTAATTCAAGGTGTAGTTTCTAAGATGAACGTGCCATACAACGACCTGAATGGAGCGAGCGCA
>Ga0209480_10001992_pt1 | contig 14414 bp, 14 predicted proteins | sample JI61114C2DNA_FD_187501 | JGI IMG/M metagenome (GOLD analysis project Ga0209480, IMG submission 187501) | Wastewater effluent complex algal communities from Wisconsin, to seasonally profile nutrient transformation and Carbon sequestration -... | ecosystem: Engineered > WWTP > Effluent > Algae...
GGAGTGCAATGTTATTGGTAAATGAATCTATTTGATCACTGTTTAGAAAACGCTCTTCATTCCATCTGATGCCTCCATGCAGCTGTAGATTTTTACTTAGGTTAGCTTTATAATTAATGAATAAAGCCCACTTGAATAAATTTAAAGTTGGGCCAATATTTTGCCCTTGAATTTTATTTGAAAGTTGATTAATACTAAATTCAACTGGGGTTCTATTTTGTAAAAAATTACCGACGCTGTAATAAAAATATTGACCATTTCCATTCAACATAAAATTGTTTTTTAAAACCGTATATTCTGCTTCTACACCAATATCAACAAAATGTTTTCCACTTAAAATACTCCACCTATTATTTAAATGATAGCTTGTTTGTTTTAGTTGATTTAAATAAGTGTCTTCAGATGAGCCCAATACAATCATGCCTTCTCCATCTAATAGTCTGATTAAAGGAAATGCTTGATTCTTGGGCCTTGTATATGATGAATGATTGCTGTAGGAGAGCAGCAGTCTATTCTGTGTGAACGAATTGATTTTATTTTTCCACTCCATGCTTGCGGATATATTTTCCTGTTCTTGTATTTTTCCATTGTTCGAAAAAACAAGCATATTGGTTGAACTTGGATTATGGCTATTTCTAAATGTGGTTGTTGTTCTAAAATTGAATACGAGTTGATTATTTGGATTCAGTATTGCATCAATTCTACAAGCCCATTTATTCGATTTGTTATGAACTTCTTGATCTAAATTCCCAGGGTCATATCCAAACCTTTCTTGCATGGTTTGTCTAAATCGATTCAGTTTATTTATTTGATTGGTTTCGCCCTGGTATTCACTAATAGCGTAGTTCCTTAGTAGGTATTCATCTAGTTGGTCGATATTAATAAAATAAAAAACTTTGTTGTAAACAATTGGACCTCCCATACTAAAACCCAAATGCTTGTACAAATGCGCATTACTTCTAATGGTGGTATATGCTTCTTGAAAAGGTTTGTTCTTTCCAGATTTGGTGATAATATTAATAGCTGCACCAGTAAAATTACCCAAGGATGCGTCATATGGAGAAACAAGTAGCTGCATTTGATCAAAGCTTTCTGGTGCCGCTGCTAAATTTCCTGCTTCACCCATAATGGTTCCTGTTGGCGAAAGCCCAAATTGGTCATTTTGTAAAACACCATCAATATAGTAAGAGTTATAACGATTGTTCTGTCCTGAAAATGAAGCAGCACCACTGTTGTCGGGTTTAATATAAGCTTCTGGATGGTGCATCAGCATTCTACTCAATTCATTTGTTTTAATTGGTGAATTTTTTAAAAGATCAATACTTAATCCTACTCTATTGTTGTTTAATGAACTGTTTACTTGAATGGGGTTTAAAAGATTTGTTTTCGGTTGAAATGGAATCGTTAATAATAAATCTTCTCCTACAATAATTTGAATAAAAGGGATATCAATGGTATCTGCTGATGGATAGTAAGCTTTAAGGGAATATTGGTTCCCTGGTTTTAATTGGTAAAATCCATAACTGCCACTTCGATTGCTGCTGGTTTGAAGTGTGGTTTGGGTGCTTTCATCTAACAGACGAATAATTGCTCCAGCCACTAGTTTTTCTTTTAAAAGTACTTTGCCACTAATAGAGCCGAATGTGCTCTGCGCCCATATTAATTTGGGTATTAATATGAATGTACTTAATGAATATATTATTTTCATTCAATCATTTTGAATTCAATGCTACTGTTATGAATTGTTAAAATGATTGGTATTTATACTCAACAAAATTGTTTTAAAGCGGTTCCATGGGTTCGTTTATGTAATTTTGCGGCTCAATTACCAATTATGTTAGATAGTATAGCGGCCGCAATTGATGATATCCGAATGGGTAAAATGGTTATTGTGGTGGATGATGAAGACCGCGAGAATGAGGGTGATTTTATTATGGCGGCAAGATTTGCTACTCCTGAAGCCATCAATTTTATGAGTAAAGAAGGCCGTGGATTAATTTGTACTGCTTTAACAGAAGAGCGTTGCATTGAATTGGAATTGACCCCCATGGTTAGTTCCAATACCTCTTTGCATGAAACGGCATTTACCGTATCAATTGATTTGATTGGGCAGGGAACAACTACGGGCATTTCTGCTCAGGACCGTTCAAAAACAATACTAGCATTGGTAAATCCAAACACGAAAGCAAGTGATTTAGGAAGACCAGGTCATATATTCCCTTTAAAAGCAAAAACGGGTGGTGTGCTAAGAAGAAGTGGCCATACAGAAGCCACTGTTGATTTAGCTCGTTTGGCTGGATTAGAACCTGCAGGTGTATTAGTGGAAGTAATGAACGAAGATGGCACCATGGCTAGGTTACCTCAATTACTTGAAATTGCGCAGAAGTTTGGATTGAAAATTATTTCGATCAAAGATTTAATTGATTATAGATTAAAGGAAGATTCTTTAATTGAAGAATTAGTACGTGTTAATATGCCTACTAAATATGGGCAATTTCAATTAGTTGCTTTTAAAGAGAATTTATCAGGGGCAGAGCACTTGGCTTTGGTAAAAGGGGAATGGAAAAAGGACGAACCAGTTCTTACTAGAGTACACAGCAGTTGTTTTACTGGGGATATTCTTGGTAGTTTAAGATGCGATTGTGGTGAACAATTACATAAAGCAATGAGAATGGTAGAAGCAGCAGGAGCTGGTGTGATATTGTATATGAATCAAGAGGGAAGGGGGATTGGGCTCATTAATAAATTGCGTGCTTACCAACTTCAAGAGGAAGGAATGGATACGGTGGAAGCCAATATTCATTTGGGTTTTGGAATGGATGAAAGAGATTATGGGGTAGGTGCACAAATACTGCGTTCATTGGGTATTACTAAACTCAAATTAATGAGTAATAATCCAAGAAAAAGAGCTGGATTAAAAGGCTATGGTTTAGAAATTGTAGAGACTGTTCCAATTGAAGTGGTTCCTAATCCACACAATGAAAAATACCTGACAACCAAAAGAGATAAACTAGGTCACTCAATATTGGGAGACCAATAAAATTACTTTCTTTTCTTTTTGATTAGCTCCTTGGTTTCGTCTAACTCCTTCTTTAATTGAATGGTGTAAAGAGTTAGCTCTTCTACTTTCTTCAATAAAAGTGCATTCATTTGACCAAGGTCTAATCCATCTTTCATTACTTCTTCGGTTGTTTGAATACCTGGCAAATGCTTATTGGTTTTGATGTATTGGTCTAAAACGTGTAATGGCATTAGTGGGTAGTCTTTGTGGAACACATGGTCATACCAGTCCTTAGAATTCTTGATGGCCACTTTTACTTTTTCGGTTAATATACCTTGCTCTACATATAATTTATAACCATCCACAAGGGTATTTACGTCTCCAATTTTTACCCTTCCCTCGTATGAATCAATTGAGAAAAATTCTTTTTCAATGGCATCAGAACCCGCTTTATGACTGATTTTAAAAGTTTGTGGAGTTTTCAATACTTCATCTCCTGAAACCCTTGCACCGATTGTCCAATAACTTAAATTTTTAGGATTAGATACATCTCCATTCGAGAACATGATAGATGGTTCATTTTGGCCACCTGAAGCCCATTCGTTGCTTAACTTTAATAAAATATTTTTATTCCTTGTATTTCCTGCTGCTTTTTTAATTTCAATTGGAGCCCCTGGGTTTAAAATGCCTATTCCTACAAATCCAGCTTCTGGAAATATATTTTGCTTGTCTCCTGTAGCAGCGGCGTTGGCATCAACTGGTGCAGCTACGGTTTTTGGCTTACCGCTTGTAGTGGGCCTTTGAGCTTGTACTCCAATTTGAAACAATACAGTTGCGATTGATAATAGCAAAACTTTTTTCATATATAACTGCTTATTCGTTTAAAACGAAGTTAAATCAAAATTAGTGTTCGTAGGCGTTTACGAATAGTAAAAAGGCGCCTTATTAGGCGCCTTTGGTAGTTATCTATGATGATGTGGAGGATGATCCGCATCTTCTTTTTCTTTTTCTTTGTCGTATGCTTTAATAATTGCTTTCACCAAGCGATGTCTTACTACGTCTTCTTCGGTTAACTCAATATGTGCAATTCCATCAATATTTTTAAGGATTCGAGTAGATTTATCTAACCCGCTTCGCATATTTCTTGGTAAATCTACTTGAGTAGGATCCCCTGTGATAATGGCTTTTGCATTGGCGCCAATTCTGGTAAGAAACATTTTTAATTGCAAATCATTGGTGTTTTGTGCCTCATCTAAAATAATAAAAGCATTGTCTAGTGTTCTACCCCTCATGTATGCCAATGGAGCAATTTCAATTGTTCTAGTACTCATATAATACCCTAATTTGTCTGCAGGTATCATATCGTCTAAGGCATCATATAATGGTCTGAGATAGGGGTCAATTTTTTCTTTTAAATCGCCGGGCAAGAATCCTAAGCTTTCCCCAGCTTCAACAGCAGGTCTAGTCAAAATGATTTTTTTTACCACTTTGTTTTTTAATGCTCTTACTGCCAATGCTACTGCTGTGTATGTTTTACCCGTACCAGCTGGCCCAATAGCAAATACAATATCATTTCTATCTGCGGCGTGCACCATCTTTTTTTGGTTCTGTGTTCTTGCTCGAACCGTCTTTCCATTCGGACCAAAAACCAAAATATCATTGGGATTTCTATCTACAAAATTATCTACCACTTCTGCGTCATCTCCGCCCAAAATTTGTTCAAAATAACCTTCGCTCAAATGGCCATTTCTTTGCAAATATTGCACGATTAAATCAATTTTTTCACGGGCAGTATCAATCTGTTCGGGTGCACCGCTCAGTTTTAATTGAGTGCCTCTTGATAGGATTTTTAATAAAGGAAATTTTTTCTTTAGTAAATCTAATTTGCCGTTGTTTACACCAAAAAATTCAATAGGATTTACCGACTCTAGGCTAATGATTGTCTCTGTCAATCTATAGGGTTTTAGTTAACGAATCAATGAATAAGAGGCTATTAAAACCTCTTTCTCAAATTTAATTAATTGCAATAGATATTACCTAATGATTCTTATTCACAGTTGTGGAAAGAATTACAATTTAACCATTCCTTAAAATAGCCAATTACAAAGCTTTTAAAGCTGCAATCGTTGCAGTAGGGTCGTCAGATTTAAAAACAGTATTACCTGCAACCAACACATCGGCTCCAGCAGCTAAAATGGAGGGCGCGTTTTCAAGCGTTACTCCGCCATCGATTTCAATTAAACAATTGCTGTTTTTTTGGATGATCATTTCCTTTAGGGCTTTGATTTTTTCTAAAGTGTGCAAGATAAAATGTTGTCCTCCAAATCCAGGGTTTACACTCATTAAACAGACTACATCAATATCTTGAATCAAGTCATTTAATAATTGAACAGAAGTATGCGGATTTACTGCTACGCCCGCTTTCATCCCCATCGATTTAATTTCTTGAATATTCCTGTGTAAATGAACACAAGCTTCAATATGAACAGTTAACACATCTGCGCCAGCTTCTTTAAATGCAGCGGTATATTTTTCAGGCTTTTCAATCATTAAATGTACATCACAAACTTTTTGGGTTGCTTTTCTTATATGACTGATTACTGGTAATCCAAAACTGATATTCGGAACAAATTGTCCATCCATCACATCTAAATGGAACCAATCAGCTTGGCTATTATTAAGCATATTGCAATCTTGTTCAAGATTCAAAAAATTAGCGCTTAAGAGGGAAGGAGCAATAATAGGCATTCGTTCTATTTTAAATTGAACGCAAAAGTAGATTGTTTAGAAGGTATTTAAAAGCTATTCTTCAATAAATTCTGTGACAATTTCCTGACAATAGTAAGCTTTGATAAAACTAATTTTGCATTTCATTCAAACCGATATGAAAAAAATTGTCCTTTCTTTAGTCCATTTTTTTATTGCTATTGCTCTTTCAGCACAACCTCCCATGGTAAATACACCCGCAGTTGCTGGTGATACATTGCGATTTGTTGGTGAAAACTATTTCAAAAACGTGCAACAACTCACTTTTGGGGGAGACAATGCTGAAGCTTATTGGAGTTTCGATAGCAAGCATATTGTTTTCCAAAGAACCAATCCAAAAGAAGGAATTAATTGTGATCAAATTTTTGTTGGTAAAGTGCCCACAAAGGCAGGGGAAAAGTTTGAATACAAATTAGTAGGAACAGGTAAAGGAAGATCAACCTGCGCTTATTTTATGCCAGATGGCAAACATATTATTTATGCATCTACCCATGAAGGTGGTGCAGATTGTCCTCCTGTGCCAGATAGAAGCAAGTATGGCAATAAATACATTTGGCCTTTGTACAACAGTTATGATATTTATATGGCCGATTTAAATGGTAAGATTGTAAAAAAGTTAACCAATGCAAAGGGGTACGACGCGGAGGCAACTTTGTCTTACGACGGTAAAAAAATGATTTATTGCAGCGACAAGAGTGGAGACTTAGAGTTATATATCATGGACTTAGCAACTGGTAAGGAAAAGCAAATTACCACTGCATTGGGTTACGATGGTGGTGCATGGTTTAGTCCTGATGGAAAGAAAATTGTTTGGCGTGCAAGTAGACCAAAATCGGATACAGAAGTAAAAGAATACAAAGAATTATTAAAGGAAGGTTTGGTAGCGCCAACCAATATGGAAGTTTGGGTAGCGGATGCGGATGGATCAAACGCTAAACAAATTACTAGTTGGGGACAGGCCAATTGGGCACCCAATTTTACCCCTGATAGTAAGGGAATCATTATTTCTAGTAATCACGAATATCCAAGAGGGTTTCCATTTAATATGTATTTGGTAGACTTGGAAGGAAATAATAAGCAAAAAATTAGTAGAGATAAAGGCTTTGACGCTTTTCCGATGGTAAGTCCGAATGGAAAGCGCATCGTATTTGGTTCTAATAGAAATAATGGTGGCACCCGCGATACCAATTTGTTTGTTGCTGATTGGGTTCAGCAATAGTTCAGTTTTGTTTATTTGTTTGTTTGGTTAGAATGGTTTGCGCAATAGCGTAAACCATTTCTGTTGTATCTTGCTTCAAAATATTTTTTATGCAAACCGGATTTGTACATCTTCATAATTTATTGCGTTGGATCATTGTTGTTTTGTTGCTTGTGTCAATATTTAAAGCATACACAGGTTGGGCTTCAAAAAAAGCATTTGCAGCAGCGGATAAAAAAGTTTGGTTGTTTACTATGATTGCTTCCCATATAACACTGTTGCTTGGATTGTATCAAGTTGCTTTAGGTAGGTATGGCATATTTAATACCACTTTGCCAGAAGGAACTTCTTTCATGAAAGATAAATTCTTCCGTTTCTTTTGGATGGAACATCCGGTTACCATGATTGGAGCGATTGTATTTATCACGTTAGCACACGGGATGTCTAAAAAATCAGTTTCTGATGAAGTGAAATATAAAAAAGCATTTTACTTCTTTTTAATTGCAGCAATTTTATTGCTTGCAGGTGTTCCTTGGCCTTTCCGTGGTGAAATCATTGGCCGACCTTTGTTTCCTGGTGCATAGAAGTTTAAAAATCATCCCTACCTTTTTTTAAACTTATTGTCTTTAAAATCGATTGTATGCCACATTATATAAAGTTGGGATCCATTCCTCATAAGCGCCATACCCAGTTTAGAAAACCAGATGGTGGATTGTATTCAGAGCAATTGTTTTCTACTGAAGGATTTAGCGACGATTACTCTTTGTTATATCATATTCATCCTCCTACACAAATTATTCATACGGATGAACCCATTGTGGTAGCTCCAAAAGTGGCAGAGGAAAAAATGTTGAAGCATCGAAGTTTTGAAGGCTTTAACGTACAACCCGAAGCAGATTATCTCAACAGTAGAAAAGCGGTTTTGGTAAATAACGATTGTCATATTGTATTGGCTGCTCCGCAGCAAAGTATGACCAGTTATTTTTATAAAAATGCAGATGCCGACGAATTGATTTTTGTTCATGAAGGAACAGGTAAGTTGCTCACCCAATATGGGCAATTGGCTTTTTCTTATGGCGATTATATTGTTATTCCTAGAGGCACTATTTATCAAATTCATTTTGATCAACCTGAAAATAGATTGTTCATTGTAGAAAGCTTTAGCCCATTCAGGTATCCTAAAAGATATTTGAGTAAGCATGGGCAGTTATTAGAGCATTCCCCTTATTGTGAGCGCGACATAAGAGGGCCTGAAAATTTGGTCACCATTGATGAAAAAGGAGATTTCTTAATTAAAACAAAGAAGAAAGGGGTTTTATATGGCCTGCATTATGGAACCCATCCTTTTGATGTAATTGGATGGGATGGCTGTTGCTACCCTTATATATTTAGTATTCACGATTTTGAACCCATTACCGGAAGGGTTCATCAACCACCACCTGTGCACCAAACTTTTGACGCTCATAATTTTGTGGTATGTAGTTTTTGTCCTCGTTTGTATGATTATCATCCAGATGCCATTCCTGCTCCATATAATCATAGTAATATAGATAGCGATGAAGTATTGTATTATGTGGCCGGAGACTTTATGAGCAGAAAGCATGTTACCAGGGGGATGATTACTTTACACCCTGCCGGAATTCCCCATGGGCCTCATCCTGGCGCTGTTGAAAAAAGTATTGGGAAGAAAGAAACCCAAGAATTAGCAGTGATGGTAGATACTTTTCATCCACTTCAATTAACCGAAGAAGCTTTAGGTATAGAAAATCAAGGTTATACGATGAGTTGGGCGGAATAATCAAAATATTCCTTAACTTATGGCTTAAACGATTGCTATATGATTAAATTCAACGACATCAAAATTGGAGATTACATGATGGGTGAGTTTGAAGGCAAGCTATGGGAAGGAGAAGTAACTAGGTTAAATGGGGACGAGAAGCAAGTGTGTTTACTTACATCCGTTCAAGAGTTTTGGTTTTCAACCGATCATCTGCATCCAATTCCTTTGGATGAAAAAGCACTCTTAAACTTGAATTTTACTAAACAGGCTGCAGATGATGGCTCTGTAAAGTATTCAAAAGGGGCATTTAGGTTAGTCGCTCCCAAAGCCGACGATTTTTCGTCTATTGAAATGTGGTACAGAGAAGACAGAAGGCATCATCCTAATGTGCACTTTGTACACCAATTGCAAAATCAATATTCAGATATGGTTAAGATTCACTTGACCAGGGACCCCATGTAAGGCTTGGGAATTTTTTTAGAACCTTAAACGGCTATTTTTTCAATCAAATAGTTAAACGCCAGTGCTCGAGTGCTGGCGTTTTGCATTATTTTTGCACCCGAAAATGCCTTGTTTTAGCCGTTTTGGCTGTGGAAAACCTGTTTTCGTGATTTTTTTTCCACATTTTCAAGAGTTTTTTCCCCTTATTTTTCATAATTCGGTTGTATTCTAATATCTTTGCAGCCCCAAAAATAGTATGTCGAAACAACCATTGATTAAACAAGACGGAGTAATTCTGGAAGCATTAAGTAATGCTATGTTCAGGGTTAAATTAGAAAATGGTCATGAAATATTGGCCACTATTTCAGGAAAGATGCGGATGCACTATATCCGAATTTTACCGGGGGACAAAGTAGGGGTTGAGATGAGCCCTTACGATTTAAGTAGAGGAAGAATCATTTTCAGATACAAATAAGTAGCTGAAAATGGGTAGACTGAAAAAGTAGAAAGGAACGTAACAGGAATATAACAGTTAAACAACCAAACAATGAAAGTAAGAGCTTCCATTAAAAAACGCAGTGCCGATTGTAAGATCGTGAAGCGCAAGGGTAAATTATTTGTGATTAACAAAAAGAATCCTCGCTTTAAGCAGCGTCAAGGATAATTAGATTAATCAAATTAACAGCATAAAACAATAATAATATGGCTCGTATTGCCGGTATTGATTTGCCAAAAAACAAAAGAGGTGAGATTGGTTTAACCTACATTTTTGGTATTGGACGTTCAACAGCTCAGTATATCCTTGAAAAAGCAGGTATTGACTTTGATAAAAAAGTAAACCAGTGGAACGACGAAGAGCAGACTGCTATCCGTAATATCATTAACAATGAGTTTAAGGTAGAAGGTGCACTTAGAAGTGAAGTATCTATGAGTATCAAGCGTTTGCTAGATATCGCATGTTACAGAGGTTTGCGTCATCGTAAAGGACTTCCTGTTCGTGGTCAAAGAACCAAGACTAATAGCCGTACCAGAAAAGGTAAACGTAAAACGGTTGCCGGCAAGAAGAAAGCAGCTAAAAAATAAATAGTTAGCCCGAAGTAATCACTTCGGGCTTTCTTACATAAATAAATCCTCTGTATTGGATCTCTTTAGTTTTAAAGAGGGAGATGCAAGGGTTCCGTTCCAACGGATTTTTTTTTAACCATCCCTTCGGGGGAAGACTACCTAAAAAAGCAAAAATGGCTAAACCACAAAAAGCGCAGAACAGTGCAAAAGCTGCTGCCAAGAAAAGAGTAGTAAAAGTAGATGCAGCCGGTGAGGTTAGAATCTCTGCTACTTTCAACAACATCATCATCAGTTTTACCAACAAGACCGGTCAAGTAATTAGCTGGAGCAGTGCTGGTAAAATGGGTTTCAAAGGTTCAAAAAAGAACACTCCTTATGCTGCACAAATGGCTGCTGCTGACGCTGCTAAAGTTGCAATGGACGCAGGTTTAAAGCGTGTGGATGTTTTTGTTAAAGGACCAGGTGCAGGACGCGAAGGAGCAATTCGTTCTATAGCACAATCAGGTATTGAAGTGACTTCTATTAAGGATGTTACTCCTATGCCACATAATGGTTGTCGTCCTCCAAAACAAAGAAGAGTATAATAACCCTAAGCCCCAATAGGGGTAGTGGAAAGAATATTGAGCCACAAGGTTTCATTTATCAAAAGGTTGCCCGATTCATTTTTTACGATTTTTAACCGATCGAAGCAACGAATTCTAAAAAAATCGAAATGAAAATTTAAACTATGGCACGTTACACAGGTCCTAAGACCAAAATCTCCAGAATCTTTGGCGAACCTATTTTAGGAAACGCAAAGTGGTTAGGAAAAAACTCTAACCCTCCCGGACAGCATGGTGCTGCCCGTAAACGTAAAACTTTAGGCGAATACGCACTACAGTTAAGAGAGAAACAAAAGGCTAAGTACACTTATGGTGTATTGGAGCGCCAGTTCCGCAAAACTTTTGAAGAAGCTCAGCGTTTAAAAGGTGTTACCGGTGAAAACCTGATTAAATTATTAGAAGCACGTTTAGACAATACAGTATTCCGCATGGGATTAACTGCTAGCCGCCCTGAAGCGCGTCAGTTGGTTAATCACAAGCATATTACTGTAAATGGCGAAATCATGAATGTACCTTCTTACACATGTAAGCCAGGTGATATTATTGCTTATCGTCCTAAAAGTGCTGACAACTCTGGTATTACTAGCAAAACTCGTGGTAAGAACCCTAAGTTTGGTTGGTTAGATTGGAACGAAACCGAAAAGAAAGGTACGTTCATTACGATGCCAGAGCGCGAGCACGTTCCTGAAAACATTAAGGAGCAGTTGATCGTAGAATTGTACTCTAAGTAATTTTTTCTATTCACCTAATAAGTAAAACACGTTTTAAAATGGCAATATTAAGCTTCCAAAAGCCAGACAAAATCGTTCTTCAGAAAGCAACTGATTTTGAAGGTCAGTTTGAATTTCGCCCTCTTGAGCCAGGATACGGTTTAACCATTGGTAATGCACTTCGCAGAGTTCTGTTGAGTTCATTAGAAGGTTATGCGATTGTAGGTATTAAAATTGATGGCGTAGACCATGAATTTGCTACCATCAAAGGCATCACCGAAGATGTTACCGAAATGATCCTTAACTTAAAGCAGGTTCGTTTCAAAAGAAACGCCGATATAGAGTTGACTTCTGAAAAAATCAACTTGTCTGTTAAAGGTCGCAGCGAATTCACTGCAGGAATGATTGGAGAGCAGTCTCCAAGTTTCCAGGTAATGAATCCTGAGTTGTTGATCTGCACTATGGATCCTACCGCTAAGCTAGACATTGAATTGACCATCGCAAGAGGTCGTGGATATGTTCCTGCTGAAGAAAATAAAGTAAAAGATGCACCATTTGGTTACATCGCTATCGATTCAATTCACACGCCAATCAAGAACGTTAAATACGCTATTGAAAACTATCGTGTTGAACAAAGAACCGATTATGAGAAATTAATCTTAGATGTTGCTACTGATGGTACTATACATCCTGAAGATGCTGTAAAGCAAGCTTCTCGTATTCTTATTCAACATTTGATGATCATTACTGATGAAAACATCACTTTTGACAACAAAGAAGATAAGAAAGAAGATGTAGTAGACGAGCACGTTTTACAATTACGTAAAGTATTGAAGACTCCTTTAGAAGATTTAGATCTTTCTGTACGTGCATTCAATTGCTTAAAAGCTGCTAAAATTAACAGCTTGAGTGAATTGGTTCAGTATGAGCAAGAAGATTTGATGAAGTTTAGAAACTTTGGTCAGAAATCTTTATCAGAAATTGAACAAGTATTAACAGAAAGAGGACTAAGCTTCGGAATGGATCTTGGTAAACTTGGACTAGATAATTTAGATAATTAATTCATCACGCTGTTCTAATTAATTTTGGAACGGCACCCTCCACAAATCCTGACACGGTGTGGAGTTAAAACTTAAATGTCATGCGTCACGGAGACAAAATCAACAACCTAGGCCGTAAAAAGGCACACAGAGTAGCATTATTGCAAAACCTTGCAAGTCAATTAATAACGCACAAGCGTATCGTTACTACTTTAGCAAAAGCTAAAGCATTAAGAGCTTATGTGGAGCCATTGATTACTAAAACTAAGAAGAATGAGTCTGCATCTCAGATCAGCCATAATCATCGCTTAGTTTTTGCTGAGTTACAAGATAAAGCTGCTGTTAAAGAATTATTTACTGTTGTAGGTCCTAAAGTTGCTTCACGTCCGGGTGGTTACACTCGTATTTTGAAACTCGGCATTCGTCCGGGTGACAACGCAGAAAAAGCAATGATTGAATTAGTAGACTTCAATGAAATCTACGGTAAATCTGTTGCTTCTGCTACTGAGCCAGCTAAGAAAACTCGTCGTAGTCGTGCTCCTAAAAAAGCTGAAAACGAAGAAACTGTAGTTGCTCCTGAAGCTACTTCAACTGAAGAAAAAGCCGCTGAATAATATATGAAGTGGTTCTAAAAAATAAAAGGCAAAATCGTATCGGTTTTGCCTTTTTTAATAAAAAAGCATTTCTTTTGCACTCATAAATGTAATTATGCCTCAGTCTACTACATCTAGAAAACCCGCAGTATTAGTTCTTGCAGACGGACATGTTTTTCATGGTTTGTCTTTTGGTAAAATTGGCACAGCAACTGGTGAAATTTGTTTTAATACCGGAATGACTGGATACCAAGAAGTGTTCACAGACCCTAGTTATACCGGTCAGGTGCTTATTATGAATACGGTTCATATTGGTAACTATGGTGTAAAAGAGACAGATGTAGAAAGTAGTTCAGTTAAAATTCATGGTTTGATTGCTAGAAATTTAGAAGAGCAATTTAGTAGACATCAAGCCAATCAAGATTTGAATGCTTATTTGGTAGACAATCATATTGTTGCGATTGATGGAATTGATACTCGAGCATTGGTTGCACATATTAGAACTGAAGGGGCAATGAATTGCATTATTTCTTCTGAGGAATTTTCAGTTGACCAATTAAAAGAGCAATTGAAAGCCGTTCCAAATATGGATGGACAAGAGTTAGCGAGTACGGTTAGCACTTCAACTGAATACGAAATGGGGGATGCCAATTCCGCTGTTAAAGTTGCTGTATTAGACTTTGGGGTTAAACAGCATATTTTACAATGTTTGGTTAGCCGCGGTGCTCATATTAGGGTACATCCTGCAAAAACTACCATCAATAGATTAAAGGAATTTAATCCTTCAGGCTATTTTATCTCGAATGGCCCTGGAGATCCTGCAGCAATGCCTTATGCGGTAACAACTGTTAAAGATATTTTAGCGGAAAAAAAGCCTGTATTTGGTATATGTTTAGGGCATCAGCTCTTGGCTTTGGCAAACGATATCCCTACTTTTAAGATGCACCACGGACACAGAGGCTTAAATCACCCTGTAAAAAATATTATTACCGGCCAATGTGAAATTACCACCCAAAACCATGGTTTTGGTGTAGATCCTGTTGCAGTGAAGAATCATCCCAATGTAGAAGTGACGCATGTAAATTTGAATGACGATTCTATAGAAGGAATTAGATTGAAAGATCGACCTGCTTTTAGTGTACAATACCATCCAGAAAGTACTCCTGGTCCACATGATAGTCGTTATTTATTTGATCGTTTTGTAGAAATGATGCAGTA
>Ga0209480_10001993_pt1 | contig 14410 bp, 27 predicted proteins | sample JI61114C2DNA_FD_187501 | JGI IMG/M metagenome (GOLD analysis project Ga0209480, IMG submission 187501) | Wastewater effluent complex algal communities from Wisconsin, to seasonally profile nutrient transformation and Carbon sequestration -... | ecosystem: Engineered > WWTP > Effluent > Algae...
AGTGCCACTAAAAAAAATAAGTATGAAAATCGAAAAGCTAAAAAACAGATATTACGAGATTTGCAACGAGATAGTTGCAGAATTTTGCAAAAAACAGGAAATGGACTTTGATTCATGGGTTGGTGACAAAGTTGGTGAAATTGCTTTAATTGGCGATTATTACCTAAATTTTAGCGATATACTGCACGATTTAAATACTAATCAAGAAAAATGGTTTATATTTCAATGGTACAATGACAGCGTAGATAATGCAATTAAAAATAAATTTCCTATACAAATAAATTATCAATCCTATTGCATGGGGTTGAGATATGAAAAAACACAAATATGATAACAGAAAACGAATACCTAAAAGCAAAAGAAATTATTGAAAAATACGAAAAGCAACAATTAGAAATGAAAGAATTACTTTCCAAAAAAACACTTACAATTAGAATTGGAGGATGTTTGCACGAAAATGGAAGGATTAGTTTAATACCATATCCAAAAGACCATAGGATAAAGATTAGGAAACAAGGAGAAAGATTTCATACAATTACCGACCTTAAAAAGTATTATGGAATTAAGAAAACAACCAAGACTGGTGAAAAAGAATGGGCAATAAGTCCAAAAGGCAAAAGGTATGAGTGGGATGTTTTGATGCTGAAATATCTATTGAATATTTAAATAATTAAAAATAAAAATATGAAAAACATATATATAGTTCCAACGGATAACCCATCAAGGTTACATTTATGGACTGATGAAAACGGCACAAGGCTTGAAACTTGTGAATTAAAATATTCACATTCAAGGAATAAACAAAATTTATATATTACGAATAAAGAAGAAATTAAAGATTGTTTTGCCTTAACCGATTTAGATAAAATTGTCAAAGTTGACAGATGCAACGAAGAGTTATGGCATAATCATAATTGCAAAAAAATAATTTTAACAACAGATTTAGATTTAATCAATGATGGAGTTAAAGCTATTGATGATACTTTTATTGAATGGTTTTTAAAAAACCAACATTGCGAATTTGTTAAAATATTTAATTCAAAATGGGTTTTAGGTGGGGAGATAAAAGATTTTTATAAAATAATTATTCCAAAAGTAGAACCAAAAAAAGAAATTATACAAAACTTATCTAACCCATTATTCCAAAACTTAAAAAACAAAAATATGAAAAAAGAAAAAAAAGTAAATTACAAGGTTTTTAAAGGTGGAAAAAAAATAGCCACTACAGCAACTTATGATACAGCGTTATATTTAGCTGAAAAATTTAAATGTACCGTTTTTTCAAAAAAAAATGGTGAAAACAGATTAATGCAGACCTTTGAAAAACCATACTAAAATATATTTAGCTTATTTTGGTTATGACACCAGCGATGTAATTTTATGCGAGGTATGCGGAAAAAAATCTGTGGATATTCACCACCTCAAATTTAAAGGCATGGGAGGGTCTAAGAAATTAGACTATATAGAGAATTTAGTCGCACTTTGTAGGAAATGCCACGAAAAATGCCACTCCAGTAAAGAATTTAACGAAATGGCAAAACAAACACATTTAAAAAATTTATATAAGTGATTTAATTGAAAAAAAGTTTGAAAATAATTTATAAATAGTTGTTTATTTAAAAAATAGATGTATATTTGCCTGACAATTTTTCTTTTAATATCTCGTTGGACAAAAATTTAGATGTAGAATGTAAGGTTATTGACCACGAAAAAATCAAGATTAGAAATCAATACCAGCAAATACAAGATGAGATAAAAAAACTTATGTAAAAAAAAGGCGGGTAATCACTCCCGCCTAAAATAACAACTAAAAATCAAAACTCACGACAAATATAATAAATAAAATCAAATAAACAATAAAAAATGAAAAAAAATGTCAAAACAATTACCAAACACAAGAGAAGAAGTGGGGAAAATGAACATACTTAACTTATACGCAGGTATTGGAGGGAATAGGCACTTATGGGGCGATGAACATAACATTACAGCAGTAGAACTAAATGAAAAAGTTGCTGCCGAATACAAAAGGAGATACCCAAATGATACGGTTATAGTTGCTGATGCTCACGAATACCTATTACATAACTTTAAAAAGTTTGATTTCATTTGGACTTCGCCACCTTGCCCGACACATAGTAGAACGAATTACTTTACTCAAGCAATAAAGAAAGTGCCTACATACCCTGATATGAAATTGTGGCAAGAGATTATTTACTTAAATCAATTTTGTAAAGCACTTTGGATAGTTGAAAATGTAATACCATACTATGAACCATTTTTGCCACAATACACTCAAATTGGTAGGCACTTTATTTGGAGCAACTTTAGAATACCTAAAATTGAAATGCCTAAAAACGAAATAGGAACAATGATGAAACAATATGTAGGAACTGGAAAACACGCCCACGACAAAAGTTTAGAAGATAGAAACGCTGTTAATTCGGAGTTAGGACTTCACATTCTTAATTGTGCGGTGGGAAAAATTTTAATTAAAAAAGATTATGAGCAACATAGCTTGTTTGGAAGCGAAATGTAGCAGCTTGCTTATAACGGTCTAGGGCTTGACGCAGGTGGGGATAGGAAGTACAATGCTTGTTTACTTACCAATGCTGAAAAGAGCACTAAAGCCGAATAACCCACTAAAGCCCTACTTGTGTTCAAACCCTTGTTAGCTGTAGTGCTTTTTCGGTGTTAAAATTATCAAACTTAAAACAAATATAAAATGAATAGTAAAATTATCGGCTTTGCAATAGAAGCTCATAACAAAACAAATCATCTTTACGATGGTAAGCCTTATTCACTTCATTTGGCTATGGTATCAATGTATGCAATGAAATATATTGATTTTCTACCTTCAAAAGAAGCAAGAGAAAATGTATTAAATGCTTGTTGGTTACACGATACAATAGAAGATTGTCGTTTAACATACAATGATATTTTAAAAGTTGCTGGTGAAGATGTCGCAAATATTGTTTATGCAGTTTCAAATGAAAAAGGCAAAAACAGAAAAGAAAGAGCAAACGATTTATATTATTTCGGGATTAGAAATACTGCTTGGGCTACTTATGTAAAATTCTGCGATAGATTGGCAAATGTCAAATATTCAAAAGATACAAATTCAAAAATGCTTTCAGTTTATCAAAAAGAAAATGTGGAATTTGTAAAGGCACTTTGTCCTGATAATAATTCACTCCGTAATTATAATAAAATGATTTTGGAACTTGATGAGTTGTCGGTGTCTTAGCATATCGCACAACTTGTTTATATGCGCTACTCATAGCGCATATATAACACCCATTAGGCTTATATGCGCTACTGGATAAAAATAAATATAAAATAAATAAATTAAATAACAATGGGAATGTTAATAAAAATTAAAGGTACAAATCAAGAAAGATTTGGAGAAACTGTAATAAGTGTTATGAATTTAGCATGTGTTTGCTTTAGAAGGGGAAATATCTATGGTAAAAAAGACCTTGTTGAGTATTGGTATGAAAACACGAAAGAAAACAAGTTTGAATTATTGCCAACAGCAAACAATCATAAGGCATTTATTAGAGATCGTGGTGAAAATTTTATTGTGATTGAATTTTATTCACGATATGACGTCGATGATAAAGAGGTAAATTCTTTGTCAAATTTGGTGCTTTCTTTTTTTTCTGATGATGAAGTTGAAAAGGTTAAGGATTATTATGTTCCAAAAAATAAAATGTAAAAAACAATAATATGATACTACAAAAAATAAAAGAAAAGCAAAAAAAAGTCGGAATGACTGATTATAAACTTGCTAATTTAAGTGGGATTAATAAATCAACACTTTGCAGAATCGGAAAAGGAGAAATAAAAAATATCACATTAAAAACACTTCAAGACTTATGCCAAGTTTTGGATATTGAAATAATTTTAAAAGATAAATAATGCAAAGAGAAATAAAATTTAGAGCATTTGATGATGGTAAAATGATTTACCAAAACCAAACAATTATGACTGACAATATTGGCAAATTGTGGTATTTTTTCAAAAATATAAGAAAAGATGCAATAGTTATGGAATTTACTGGAATTAAAGACAGAACAGGAAAAGAAATTTATGAAGGAGACATTTTGAAACTTGCAAATAACGAAACGATAAAAGTAATTTTTAAACATGGTATGTTTAGTGGAATAAGAACAAATGAAACGAATAGTATTTCTACCTTTTATTGGATATATAGTGAAGTTATTGGAAATATTTATGAATAATTTTAAAAGATAAATAAAATGTTAAACGAACTATCACAAAAAATATTCCAAGCCAACAAAGAAAAAGGATTTTGGGATAATGAAAGGAACGTGGGTGAAATGCTTATGTTAGTTACTACCGAGCTGGCAGAAGCGATGGAATCACACAGAAAGGGCAAATTTTGCCAATTAGAAACATTTAATGATACTTACTTTGATAATTTAAAAGATGCTGAATTTAAACAGGCGTTTGAGAAAAACATTAAAGATACGTTTGAAGACGAAATGGCTGACGCACTTATTAGGATTTTAGATATGTGTGGAGGGTTGGAAATTGACATTGAAAAGCATGTTGAACTGAAATTGAGGTATAATTCTTTGCGACCGAAACTACATGGCAAACTTTATTAATGTTAAATAAATATTAATTCAAATATTTTTATTCTAAAATAGTTGTTTATTTAAAAAGTATTTGTATCTTTACACTATTAAATAACACTAAAAAATCAAAGGACATGAAATATCAATTAAAACTTACAAGAAAATCAGATGGTAAAGTTTATGTTAAAAACTTTAAGACAAAAAAAGAAATGCAAAGGTTTCAATCTAACAACTACACTATATATAGTTGGTAGTAAATAACTAATTTTACACTATTAAATAACACTAAAAAATCAAAACAATGGAAAAAGTAATAATTGCAAACACAGAACTTTACCTTTACAGCGCACAGGCGTTGTCAGCAGGGCATGGACATTACAAAATTACAATAAGGCTTACAAATGGCGATGTAATGGGTATATTTAGCGCCACAACTGACGATATGCCAGCAATTGATGAAATTAGCGACATAGAGGGCAACGAAAAAGAAATGGCGTTATTTAACCTAATAAGCGATAAAATAGAAGATGAGGTTTCAGAATGGTTAACAATGGTTTAAAAATATTTATGTAATATGATTGTTTCAGAAAAAACGTTAAAAATATTGGAAACTGCAAATAAAAAAGAGCCATTGATTTGCGGTTATAATTCTAAACAAATACAAAGAGATTACCAAAACTTAATGAATGGTCAAAGAATAGAGGTTGGTTATAGGGCAGGATGCGGAAATAAAGATAAAACTCATAAGGTATTTGAAGAATGGTTAAAAATAATTAAATCGCTAAAAAAAGACGGATTTACAATAAATGAAGAAAATATTATACATTCTAATAAATCGCCAACAATGGCACAAGGTTATTGGAATAGTATTATTTATTCAATAAATATCTAAATAAATAAGAATGTATAAAAACCAAGCCTATTAAATAATAATTTATTATATTTGTAAAAAAAGAAATGGCAGAAGTAAATTTAACATTAGAAGAGTATAATGATTTGATTGGTTTTAAATTCCAAATGCAATCTGGTAAAATATATACTTTTGAACGAGATTGCTGTAATAGGAAATTAGATTTTAGTTTTTATTCTAAAGATGAAATATTTGAAGGAGTTAAAGCTATAAATCAAGATTTAGTCAATTTGTTAAAAGAAAAAGAAAAAGAAATTGAAGAGTTAAAAATTCAATTACAACACAATTATGGTAGTTACCATCAAGAAATACAAAACCTACAAAATTCATTAGATGATATAAAAAATATGTCAATATTTGAGTTTTTGAAGCTAAAAAGAAAATAAATATAATGAAATTTTAAATATATTTGCAATAGTTATTGAAAATGGAATAGTAAAATATGGCACCATGTAGAGAATTAGAAAGTAAAAAAGAGGAATTAATGAATTTCTTTTTATGGTTTAGGGATAAAGGAGAGCAGTATATTGATGTGTCAATTGAAAAAATGATTTATATTTATTTAAAAGAAAATGATTGAGAATCGTATAGTAAAAACAGAAACAACATTAATTTATGGAAATTAAAAACAATGTAGATAGTGGTTATAAGGGAAAATTAATTGACTTTAATGAATTACAGCCAATTAATTTAAAAATTCCAATGTATTCAGAAATAACTAAAAAAAGCATTATAAGTAGAGGTTTTGTACAACCTTTTGCAATGTGTAAGATTGATGATAAGTTATATATTATTGATGGACACCTTAGGCATGACCTTATTAATGAATTAATAAATGATGGTTATAAAGTTCCAAATGAGTTTAGCTATTATTTAATTGATGTAAAAAATGACTTTGAAATAGCAATTGATACATTAATGAGTTTTAATGTCAAAGTAAATCCAATAGACCTACCAGCGCTAAATGAATGGGTGAAGATTAAACAGATAAGCGTGAATATAGAGGAGTTGAATGTGAAGATTGAGGAGGTAGTTTACGATTCAGGCAACATTGACTTGGATAGTTTTTTTGAACAAGATAACGAACAGAAAGAGCAAAAAAATAAAATAGTTTTGGAGTATTCAGATGAAGATTTTGAATTAGTTAATGAAGCATTTAAAAAAAAATCAGGGAGCAAAGAACAAATTATTTTTAAATTGTTAGTATTATGATTGTTTATTTAGCAGGGGGGGGTAACTGGTAATTTAATCAAAGAATGGCAAAATTTTATGAAAGTTTATTTAGCAAGTTTAGCTCCAGAAATGGGAAATGGTGGGAGACTTATAAAACATTATGATACTAATATGAAATTATTTTTGGCAGGAAACGATGGATTTAGAAAAAAAAGATTTAAATTATTTTTAAAAGATTTATACATTCTCGAAAGTTATCACTATATCACTAAGCAAGAATGGATGTATCCCTTATTTAAAGAATTTAAGGGTTTTTTATTAGATAGCGGAGCATTTACGTTTATAACATCTTTAAAAGGCAAAAGTATTAATTGGAATGAATACGTTATTAATTATGGTACTTTTGTAAAAACTCACAATATAAAACATTTCTTTGAATTAGATATTGACCCAATAGTTGGGTTAAAAGAAGTTGAAAGGTTGCGAGATTTATTAGAAAAAACAGCAGAAAGAAAATGTATTCCCGTATGGCATAAAAGTAGAGGTTTAGAATATTGGAAACAGATGTGCAAAGAGTATGAATACGTTGCTATTGGAGGAATAGTAACCCAAGAAATAAAAAGAAGTGAATACGATGTATTTTTACCTTTACTAAAAATAGCAAGAGAAAACAATACAAAGGTTCATGGATTAGGATTTACGAATTTAAAAGGAATGGTAAAATATAAATTTTATTCGGTGGATAGTACAAGTTGGCTATCAGGAAATAAATTCGGAGCAGTATATTTATTTGATGGCAAAACAATGCACAAGCAAAATAAACAAATAGGACAAAGGGTAAAAACAAACGAGGTAGCAATACACAATTTTACAGAGTGGGTTAAATTTTCAAAGTATGCAAAAACAAATTTATAAAAATATGAAAGCAGTAATTTTATTATCAGGTGGACAAGACAGTACGACTTGTCTTTATTGGGCGAAAAAACAATTTAGCGAAATTTATGCCATTGGTTTTGATTACGGGCAAATGCACGTTAAAGAATTAGAACAAGCTAAAAAAATAGCATCAGACATTGGAGTATCTTATAAAATATTCGATGTTAAAAATCTTTTAGCAAAGTCAAGTTTAACTGAAAAAACAGACCATAACAAAAAAAGCTATTTAAACGAATATTTGCCAGCATCTTTTACAAGTGGTCGTAATATTCTTTTTCTTTCAATAGCTGGAAGTTATGCAAGTGAATTAGGTATTAACGATATTATCACAGGAGTTTGTCAGACAGATTATTCAGGGTATCCCGATTGTAGAAAAACGAGCATTGATGCAATGCAAAATGTTTTATCACTTGCATATGGTAATGGTGATTTTAGAATTCATACTCCTTTGATGTATTTAGATAAAGCAGAAACGTGGAAATTAGCAAAAGATTTAAATTGTTTAGACATTATAATAAATGATACTTTAACAGATTATAATGGTAACACTACTATGAATGATTGGGGAATGGGAGTTAATGACAATCCTGCAACTGAATTAAGAATAAAAGGATTTTACGAAGCAAAAGCAAAAGGATGGATTTAAAATTTATAAGTACAAAAATATTTGATAACTATTCAATAGCAATAAGACAACACAAAGCACAGCATAGTCATTGTAAACTATTGCACGGATACGCAATTGAATTTAAAATTTGGTTTACAGCTGAAAATTTAGATGAAATGAATTGGATAGTTGATTTTGGTTTATTTTCTCGCAACGGATTAAAAGATTGGTTAAATGAAATGTTTGACCATACTTTGTTAATTGAAAAAGATGATCCTTTTGCAGATTTATTTAAAGATTTAGAAAATTATAATTTAGCAAAAGTAATTTTAGTTAATAGTATTGGAGCGGAAAGTATGGCAAAATTAGTATTTGATAAATTTACAGATGTATTTAAAAAAACCGAAGGAGGAAGGGTAAAGGTTTTAAAAGTAGAATGTTTTGAAAATAAAAAAAATAGTGGAATATATGAAATTAAAAGTTAGTGAAATCTTTTACTCACTTCAAGGTGAAGGAGCGAGAATAGGAACCCCTACAATATTCATAAGATTACAAGGTTGTAAAGCAAAAAATGCTTGTTTTGCAATGGGTGTAAAATGTGATACAGAATTTGAAAGTGGAAAAGAAATGAGCATTGAATATATTGAAAAATGGATATTAGAAAACGCAAATGGATGTAAAGAGATAACATGGACTGGCGGTGAACCGTTAGACCAATTGACAAATGAAATATCTTTTTATTTTAAAAATAAAGGATATTTTCAAGCAATAGAAACGAGTGGTTTGCATCCGAGTATTGAAAATATAGATTTTATTTGTGTTTCTCCAAAAGTTGCAGAACACGTTATTTCTAAAAACTTTCCAAACGGAGTAACAGAATTAAGATATGTAAGACATAAAGGACAAGATATACCACAGCCAAGTATAAAATCATTACATTATTGGGTAAGTCCTCATTCTGACGGTTTTACTATTAATACCGAAAATTTAAAACATTGTATTGATTTATGTATAAAAAATCCACAATGGAAATTATCAATTCAAAATCATAAATTATGGAATATATTGTAAATAGTCCTGAATGGCATTTTCAACAAATATTAAAACAGCTTGGAGAAAACACGTCAAGGGAGGGTCTAATTGAAACACCGAAAAGGTATATAAAGTTTATGCGTGAATTTTTAGAACCTAATGAATTTAACTTTACAAGTTTTGATGCTGAGGGTACGGATGAAATGATTATTCAAACTAATATTCCTTTTTATTCTTTATGTGAGCATCACACTGCACCTTTTTTTGGTTTTGCAAATGTAGCTTATATCCCTAATAAAAAAATAGTAGGATTATCAAAATTAGCAAGAACAGTTGATTTATATGCAAATCGTTTTCAAAATCAAGAACGTATAACTACCCAAATAGCTGAAAGATTACAAAATGAATTAAACCCAAAAGGAGTAGCTGTAACATTAAAAGCACAGCATTTGTGCATGTGTATGCGCGGAGTAAAAAAGCACGATGTTTGGACACAAACAAGTAAAATGTTAGGAGTATTTAAAGATGATTTAAATTGTAGAAATGAATTTTTATCCTTAATTAAATAATATGATACCAAACAAAAAGCACCAAATATTTGCTGATGAGTACATTTTAACAAGCGATGCTATAAAAGCATATCAAAAGGCATATCCAAACGCTAAAAAGGAAACAGCAAGGGTAAATGCATACGACTTACTACAAAATACTACAATATCGAGTTTTATAAAACAAAAACAAGATAAAATAAGAATAGAGCGTGAAAACAGCCAAATTGAAGCAGTTAAACAACAAGACAGTATTAATATACTACAAAGAGAAAAAGCCTTAGAAATGACGTCTAATATCGCAAAATTGATGTATAACCAAATTGCACAAAGTAAGGCAAAAAAACCAGCTGATATAATGGCATACAATAGCACCATTGAAAGTTTAAGGAAAATGGACGGATGGGACAAGCCTACTAAACAAGATGTAACCTTAATGCGTGGAGCGGATGAATTATTTTTCCATGAGTAATGATAAAAGTAGATGTTAAACCTGAATGGTATAGTAAGCATTTTTTAGACTTCCTAAAAAGTAAGCAAAGGTATCAGATTTTATATGGTGGCAGAGGTAGCGGAAAAACGCATCACATAATCTTAAAACTGATTTTACTCTCATTTTTACAGGAATATAACCATATAATTTATGTTAACAAGATATTTGGAGATATACGCAAAAACCAATTTAAGGACATAATTAAGGTTTTAAAAGCATTAGAATTATCAAAGTACTTCACAATCAATAAAACCAATTATGGATTTAAAAACAATTTAACGGGTACTGAATTTACAGCTTTAGGTATGGATAATGCGGAAAACACAAAAGGACTTTCAGACCCTACTATAATTTGGTGGGATGAGATAAACAAAGGAAGTCAGGAGGATTTTACAACCTTAAATGCACTTTTGCGAACACCATTAAACAACAAATTACAGTTTATTATATCGTTTAATCCAGTTTCAGAAAGTTCATGGCTTAGAAAGTATTTTTTTAGTCAAGATAATGCGTACCAATTAAAGCCTGAAATTGAAAATGCCTACATAAACCATTCCACCTATTTAGACAATGATTTTATCGACAAAGATGCATATATAAAGACCTTAGAGATTAACGCACTTGGAAATGTTAACCGTATGATTGTTGACATTAAAGGACTTTGGGGAACGATTTTAAATAATAATCCTTTCTTTTATGCGCTTAATCGTTCAAAACACTATCTACCGAACCATGATTTTAAAATTAGTGATGCCTATGTAGATTTGTCTTTTGACTTTAACAAAACGCCCTCTACAATCGTATGCGGTCAAGTGCAAAAAGATGGTTTTTATATATTTGATTGTTTGTTTGGCGATGTGAATACGTTTGTAGGTAAATCAGCACTTGAAGCGGTTTGTACTATGTTTAAAAACAAATATCCACAAATTCAAAGTTACAAAATAAGGGTAACAGGTGATGCCAGCGGTCGCAATGGCACAGCTGATAACAAACTAAACGTAAACTACTATACAACAATAAAAAAGGAATTAAGGCTATACGACAATCAAATAGACCCTTTTGTCAGAAAAGCTAATTTAGCACATGGATTGAGCGGATTTATGGTTAATACATTCCTTACCGAAGTGCCTATTTATTTTGTTGGTGATGCACTTATTTTATTAGATGAAATGGAGCGCGCGGAAGCAGACGAAAAACAGACCCTAAACACTTGGAAACGAGATACTGCCAAAAGCGGTGGAGGTCATGCGGTGGATAGTGCGAGGTACTTAATAACCGATTTATGGATAAATAGCAATGAAAAGCTATGGAGGGAAAAAATCACACAAATAAGTAGGAGTTTTATTAAGTAATAATTAATTAATATTAGAATAGTTGCATAATTAAAATATTGGTTGTATATTTGCATATCAATTAACAATCAAAATCAAAGCAATGACAATATTTATTAAAGCATCGGAAGCACCTCAAACAAAATTAAGATTAAAAAAGGCTATTTTAAACGGTTCTATAATAGTTTTTGAATCTAATTCCAAAAAAGATTTAGGATATAAAAAATTAGAAAATCAAAATAGTTTTTTGCGTGATTGGAGTGGCGTTCATTATTTTCCAAAATGTTTGGGCGACAATATAGCATACGCTTGTTATGGTACTTCATATTATTATCAATTTGCAAAAGCATAAAAAAAAGGGCGCAAACTAACTATTTCCTTTTTTCTTTTTTTAAGCCATCCACATAATCTTTAAAAATAAGCAAATGTCCATAATAATCATCTATTGACATTTGGTAAATTTGCACCTTTGACAGCTTAAAATAGTCGCAAAGGTTAAATATTAGTTTTTCATGGGTTTCTTTGTATTCAATAATATCAGTGCCTGAATTTGTTCCGTGATGCCCTCCAAATAGATTTTTTCTAGTTGTTTCCAAGAATCGGTCAAGGTTTTGGCGGTATCTTGTAAGGCAAAAAAAAACTTAGCCTTTTGTTCGAGGTCGGTATTAAGTAGCCTTAATTTTTTGGCATTCGCTTGTATATCATAAACAAATGGTTTTTCGTCATCTGTTAAAAAAAACATGCAAAACAAAGCCTCTTTTAATTCGTTTTCAATTTCAGTTATTTTGTGAGGTAGTGTTAATTGGTATTCGATTAAGGTTAATATATCGGTGGATGGCTTGACATAATCTCCAGTCGTTAAAATGTATTGTATTTTTTCTTTTACCTTTTCAGCTAAAACCTTACTTTCATGCATGGATTGATTTAAAAGCAAAAGGAAGTTTTTATATTCATTTATGGTAAATTCATGCGCTATGCAGACTAAATGTATTTTATCGTCTGGATAAGTCCATAACCGTTCACCATTTGCAAAAGTATGAGCCAAAACAAGACCCTCCCTTAATTTTTGTTGTTTTTTCAAAAACCTTTTAAAAATCTTCATTCTTTATTTTTTGGATAAGTTTAAATTTGAGATAGTCCTCATTTGGGTCGTTTTCAGTTTTCAAATAAAACAATATATTTATTTGAAGTTCTACTATTTTATTCTTATATATAGAGAATAACGAGGTATCTCGTATGTTTTCTGTCAAAGTTTCGATAATGCAATTTATTTTATTTTGCTCAATAAATCGTAATAAGTCAATTTTATCGGTCATAATGCAAACAAAGATAAAAATATATATTTATATTTGTGAATAAAATATATATATGGCTTGTTATGATGGATTTATTGGAGTGCGTAATTGTGGTTTAGAATCAAAAATTTATCTTGATGACTATGGACTTTCTTTGTTTGATTTAGCCAAAATATCAGACGAAAAAACCAACAATGGTGCAAAATTACTTGAATCCTTTATTAAAATAGCATGGGAAAAGGTATATAGTGATGTCCATATTAATGGCTATAATTTCAACAAGATATTAAGCGATATAAGCCTAACTACTTATTTAAATGGTTCTACTACATTGGTAGGTGGCGTTCACGATGTTAATTTTACGCTTGGGAAGTGTTGTAAAATCGTTTCGTTTTATGTAAGTTCTATTTTTGTAAACATTAAAACCGATGGACAGATTAAAATTGATTTAATCGAGGGGTCAAATACTACCACCTTATTTGATGGCGTTACAAGTGGAAGTTTTGAATTGAATTTAAATAGGTTTGTAGCAAATGAATTTATATTAAGGGTTGATTTGACAGCGGTTGGTAGCGCAACGGTTTATGCATCTAATTACGAAAATGATACGTGTAGTTGTTCATGTCAATTTTACAAAATAGACAATTACGGTAATGGTTTGGATGTAGATTTGCAAGTTAGGTGCGACAAATCTAAACACTTATGTAAATTTACTGATATATTAGCACCAGCGGTCATAGCCAGCATATTAGGTCAGTTTTGGTTTAAAGTTCATACTACCAATAGGGCAAATGAGCATAAAATATTTAAGGATGTGGATGCAATTTCCATGATGGCTTATTATAATAGCGACTATTTGGCGATGGTTCAGAGTGATGGCAAAGGGGTTACCAAAGAGGGTCAGTATCAAATGGAAATATCTAAAATAAACATTCCTTTGCCTAAATGCAATTGTTGTTTGGAGTGTGAAGATTCTATTGTTTACGAAATTTCAATACCTTAGATTATGGCTTGTAATGCATGTGGAAATAAAACGGTAGTTAAGCAGATTGAGGTTAGCAAAACCTTAGCAGAAAACTTGACTAAATTAGTTGAAAAGGGAATTTTAGATAAAAATTCACTAATTAAAAGCATTAAAATAAAATGACACCTACCGAAGCTATAAGCGAAATAAAGGCGATTGTTAGCGACTTAGATGCAAATGTTATTAATGCATTGGATGGAGCGTTAAATAACTTGTATGGCGATATGATGGAGCGTATATTTAATGACAAAAAAGATGCGTTCGGAAATAGTTTAGGAGAATATTCCACAAAACCTACTTTAATCGGTGCGAAGTCATTTAGGAATAAAGGTAATGCAGATAAGTTTTTTAATAGTGATGAAGCATTTACAGACGATACGCAAGGTTTTAGGACATTGGCAAGTGGAAAAAAAGCCTATTTATTATTAGGAGGTTATAAAAAACTAAGAGAAATGCAAGG
>Ga0209480_10001994_pt1 | contig 14405 bp, 10 predicted proteins | sample JI61114C2DNA_FD_187501 | JGI IMG/M metagenome (GOLD analysis project Ga0209480, IMG submission 187501) | Wastewater effluent complex algal communities from Wisconsin, to seasonally profile nutrient transformation and Carbon sequestration -... | ecosystem: Engineered > WWTP > Effluent > Algae...
TATTGTTAAACTGCTTTTATGCCTGCAATAAAACAGAAGAGTTGCAAACTGCAGCCACTGTTACCTCTGCATCCGCAGATGATTTGGCAAGGGACCCAAAACCCAACATTATATTCATCCTTGGAGACGATATTGGTTACGAAATCCCAGCCGTAAATGGCGGCCAGTCTTACACAACACCGAATATAGATTTTTTGGCAGCAAATGGCGTACGCTTTACTCAATGCTATGGTGCAGCAAATTGTTCACCTTCAAGGTTTATGCTGCTTACAGGCAAATACAATTTCAGGAATTATACAAAATGGGGTGTAATGGACCCATCTGAAAAAACATTGGGCAATATGTTTAAAAACGCAGGTTATGCCACCTGTTATGCCGGTAAATGGCAACTGGATGGCGGTGATAATTCGGCCCGTGCCTTTGGGTTTGACAAGTACAGTATGTGGCTGCCATTTTATAAACTTCCAGAAGAAAGCCCCCGCTATAAAAGCCCCGAAATTCTGCAGGATGGCGCTTATTTGCCCGCATCAGAAACAAAGGATAAATATTCGGTAGATATTTTTACAAAATATATCCAGGATTTTATAGACAGTAACCAGCGAAAGCCATTTTTTATTTATTACTCCATGCCGCTTTGCCATAAAGTGTTTTGCCCAACTCCTGATGATCCGGAATATGCCACCTACGACTTTACAAAAAGTGACCCGAAATTTTTTCCAAGTATGGTTAACTATATGGATAAACAAATTGGCGTACTTCTGGCCAAGATAAACAGTGCAGGCCTCCGGCGAAAAACAATATTTGTATTTTTAGGCGATAACGGCAGCCCAAAAAATATTGTTTCCACTTATAATGGTTACGAAGTGCCCGGCGAAAAAGGGCAAACTACATCTTATGGAACGCATGTGCCACTTATATTTTACTGGCCCAAAAATGCACCCGAAGGCGTTGTAACAAATCAGCTTGTGGATTTTACCGATTTTATGCCAACACTCGCAAATTTAACCGGCATACCGGTGCCCGCAAATTATGGCGTTCTCGATGGTAAAGATTTTTCGCAGGTGGTAAAAGGCACGGCCACCTCTTCTTCAAGAGACGCTGTATTCCTGCATTTTCAGCCCTTCTTAAATGAAAGCGGTAACCGCCTTTTCAGGTATGCAGCCAACAGCACGTATAAACTATATGACGAATCAGGTTTTTTCTACAATGTGGTAAACGATATTGAAGAGCAGCACCCCATACCTGCCGCGTCTTTAACACCACAGGAACTCCTCACAAAACAATACTTTGAGCAAATAATAAGTACAATGCATAAATAGAAAAAAATAGCAATTATTAGCTGTGGCAGCATTTAGCAAAATATTTTTATGGGCCAAACTGCATTGCTGCTATTGAGCTTCTGTTGCGTCGCACTCTTGTACATCCGGTCATTATTCGGCAATGTGTAACAAACTTATACTTCAATATCCTTATTATCCGTTGCCGTTTAACCATATTTAAATTGAAGGGCTTATTTTATTAAAAGGTGATATACTTTTTCTTTTGCTAAGAAACCTTTTCGCAGATTGAATTATAACAACACTGTAAAAAGTGATAAATCACATCCCGTTATGTGATAAATCACATAGGTTTTTGTGATAAATCACATTGGCAGGGTTACTGGATGCAGCTAATATTGCATATAGTTTTAAAAAAAATCCTGATTGCCGGTCATCCTGCAACCCATGCCGTTGATTATCTGTGTTTACACTATTTAAAAAGCCGTTTTACTGAACGGCTTTTTTGTGCATCTTACTATATATACTTTGCGCAGCATAGTTTTCCTTCTAAGGCAGCAAGTTGTACATAAAAAAGAATGTTGTCAGCACTATGCTGAATAATGATCAGAACGCACAAGTGAGTGACACAACTGGGTTTAATAGTAGCATTGCAGCTAAGGTAAAAATAAAAACGTTGCGCATTTTTTGCTGTCAGTGTATGGTTGTCCTCCTTAAAATTTTATACCTTCCTTTCAATATTTCGAATACAAATCTGCCATTATGCTTCCTTTTTCAGAACTTGAAGTTCAGGATATTGTGCTGCATCAACGCAAAAAGCACAGGGCTGATAAAAACTTTTTTTTTCAGTTGAAAGAAGATGTGTAAATTAAATTTCTAAAATGATTGCACAATGATAAAATTCAGCGAAATTAAAGTGGGCAACTATGTAATGGCCGAATACGATGGCCAACTGCGCCAGGGCGAAGTAAACCGCCTGAACGGTGATGAAAAACAGGTTTGTGTAGAAACCGATGTTCAGGAATTCTGGTACGAAACAGAGCACCTTTTCCCCATTACCATTACCGATGAACAGATGATGAAACTCAATTTTGCAAAAGAAGAAATGCCGGAGGGCAGTGTAAAGTATAAGAAAGGTTCTTTCAGGCTGGTGATATTAAAGAAGGACGATTTTTCCACCGTGGAAATGTGGTGGCGCGAAGACAGGCGGCAACACCCAAATGTACATTTTGTGCATCAGTTGCAAAATCATTATTACGATATGACGAAAGTGCACCTTACAAATGAAGTGATGGCGTAAACATTCTGTAAAATGTTCTGAAAACCATTCTGCGGCAGGCGGGATGGTTTTTTATTATCAGCTTACTTCACAAAAAATATCTCATGTACATACGTGGCGCCATACTTGTTTTCTGTTTTTCTGTTTTCTGTTTTTTTATATCGGCGGCGCAGCGTTTTGGCGGCACACCATCTTCCATAAAATGGAAACAGATCAGCACAGATACGGTGCGGGTTATATTTCCAAAAGGGATGGATTCTGTTGCGCAGCACATTGCATCTGTGGCTCTTGAACTGCAGAAAAATTACAGTGGTACAATTGGCAATAAAGTAAAAAAAGTAAGCATTGTATTGCAAAATAATACAACTGTTTCCAACGCTTATGTTGGGCTTGGGCCATACCGCAGCGAATTTTATTTAACGCCACCGCAAGATGCTTTTGAACTTGGTGCGCAAAGCTGGGCAGGTAACCTTGCTTTACACGAGTACAGGCATGTGCAGCAATACAGCAACTTTAATGTTGGCGCTTCAAAAGCAATGCATGTTTTATTTGGCGAAAATGGCCAGGCATTGGCTAATGCAGCCGCAATACCCGACTGGTTTTTTGAAGGCGATGCTGTTTACAATGAAACCATGCTAAGCCAGCAAGGCCGTGGCCGTTTACCGCAATTTTTTAACGCATATAAAAGTTTGTACAACGATAACAGGAAGTACAGTTGTATGCAGTTGCGCAATGGATCGTATAAAAATTTTATACCCAATCATTATGAGTTAGGCTACTTGTTGGTGGCTTACGGCAGGGAAAAATATGGCGATGAAATTTGGAAAAATATTACACAAGATGCAGCGTCATTTAAGCCATTGTTTTACCCCATGCAGGGAGCAGTGAAAAAAAATACAGGGATCAGTTACAACCAGTTTGTTAATGATGCTTTTACATTTTACCAGGCACAATGGAAAGATGATGCGGCAAAAACAACGGTGCAATGGATAACCAAAACACAGAAAAATAATGTGGTTAATTACCGTTACCCGTATATGCTGCAGGATGGATCAATACTGGTTTTGAAGGCAACGAATAAAGATATACCTGCACTTACAATAATACATGCCGATGGCACAGAAGAAAAAACCGCAGTGCGGGATATAACTTACGATGATTATTTTTCGTACAATAATGGAAAGGTTATTTACGCTGCGTATCAGCCCGATGTGCGCTGGGGAAACAGGGAGTACAGTACAATAAAAATAGTGGATATAAATACAGGCGAAGAGAACAAAATAACATCGCATACAAAATATTTTTCTCCTGATATTTCTCACGATAGCAAAAAAATACTTGTTATAGAAAACACGCCGGAACAAAAATCTATTCTTCGTTTAATGAATGCGGATGGGCAAATAATACGATCTGTTCAAAGTGATGCAGGTCATTTTTTTTCTTACCCAAAATTTTCAGCGGATGATAATTTTCTCTACGCAATAGAAAGAAATGAAAAAGGCGAAATGGCTATTTTAAAAGAAGCTATTGATGGCGGCAATCTTACAGAAATACTGCCCTTTGCTAACCGCATCATAGGTTTCCCGGTAGTGCAGGGTGATACGCTTTTATATACCTGTTCAAATAATGGCCACGATGAAATATGGGCTTACATAAATGCACAGGATAAACATTACCGGCTGGCAACTTTAGCAACAGGCTTGTACCAGGCAGCACTTACATCTAATGGACAAATCATTTCCTCGTCCTTTACAAGTTCGGGATATCAGCTTGCTAAACTTGATGCACAGTGGCAACCAATAAATAAATCTGACGGCGGCTTAACAAACCTCTTTGTTACAAAACCATTTAATGAGAAAGACAATAGTGTCTTATCTTCAGTAGATACAAGAAATTTTGCTGTAACAAAATACCCCAAACTTTTTAAGCCCTTCAATTTTCATAGCTGGAACCCAACGATAGACCATCCTGATTATTCGTTCAACATCTATGGCGAAAATGTTTTAAATACTTTACAAAGCCAGTTGTACTATAATTATAATGCGGATGAAAAATACAGCCGCGTTGGTTATGCAGCAACTTATGGCAGCTGGTATGTGCAGCCTGTTATTGACATAAGTAAAACATGGAAAAGAAATGCACAATACAATGCAGATACTACTTTTTACTGGAACGAATTTAATGCTGCTGCGGGTTTGCGGCTGCCGTTAAATTTATCGGGCGGCAAACAATACAGGTACCTTTCCCTTTCTGCAACATATAATATTAACCAGGTAGAATATACCGGCCTTGCAAAAGAACTTTTTAATAACAGCACTGTAAATTACCTGCAAACCAGATTAACGTACAGCGGACAAATACAGCAGGCGGTGCAGCAAATATACCCGCATTGGGGGCAGTCGTTTTTAATGCAGTACAGAACAGCGGTAAATAAATATACTGCCACACAGTTTTTGGTAAGTGGCAGTTTGTATTTACCGGGCTTTACCAAAACACACAGCATTGTAATAAACGCTGCATACCAAAGCCGCGATACTGCAAGGGAATATTTATTCAGCAACAGCTTTCCTTTTTCAAGGGGGTACGATGCACTTAATTATCCGCGTATGTGGAAGCTTGGCGCCAATTATCATTTGCCGTTATTATACCCCGATTGGGGTTTTGGAAACATCGTATTCTTCAACCGTATTAGGGCAAATATTTTTTACGATTATACCATTGGCCGAAGTTTAAGATATGCCACCAATTACCAATTTAAAACCTTTGGCGGTGAATTGTATTTCGATACAAAATGGTGGAACCAGCAGGCGATTACTTTTGGCATACGCTACAGCAGGTTACTCAATAATGAGTTCGTTGGCCTTGGTGCCAACCAGTGGGAATTTATTTTACCCGTTACTATTTTAAGATAGTTTTTTTGTGACGGACATTGGGTTTCATGGCATCGCCTGTTGTGTTATCACAATTCCGATTAATCGGAACTCCCTTGTACGTTCCGATTAATAATTGAACTTTGGTATCACTGTTTACAAATTTTATTTATTGCAACGGGGCACTTGCATCGCAACCTGTTTGTGTATAGTGATGCTACAGCTCAACATTGATATGCAGATAAAGTGCTTGCGACGCAACGAAGATGCTACAACGTACAAATGCCGGTACTATAAAATAAAAAAAGGCAGTGGTAAAACTGCCTTTTAAAATGTTAGTGTATTTTCTAATGCTGGTGATACGATTGAGGGCTTTCTTTCTCTTTATCTTTTTCATAAGCCCTTATAATTGCTTTTACCAGTTTGTGGCGCACTACATCTTCTTCGTCCAGTTCAATATGCGCAATGCCCTCTATATTTTTTAAGATGCGTATGCCTTTATCGAGGCCGCTGCGCTGGTTTTTTGGCAAGTCAATTTGCGTAGGGTCGCCGGTAATAATTGCTTTTGCATTGGCGCCAATACGTGTAAGGAACATTTTCAATTGCAGGTCGTTTGTGTTTTGCGCTTCATCGAGAATAATGAATGCATTATCGAGTGTGCGGCCACGCATATAAGCAAGCGGCGCAATTTCGATGGTGCGTGTTGTCATATAATAACCGAGCTTATCGGCGGGTATCATATCATCCAGTGCATCGTACAAAGGGCGCAGGTAAGGATCGATTTTTTCTTTAAGGTCGCCGGGCAAAAAGCCAAGGCTTTCACCAGCTTCCACAGCAGGGCGTGTAAGAATAATTTTCTTTACAATTTTGTTCTTTAATGCACGCACAGCAAGGGCTACAGCGGTATAGGTTTTACCAGTACCTGCAGGACCGATGGCGAATACAATATCGTTTTTATCGCTTGCAGCAACCATGCGTTTTTGATTGGCAGTTCTGGCACGAACGGTTTTTCCGTTGGGGCCAAATACCAGCACATCGTTGGGGTTGCGCTCTACAAAATTGTCAATTGTTTCTGCATCGTCTCCGCCAAGTATCTGCTCAAAATAATTTGCACTCAAATCGCCATTGCGTTGCATGTATGAAATGATGAGTGAAATTTTTTCACGGGCCGGTTCAATATGTTCAGGTGCACCGCTGAGTTTAATTTGTGTGCCGCGTGAAAGGATCTTGAGCAACGGAAATTTCTTTTTCAGCAAGTCAAGCTTTCTGTTATTTACACCAAAGAATTCAATCGGGTTAACAGAATCGAGGTTAATGATTGTTTCAGTCAAAGGTTTTTCTTTTTAGGTGATTAATAAATTTGTTTGATGTTTTCCTGTTTCTAATCTGTTCACAATTTAATTTATTAACTGCGATAAACTGGCACTAATATTATTAACAATATGTGGATATAAAATTAAGCAACGCAATGTAAAAAGCTTGTGAAGATTTTGCAAAGCATTTCAAAGGCCTGGTTATAACCAGTAAAATGTAAAGCAGACAACTACAGATTTACGAAACTGTTATGGTTTATTTTTATAAACATCCGGGTTATGTTTTTGCATAAATCTTTTTGCAACATCATCAGTAATGCGTGTCCATCCAAACTGTTCATAAAGGCTATGTGCATCTTTGGTTCCCAGCCACCATCTTCTTAAGTTTTGTAATTCCGGGTGTGCATGTATGGTTTGCATCAGCCATTTGCTTAATCCTTTGCCGCGGTGTGCTGTAATTACAAACACATCTGCCAGGTAAGCGAAAGTGGCTTTATCAGTAACCAGCCTTGCAAAACCAACCTGTGCATCTTTGTAATAAAGGCCAAAGCACAATGAATTATTAACAGATTTTTCCACTACAGGTTTTGGTATGCCTGCAGCCCAGTAAGATTCCTGCGATAAGTAATGGTGAATTGCATCCACATCAAGTTTAGCAGGGTTGGTGCTTATTATATAATCACCTTTAGTTGCTTCATAATGGTTACTCATTAAATAATTTTTTATAGATAAGCCTTTCTGAAAGTTCCATCATTGCGCCGGGTTTAAGATTGCCCAGTTCTATATTTTCTATACGCCATCTTACAAGCCGCAAAGTGGCAAACCCAACTTTTGCAGTCATTTTTCTTACCTGCCGGTTCTTTCCTTCTGTTAAAATAACCTTTATCCATGGTGCAGGTATTTCTTTACGGAAACGTATGGGCGGGTTGCGTGGCGGCAACAATGGTTCCTCATTAAATACTGATACTCTGCATGGTTTTGTTTTATACAATTTTCCATTGATGTTTATTTCAACACCCTGTTGCAACTGCATTACTGCATCTTCAGTAATTGCACCATCTACCTGTACATAATATTCACGTTCATGTGCAAATGCAGGGTTAAGTAAACGGTGGTTTAACTTTTCATCATTGGTAAGAATTAATAAGCCTTCGCTGTCTTCATCAAGCCTGCCAACCGGGTATATATCTTTGGGTACATTGCAATAATCCGCCAATGACTGTTTGCCCCGCGGCGAAGTAAATTGTGATAAAACAAGGTATGGTTTATATATAATAAAATAGCGTTTCATACTAAAAACAAGAATCCCGCCGGAGCGGGATTCTGTATATAGATGGGTTAGTAAGTAATGGGAAATATAATTCCCTTCACAATATTATAAATACTTTTTTCTAACACAAAAAATAATTGCAACAATTTTATTCACATTTATTTTATAAATGTGCATTACATAAGATGAAAGATGCGGCATACATAAAGAAATGAAAGCCTGGTGAACAGTAAACAACCAACGCCTCAGAAACACTAAACCGCTGAAACTATTGTGAATAAAGCGTTTCAGCTAACCATGCTATGTTTTACAAACATATACCGCCTTACAATTTGCTTTGCCGTTATTACCAGAATTACCATTAACAGTAAATAAAAAAAAGATGGCAGCGTATAAAAATATTTTAGAAAGTTTGTAACAAAAAGCAACAAAGAACCTGTTACCGTTGCAGTAACTGATGCATGTGCATGTATATCCGTTGCAGTTTTTTTTGAAGTAAACAAACTTAACAATGATGGAACAATCATCCAGCAGGTTGCATACCATGGTGATACACCTGTATCAAAAAAATTAAAAACTGTATCTGTTGATGTTACAGTGAATAAGTTTGACAAACTGTAACAAACAAAAATGAGTAGCCATCTCCATTTAAAACTGTAATCAGGTGTGCAGTCAACTGATTGACTTTTTGGTTCTTTAGCAGCAACTATTATCTTCCTGTTATAAGAAATAAGTTTGTATAATTTTCTAAAAAACCAGTTAAGCCCGTTGACCTTCATGATGCTCTTTATACAGAAAAATTTCTGCTGCAATATATCAACCAAAGCATCCACACCATATTTAACTTCTCCCGTTTGCAGGTTGATTAAGGGTATCTCGTGCCTTGCCCTGTTCCAGTCAATATTAAACTGGTGCATGTTTACTTTCGAAAAACTGATACGGTTTTCTTCTTTTAAAAAACCACCTTTTACAAAGGCCCCGGTATAGGCTTTGCAAAGCGGGCAATTATCATCGTATATAAGCGCTTTATTTTTATCGGGCTGCATAAAATAGCTTTAAAGAGCAAAGATAACATCATTATTATTATATTTTCAATATTTACTGAAAATAAGAAAATAAACTAATCGCATGGCTGTACTTTACATTTGCAAAAAATAAAACCATGCAATTTCCCGAACCGGTAACCGTTCAATGGGTGGCAAAACTCATCAATGCAGAAGTGGTTGGCGATGCTTTTTTGCAGGCATCCGGCATCAACGAAATACATAAAGTGGAAACGGGCGACCTTTGCTTTGTAGACCATCCCAAATATTACGATATATGCCTGCAGAGCGCAGCTACACATATTATCATTAATACAAAAAATGTGGAACTGCCGCCAGGTAAAACGCTGCTGGTAACCGCCGATCCATTTGAAGCATACCTTACCATCATTAATTATTTCCGTCCGTTTTCGATGGCCAATAAAGCCATCAGCGATACAGCAGTAATCGGCAAAGATTCTGTTATAATGCCCAATGTTTTTATCGGTAAAGATGTAACCATTGGCAGCAACTGTATTATCCATCCCAACGTAACCATTATGGATTATACCGCCATTGGCGACAATGTGGTAATACAGGCAGGCACCGTAATTGGCAGCGATGCATTTTATTATAACACAAAAAAGAACCGCGATGTTTGGTACAAACGCATGCAGAGCTGCGGCAATGTGGTAATAGAAGACGATGTAGAAATTGGTGCCTGCTGCACCATCGACCGTGGCGTAACTGCGAGTACAAGAATTGGCCGGGGAACCAAGCTCGATAACATGGTGCATATAGGCCACGATAACAATATTGGCTGCAACTGTTTAATAGCCGCACAGGTGGGTATTGCCGGCGCTAATATTATTGAAGACGGTGTAACCATCTGGGGGCAGGTGGGCGTAAATAAAACCATCACCATTGGCGCCAATGCTGTTATTATGGGGCAGAGCGGTGTGGTATCTTCCATAGAAGGCAACCAGGTTTACTGGGGCACACCCGCCGTAAATGTAATTGATAAAAAACGCGAAGTGGTTTGGATAAAACGCATCCCCGAAATGTGGAAGAAGATTATGGAAGAAAAAAAGTAATGTGCAATTATTTTTTAAAATCTTTTGTTCACCAACTGTATTACTACTATCATCTTCTGTTGTGTCACTCACTTGTACGTTCAGAAGTTAATTGAACAATGTGCAGTCAGCTTTCAGAAACACAAGCTGTTCTTATTACTGAAACCTGACTGCACATTGCTGAAGTATTTTCTGCAGTACAAGAGTGCGACGCAACCAAAGTTCAATCAATGGATAAAAGCCGGGCCACAAAAAAATTCTACTTTATTTCTTTCAGCATTTTTATTGCATTCTCGTCGCCGGGTTTTAGTTCAAGTACCTTTTTATAATTTTTTATTGCATCTTCTTTGTTACCGGTTGTGTAGTAAGCTTCGCCAAGACTGTCGTACGTTCCGGCATCGGCTGGATAAATAAAAGTATTCAGCCGGAATACATTAATTGCCTCTGTATAATGCTTTTGTGCAAGCTGCACATACCCGTAAGCATTAAATTCGCCCATGTTTTTACATATAGGTTTTAATTGTGCAGCAAGGGTTTCAAGTGTATTATTATTCATTTTTTTGCTGCGGTTATTTACCTGTTCATGCCAGTAAACAACAGCTTTAAACTGTGGTATATATGGTAGCTGCAGTGCAATCTTCAGTAAATCTTTTTCCAGCGATTCCACAGGATCCTGTACTATACGGCCCATTTCTTTTTTGTTTTCGTACAATATAAAAGTTGGTACACGATGAATGTTTTTGCCGGCTTCTTCATGCTGCGGGCTTTGCTTATAAGTTTTGGTTGAATTATCAACAAAGATCAGTTTGATATTTGCCGTATCAAAAGCAGCGGCTTCTAAAATTTTCATCATGCGCGGCAATTCCCGTTTTGTATCGCCACACCAGCTCCCTAGAAATATTTCTATCTCTTTATTTTTAAGCACCGGAGTTAGTTGCCGAACAGTTGCTGAATCCACATTGTAAGGATTGTAAGATTTATTGTACCAGTCTTTATAAGGCATTGTTTGCAGTATGCTTTTAGCGCAATGGCCTGCCAATATTATATTGCCCTGTTCGTTTTTGATCTCTGCATTTGTATATGGCGTAGCGGATGGCATTGCAGCGCGGTTGCAGCTAAAAGCTGCAACACAAACCACAGCCATCATGAATATATTTTTCATGATAACAGTATTTAATTGATTTGAATAAAATGTTTAGCCGGTAAGTTTGCGGCCGTAAAGTTTACGGTATAATATCCTCAGGAAAAACAGGGCGGGTGAAAAATACTGTTTAAATAAAAGGAAGTACAGCGATTATTAAACTGGTTATATACTTTTTTCTGCAGTAATAAAAATGAAGGTTTCATTTGTACCCTTTCGGCTGTTAAATATTGCCATTCTGTTTGCTGCACAATTTCTTTATGCCTGTTGGGAAAACTGGTTTGATTTACATCTGCAGGTATATTGCTAACCATACATTCACAAAAAGTTGCTGTGCTGTTTTTAAAAGAAATGAAAGAGCAGGCTGTAAATGAAATTACCCTTGCTGTTTCGGGAACAAACAAACAGCACATTAATAATATGGTGAGCAATTTTTTCAAACTAACCCAAGTTATACATTTTTTTAAACTCTCCGCAAATCCTTGAAATACTATTTTGTAGAACTGTGTATTTAAACTGTGGTATATACTGCAGCAGCTTGTTGTTATCGAAATACACTTTAGTCTGCGCCGTTTTTGATGTTTCCTTTGTAAGCAAAGGTTTTTTACCGCTGAACATTGCCTTTACTGCCTCCAGGCGCCAAACCACCGCTGCGATAAATGGCGTTACTTTTTTATATGGCTGCCGCACGCCAAATGCGTCCGCAATATTGTTGAAGAGTTCCCTGTAACTGATGTTTTCTGCACTTATAATGAACCGCTCATTGCATACATTACTGTTCATTAAACCAATCATAGCATTTACCACATCCGCCACATCTGTAAAGCCGGTAATACCTTCTGTATACCATGGGAATCTATTATATACATTTTTAAAAATGGCAGCCGAGCCTTTGTTCCAGTCTGCAGCGCCAAGAATAATAGTTGGGTTTACTATTACTGCGTTTAATCCTTCGCCGGTGCCGCGCCACACTTCCATCTCTGCAAGGAATTTTGTTTTGCCATATTCACTGTTACTGGTTTCTTCCGTCCAGTTCATTTGCTCGGTTATAATTTCGTTTTGTCTTATCCTTCCAAGTGCCGATACTGAACTTACAAAGAGTAATTTTTTAACTTCAGCATTTATGCAGGCATTTACTACATTGGCAGTGCCTTCAATGTTTATTTTATGCAGTGCCTGTTTTTCTTTTGGGTCAAACGATACCATTCCTGCGCAATGATACACCTGCAGAACATCCTGCATAGCTTCTTCAAGCGAACCTGTATCAAGTATATCGCCCTTTATCCAGGTTACTTTTTCTGAACCTCTATAATCTGGAATGGTGCTACGGTATAATGCCTTTATTTTTTTTCCCTGCTCTGCCAATGCCTGCACCAAATGCGATCCCACCAAACCAGTAGCACCTGTTACAAGAATGTACCCATCCACTGAATGGGAGCTATTATCCAGGTTTATAAAATCTTCCATTTACTTTGTTTCAGTGTAATTGTAAAAACCTTTCCCTGTCTTTTTGCCCAATTCATTTTTATCAACTTTATCTTTTTGCAATGGCGAAGGCAGCAGCCTGTCAGGCTTTCCCAATGCCTCCCATACAATATTACTTACAGAATAGTTAATGTCTATTCCAATAAGGTCCATCAGTTTAAACGGCCCCATTTTAAAACCTGTCGATTCCATTACTGTATCAATTGTTTCCATATCAATCAGCCCTTTTTCTGCCAGCAGCATTGCTTCTAAATAGTAATGCCTTGCCACACGGTTTACAATAAAGCCTGGCGAATCTTTACAAACCACAGCTGTTTTATTCATGCGTTTTGCAAGGTCTGTAAGTGTTTGTATAACCGCATCGCCTGTATGTTTGCCACGCACTACTTCAACCAGCTTCATTAATTGCGGCGGGTTAAAAAAATGCATGCCTGCAACATTAGCCTCAACAGTTGTTGCTGCTGCAATTTCGGTTACAGATATAGAAGAAGTATTGGTTGCAAAAATGGTATCGTTGTTATTAATTATTGCAAGTTTATTAAAAAGCGCAGCTTTAATTTCTTTCTGCTCAATAATAGCTTCAATAATAATATCTGCTTTGCAATCTTCAACAATGTTTGTAAAAATTATACGGCTTAGTGTGGTATTTTTTTCTTCATCAGTTATCTTTCCTTTCTCCGCAAGCTTTTGTAACGAAGCTATAATTGCACCTCTGCTTTTTTCCAGCATAAACTCATTAACATCAAACTGAATGGTACTAAAACCTGCCTGCGCCGCAACCTGTGCAATGCCGCTGCCCATGGTGCCTGCACCGCAAACGCATATTGTTTTAATATTTATTAATTCAGGCATTTTGCAAACATACACCCTTCAACAGAATGCATAGAACAGAAAATACAAATACATTTTTTTGGGCCCGGCGTTCAGATAATTAATTGAACTTCTGTTGCGTCGCACATGTTAGCTGCAACGCCTTGAGGAGCCCCGACTGGTACCATTGAAAAACAACAGCAGTCGGGCAGGGAAAGGCAGTTGCACTTCATCCCGGCTCTCAAAGCAGGACTTGTACTTTGGAAAGTTACATGAACAGTTTGCCTGATCAACAGATTTGTGGGTTACCGGGAGGTGGTTATCGGATTTACTACAATAAAAATGCCGGTTAAATAGTAAATCGCATTTCATAAATTTTTTATCCGTTCTGATTACTATTTTTACATTTCAGCAGTTTACCTGGTTTATCTTATAAAACGGTTCCTTATCTTTTTTCTTTAGTTATAATCTCAAAATGCACCTAAGAATGTTTTTTAATAAAAGACCAAAGGCAACAGCAATACTATTTACTTCTATTATGTTGTTTTCTGCATGTAAGGATGAAAAAAAACAGCCAGAGACTGCAGCAGCTCCTGCACCGGCTGTAGATGTAATCATCGCACAAACAAAGAATATTTCAAATATAATAGAAGCCAACGGTACAATTGTAGCCAACGAGTTTGTGGAATTACGCTGCGAAGCAAGTGGCCGTCTTGTTTTTCTCGATGTGCCAGAGGGTAATTTTGTAAAGCAGGGAACCATTATTGCAAGGGTAAACGATGCCGATCTTCAGGCACCTTTGCGCAGGGTAAAATCGCAACTGGAACTTGCACAGAAAACAGAAGAGCGGTTGAAAAAACTGTTA
>Ga0209480_10001996_pt1 | contig 14388 bp, 10 predicted proteins | sample JI61114C2DNA_FD_187501 | JGI IMG/M metagenome (GOLD analysis project Ga0209480, IMG submission 187501) | Wastewater effluent complex algal communities from Wisconsin, to seasonally profile nutrient transformation and Carbon sequestration -... | ecosystem: Engineered > WWTP > Effluent > Algae...
TAGCATCGGCACGATTAGGTGTGAGTCCAATTTCGAAAACTTCGTCACTTTCAATCTTGAAAACACTAGCAGCAGAAGTTCCAGGTTTTAATGCTTCGTCAAGAATCATAATTCCATCGTGGCTTTCACCAAGACCTAACTCGTCTTCTGCACAAATCATTCCGTGACTTTCTTGTCCGCGGATTTTTCCTTTCTTTATTTGAAAGGCAACGCCATCTTTGTCGTATAAAGTAGTTCCAATAGTGGCAACGGGCACTTTTTGACCAACAGCAACATTGGGTGCGCCACAAACAATTTGAATTGGAACGCCATCGCCTAAGTCAACAGTGGTAACTTTCAATCTATCGGCGTCAGGATGTGGAATGCAAGTTAGCACTTGACCTACAACAATACCTTCTAGACCTCCTTTTACCGATTCATATTTATCGACCATTTCTACTTCAAGACCTAAATCGGTCAATAAAGCAGCAATTTCTTCGGATTTCCAATCTATTTTGATGAATTGTTTTAACCAGTTGTATGATATTTTCATTTGAGAATTTTAATGAGACTGCAAATATAAGGATTGCAGTTTGGAGTAGGAAACAATTTATTTGGTTTTTTGAATAGAATTTGCCTATTCAAAAAGGATTTTCCCTAGTTTACAGCTAATAGTTTTTTTGCCAAATCAATATCAGTTGAACCATCCATTTTAATATTAATGAAATAATCGAGTTGCCAATTTTGTGTTTTTTCAGCTTGTTTGCTTTTTGGAATATCCCATGGTGGATAAATCCGAATGCCTCGTTTTCCTGATTTACCATTTTGTGTTATAATTCCTCTGTCAGCTAAAACTATTTTCGGAAAAATAAATTGCCCCAAGTGGTCGCCACTTCTTGTAATAATAATGATAAAATCTATTTCGTCATTGATGTCAAAAGGTTCGGTTATTCTGTCTTGGTTTCTTTTCCAAATTGATACAAATTGACCGTTTTTTGTTGGAGTTATTTTAGCAAAACGATGTAGAATTTTTTTGCTGTCAAGTTCAAACGAACAAGAACCATATTCTTGACTTTCAGTATTCCATTTTAGATTTATAAATTCAAAATTACATGGGGCATAAACCATTTTTTTGGCTAGTTGCATGTCGCTGTGAAAGGAGCTTTTACTTTCCATCATTTGATTTTTTGCCAAAAATTAAAGTATTTCCTCGATGTGTTTTTTGATATTTTCGGCAATTTTTTTGATTGGTAAATCATTGTTGTCTATTCCAAAAGGATCTTCTATTTCCTCAGCAATTAATTCTAAACTCGCCAAAACATAGAAAATAAAAACCACTACTGGAATTACAAAATACCCTAAAATAAATACATAAGCAAAAGGCAAAGTCAGTACATAAATAAATATGAATTTTTTGATAAAAGCACTGTACGAGTAGGGAATGGGCGTGTTTTTGATTCGCTCACAAGCGCCACAAATATCAGTAAAAGATTGAAGTTCGTTATTTATGATGATGAGCTGGTCGCCCGTAATCTTTTTAGAAACATACAAATCATCAACTTTGTGAAACATCATTTGAGCCACTTGATTGGGTCTGTGTTTGTGATGGTCAATTTCCAAATCTACATCGTCAAACAATTGTTTGGCCGTGTCGCTATCGTTCAAATGTTTTTGCAAGATGGAAGCATAACTGGGAATCATTTTCCTGAAAAAAGCACGATCACTTTCTGTTGTTAAAATTGCGGATAATTTTAGGGATAAATTTCGGCTGCTGTTGACCAATCCACCCCACATTTTTCGTCCTTCCCACCAGCGATCGTAGGCAGTATTGGTTCTGTAAGCCAATAACAATGATATTACGAAACCCAACATGCTGTGCATAACCGAGAGGTTTTTCACGAAGCTGTCTTGGGGTAAATGCCAATAAACCATTTCCAGATAGCCAATAGCACCGGAATAAAGTCCAATAATAATCATCATTGGAAATAATTTTCTAATTGTATCCGCTTTACTGACTTGGAATATAAAACTAAACCATTCTTTAGGGTTGTACGAAGTCATTGATTCTTTCTTTTTAAACAAAAATTAACTAAAAACTCATATTTCCTGCTAATTCTTTCAAAGCAATTTCGGATAATTTGGCTTGAAATTGAGCATTGCTATAACGCACTTTGGCATTGATATAATTCAATTGTGCTGTTCTGAATTCTAATGTAGTAATGGTTCCAATTCGGAATTTGTCAACAGTAATGTTTAGGTTTTGTTTGGCAATAGCTTCGTTTGTTTCTTCTAAATCAATTAATTCCAAATTGGTCAAATAGGTTTGAAAGGCAATTGTCAATTCTGAATTCAATAATAGACTTTGTTGTTCGATGGCTATTTTGGAATTTTCAATTTGAATTTTGGCAATTTTTTCGTTACGGTTTTGAGCAAAACCATCAAAAACATTTAAGGAAGCTCTAAATCCATAACTTAATCCTTTTGCTGAGGATTCCGACGTAAAACCTAGACTAGATTGGCTTTCGAAAAAATTATACCCCGAAGTCAAATTCAATGTAGGATAGCGTTCCCCTTTGATTTGCTTCAAATCTAGTTCGGAAATTCTTTTGTTAATGATTTCGGATTCCAATTGTGGATTTTGCTTTTCGGCCAAAGCCATTAAATCTGAAAGTATTAATTTATCATCAACTGTAACTTCGTCCACCACTTTAAAATCAATTTTCGAATCCCTTGCTAAAATTTGGTTTAAGGCTATTTTTCGATTAGCGTAGGATTCTTTTTGGCGCAAAAGAGTTACTTTGTCCGTGTTCAAATCTACTTGCGCATTCAAAACTTCTAATTTGGAAGCTTTTCCAATGTTGAATCGATTTTGTGCCAAAGTCAAGCGTTGGGTCGAAATCACGATGGTCGTGTCCAAAGCTGCCAATTGTTGCTGTTGCTGAACCAAATCAAAATACACAGCATTTACTGCACTGATTTTTAAAATTATGGTGCGTTTTAATTGGGCTTCTCCTAATTTTTGCAATTCTTTTAATTGATCCAATTTGGCAAACATTTTGAAACCGTCAAAAACTGTCCAATCTAGTCCAACACCATAATTCAAAGAATTGTTTTTGGCATTGTCGAGAGCGGTAACAGTTCCGTCTTGTCTTGTTTGTGAACTATTTTGAATGCTGTTGGCATCGACCAAAGTTGCAGTGACTTTTGGCAACATTCCTGCATTTCCAGTGGCTACATTGATTTTATTAATATCAAGATTATTGGAAGCCATTTTTATTTCAAAATTGTTTTGCAATGCAATTTTCATAGCGTCTTCAATGGTCAAAACTTCTTGGGCATTCATTTTTATGATGCAAAAGAAAAAAAGTAGTAAACTTCGGTTAAGAATTTTAATATTCATATTTGTTATTTTTTTGTCACCAATTTTTTTAAATTGGACATGAATCATACTAATTATCAAGAAATTATATATTTTAAAATTCCCTTAATTCCGGATATTTTAAAGTTTTAAAAATTAGTGTAAATTGGTGTTATACGTATAAGACATTTTTATTCAATATCTTTTTCATATTCTTTGATATGATCAAACTCAGGATAATGTTTTCTTGCTTTCGACCACATTAAGTACAAAGCTGGAATCACAAACAAGGTCAACACCAAGGAAAAAATTGTGCCACCAACGATGACAACTCCCATTCCAATTCTACTTGTAGAAGCTGCTCCAAGTGACATCGCGATAGGCAATGCTCCCAATGAAATGGCTAAACTTGTCATTAATATTGGTCGAAGTCTAGCTTCTGAAGCTTCCATAATGGCTTCGAATTTTGGTTTTCCCTGCTCTCGCAATTGATTGGCAAATTCTACAATCAAGATTCCGTTTTTGGTAACCAAACCGATTAACATCACGGTTCCAATTTGGCTAAAAATATTCCAAGTTTGGTCAAACAACCACAACGAAAACAAGGCTCCAGCAACCGCCATTGGAACCGTCAGAATGATGATGAATGGATCGATAAAACTTTCAAATTGTGCTGCCAAAATTAAAAATATCAATAGCAAAGCCAATCCAAATGCAAAAGAAGTATTCGAACTGCTTTCGACAAAATCTCGGGATTCGCCTCCTAAATCCGTGGTGAATGTATCGTCTAAAACTTTTGCTTTTATTTCGTTCATAGCATCAATTCCGTCGTTGATACTTTTGCCTGGAGCAAGACCAGCGGAAACTGTGGCCGACATATAGCGATTGTTATGATACAATTGTGGCGGATTACTTTTTTCTTCGATGCTCACCACGTTATCCATTTGAATTAATTCGCCTTTGTTGTTTTTGACAAACATCGAGGTCAAATCCATTGGTTTTGAACGGTCTTTTTGTTCGAATTGTCCAACGACTTGGTATTGTTTTCCATTTCGCATAAAGTAACCAAAACGTTGTCCACTCAAGGAAAGTTGAAGTGTTTGGGCAATGTCAATCACAGATATTCCTAAACTTTCTGCTTTTTCGCGATCGATGGTGACATTGATTTCGGGTTTGTTAAATTTCAGGTTGACATCGGTAGTAGAAAAAGTTTCATTTTTTGACGCCTCATCCATAAATAGCGGGATTTTTTCTCGTAATTTCTCAAAGTTTGGCGCTTGAATAATATACTGGATTGGCAATCCGCCACGTCTGTTTACAGAAATCGTAGGTTGTTCCGTCACCGATACTTTTGCTTCAGAATATTGGTTTGTCCATTTGGTCAATTTTTCGGCTATCTCTTTTTGAGAACGGTTTCTTTCCTCAGGTTCTTTTAAAGAAATTCGGATAAAACCATTGTTTACCGAAGAGGCTGAAAATCCCGGGGCTGTAATCACCAAAGCCACTTTTTTCTCAGGAATGGAATCGTCTATTAATCTTGAAATTTCCTGCATAAATCGCTCCGTGTATTCATAAGTTGATCCTTCGGCAGTGTTCATTCTCACAGACAAAGCGCTTCGATCATCATAAGGTGCAGTTTCTTTTTGCAAAAGATTAAAAAAGACGTAAATCAATCCAAAACACACTATTAGAATGGGGAAACTCAACCATTTTTTCTTCATAAAACCTTCCAATGAACTGGCGTAACCTTTGTTTAGTTTTACAAAATAAGGCTCCGTTTGAAGATAGAATTTTGATTTTTTCTGTTCGCCACCTTTCATTAAATAGGCATTCAACATTGGCGTGAGGGTAAGTGAAACAAATGCCGAAATTAATACTGCTGCCCCAATGACGACGCCAAATTCTCGAAACAATCTACCCACAAATCCTTCGAGGAAAATCACTGGAAGAAATACCGCTGCCAGGGTTATGGAAATCGATATTACGGCAAAGAATATTTCGTTCGAACCTTTGATAGCGGCTTCGATGGGCGTCATTCCTTCTTCTACTTTTTTGAAAATGTTTTCCGTAACTACAATTCCATCATCAACAACTAATCCTGTTGCCAGAACAATAGCCAGCAAAGTCAATACATTTATCGAAAAGCCAAAAAGCCACATAATAAAAAAGGTGGCAATCAACGAGACGGGAATGTCAATCAATGGTCTGAAAGCAATGGCCCAATCCCTAAAAAACAAAAAGATGATTAAAATTACAAGCAGGATTGAAATTCCTAATGTTTCGGCTACTTCAATCACAGATTTTTTAACAAAAAACGTGGTGTCTAAAGCAATATTTAATTTAATATCTTTGGGTAAATCTCTTTTTAGTTTTTCAAATTCTTTGTAAAATTCCTTTGAAATATCCAAATAGTTAGCTCCTGGAAGTGGAACAATAGCCACACCAACCAACGGTAATCCAGATTGTGTCATTTTAGTTTCCAGATTTTCAGGGCCTAAAACCGCGTAGCCAACATCACTAAAACGAACGATTTTTTCTCCTTCAGTACGTATGATAATGTTGTTGAATTCATCGGGAGATGAAAGATTTCCAACAGTTTTTACGGTAAGTTCCGTATTGGCTCCCGTGATTTTTCCTGAAGGTAACTCTATATTTTGTTTGTTCAGAGCATTTCTGACTTCTGAAACAGTACAGCCGTAAGAAGCTAATTTTACAGGGTCAATCCACAAACGCATTGCGTATCTTTTTTGTCCCCAAATTTGCACGCCACTAACTCCGGGAATGGTTTCCATTCGTTGTGCAATTACATTTTCGGCAAAATCACTCAATTCCATTGGATTTCTGGAATCGCTTTGAACCGTCATAGATATAATGGCATCTCCATTGGCATCAGCCTTTGAAACCACTGGCGGCGCATCAATATCTTGAGGTAAACTTCGGATCGCTTGGGATACTTTGTCCCGAACATCGTTAGCGGCTTCTTCCAAGTTTTTATTCAGGTTGAATTCGATGGTAATATTGCTGCTTCCCTGAGTGCTGGAAGAAGTTACGTTCCGAATTCCATCTATCGAATTGATAGCTTTTTCTAGAGGTTCGGTGATTTGGGACTCAATAATATCCGAATTGGCTCCTGTATAATTGGTCCGAATCGAAACTTGTGCAGGATCAATTGAAGGAAATTCTCTGACACCAAGAAAGGTGTAGCCAATAATTCCAAATAACACAATTAATAAATTGATAACAATGGTAAAAACGGGTCTTCTTATGCTTGTTGTTGATAAACTCATATATATTGTAGATTTGCTTCGCCAGTTCGCTGACGCTCGGGTTAGATTTCAGAGTTTAGTTTTTTACTTAATACTCCAATCTTAATACTTATTTAATTTTCACATTAACCGAAGCATCCTCTTTTAACGACATAACTCCGCTGGTTAAAACGGTATCTCCAACTTTCAGTCCAGAAAGTACCAAGATGGAAGCGTCCGTTCTCGTTGTGGTTTCGACCATAATTTCTTTTGCTTTTCCGTTATTGGAAATAAAAACTTTTTTGCCGTCTTGTACCGGAACAATAGCTTCCGTAGGAATGACAATGGCATCTTTGATAATATCCAACGGCAATTCAACATTGGCAAAAGTACCTGGCAATAATTTTCCGTCTCTATTTTCGGCAAGCGCACGAACTTGCAATGTTCTTGTTGCGATTTGAACTTCTGGTTCAATAGCATACACTTTGGCAAGATAACTTTTAGTGGAACCTGTCACGGTAAAACTCAAATCTGAATTCATTTTTATTTGACTCGCATACTTTTCAGGAACCGAAAAAGTGATTTTTAGTTTACCTATGTTGACTAATTTAGCAACCAAAATTGATGGTGTGATATAAGTTCCCGGCGAAATCGAACGCAATCCAATCTTTCCTGAAAATGGAGCTCTGACCGATGTTTTGGCAATTTGTGCCTGAATAAGTTGCACTTGGGCTTGGGCCAATTTATAGTCGGCTTTGGCAATATCATATTCCTCTTGGCTTATAGCTTCTTTTTGAAGTAATAATTTGGCTCTTCTTTCGTTTTCCGATGCCAAACCTTCTTTTGTTTTGGCTTGTTGCAATTGGGCTCTCAACTCCAAGTCATTTACTTTAAAAAGTAATTGTCCTTTACTGACGTTGCTTCCTTCCTTGAAATAAATACCTTCGACAATTCCTGAAACCTCGGATCGAATGTCCACTTGCTCATTGGCTTCAATTGAACCCGAAAGTGAAAGTGTATTGTCGAAAGTTTCGGCTTTTACAACAATTCCGCTTACGCTAATTGATTTATTTTTTTGGTCTTTACCTTTGGACCCAGCATCACCACTTTTGTTTTCAACGATTCTGTAGATAATAAACGCAACAAACCCTATAATTAGTAGGGCATAAATAATTTTTTTGAATTTCATAATTTTATTAAAAAGCGAGATTAGACTTCTTATATTTGAGTTAAGAAGACAAATTTAAGGTTTAGAATCTTGAATAACGGGGGTTTTGCGAATAATTTAACAACTGATTAACAATGTATTTCAATGTAAAAAAAGCTTAACGATTTAAGACAGATAAATAGTAAAAAGGTTTAATATGATTTTTAAAAATAATCCATTTAAATCTGTTTTTATTAAGAAAAAAACACGTTTTATTAGTGTACTATTTTTGTATTCTTTAACTAATATAATTCCAAATATTTTTCTTTTTGGTCAGTTCTATATAAGTAGCTCTTAATAGTGCATTTTCCGGTTTTTGCATAGGTGCATCGTCTTTCAGAATTTGTAAAGCATAATTGCGTGCCAATTGCAAAATATCTCTATCGCGAACAATATCAGCAATTTGAAGATTCAAGACTCCGCTTTGTTGCGTTCCCATCAAATCGCCAGGACCACGTAATTTCAAATCGACTTCGGCAATTTCGAAACCGTCATTGGTTCTTACCATTGTTTCCATTCGGGTTTTGCTGTCGGCACTTAATTTGTGGCTGGTCATCAATATGCAATAACTTTGTTCCGCACCACGACCCACACGACCACGAAGTTGATGCAATTGTGACAATCCAAAACGTTCGGCACTTTCGATAATCATTACACTGGCATTCGGAATGTTAACGCCAACCTCAATCACTGTTGTGGCTACCATAATATTGGTTTTACCTTCGGCAAAGCGTTTCATTTCGGCATCTTTTTCGGCGGGTTTCATTTTTCCGTGAAGGATCGAAATAGCATATTGTGGCAACGGAAAATCACGAGAAATACTTTCGTAACCGTCCATCAAATCCTTCAAATCCATAGTTTTTGATTCTTCAATTAATGGATAAACAATGTAAATTTGACGACCTAAAGCGATTTCATCCCGAATAAATTTCCAGACTTTCAAGCGATTGCTGTCAAATCGATGCACGGTTTGAATGGGTTTTCGTCCTGGAGGCAATTCATCAATTACTGAAATATCCAAATCGCCATACAAACTCATTGCCAAAGTTCGTGGAATAGGAGTGGCGGTCATTACCAAAACATGTGGCGGAATTTCATTTTTTTTCCATAATTTAGAACGTTGTTCCACACCAAAACGATGTTGCTCGTCAATCACGGCCAAACCCAAATTATGGAATTTTACTTTGTCTTCCAATAAAGCGTGCGTGCCAATCAAGATGTGTAAACTACCGTTTTCGAGTTCTTCATGAATGATTCTTCTAGCGGCAGTTTTGGTTGAGCTAGTGAGTATTTTTATGTTGATATTCAGTTCTTTGGCTAGATCTGACAAACCGTTAAAATGTTGATTTGCCAAGATTTCTGTTGGCGCCATCAAACAAGATTGAAAACCGTTATCCAAGGCAATCAGCATACTCATCAAAGCTACGATTGTTTTTCCAGAGCCTACGTCACCTTGCAGCAATCGGTTCATTTGGGCGTTGCTTCCCATATCGATTCGGATTTCTTTGACGACTCTTTTTTGGGCATTGGTCAGTTCAAAAGGAAGATAATTTTGATAAAAATCATTAAAATATTCGCCCACTTTCGTAAATGGATGTCCTTTTATTTTATGCTTTCGAATGAGGTTTTTGGTGATTAATTGCAATTGTATATAAAACAATTCCTCAAATTTTAATCGGAATTGGGCTTTCGCCAATGCTTCGACACTTTTGGGAAAATGGATGTTGAACAATGCCGCGTTTTTCGGAATCAGTTTTAATTCGGCAGTCAGATAATCGGGTAAGGTTTCGGTAAATTTGGCTTGGGTTTCCATGAATAATTGCTGCATCATTTTATTGATTGCCCGATTCGAAATTCCCCGGTTTGCCAAGGTTTCTGTTGATGGATAAACGGGTTGCATTGCCGAACGTAAACTTTGTTCGTGTTCAGTCATCAATTCAATTTCGGGATGCGCCATATTGAAAGTATTCCCAAAAGATGTGCATTTTCCGAATATCACACACATTTCATTTAGCTTTAAACTTTCTCGAATCCATTTATGACCTTGAAACCAAACGAGTTCCATTTGTCCTGTATCATCTACGAAGGTGGCTACCAGTCGTTTCTGGTTTTTGCCAAATTCAACGGTTTTTATGTTGATGATTTTACCGATAATTTGGACTTCGGCAATATTGTTTTGCAATTCGTTTATCTTGTAGTAGCGTGTTCTGTCGATGTATCGATTAGGAAAAAAATTGAGCAAATGACCGTACTTATGAATTCCCAATTCCTTGCGCAGCAAAGTCCCGCGGTTGGGACCAACGCCTTTGAGGTATTCGATGGGAGTTTCTAGTAGGTTTTGCTGCATAGTTTGGACACGAATGTTTTTTTGGACACGGAGGACACGGATTTACTTCGTAAAAACACTGATCCCGATAGCTATCGGGACGGATTTTTAATTTGATGAAGCGAAGATAGTTTTTTGTTTGGAAAATAGGAAATACAATTGTTTGGTATTGGGGTAGGAAAAAGTATATTTGAATTCTAAAATCACTACTAAATGACAACCCATCTCGCATTACTTCGCGGCATCAATGTTTCCGGTCACAATATAATGAAAATGGAGACTTTGAAAACGACTTTGGAAGCCGTTGGTTTTCAAAATGTGCAAACTTATATCCAATCGGGAAATGTTTTTGTGGATACCGAGGAAGAGAATCCTGCGGCTGTGGGTTTCAAAATTAAGCAGGAAATTTTCAAGGCTTTTGGTCACGAAGTTCCCGTTGTGGTTATTGGCAAAACCGATTTAGAAGCTTGTTTCAAGAACAATCCTTTTTTGAAAGAAAAGGAATTAGATATTAAAAAATTATACGTCGCTTTTATTTCTACAACCTTGCGAAGCGATAGTATCAATGATTTAAAGATGAGTCAGGTAAAACCAGACGAAGCCAGTATTGACGCTAATCGAATTTACATAAAATATGCTGTTGGAGCAGGAAAAACGCGATTAGAGCAGAAATATATTGAGAAAAAATTGAACGTGACGGCAACGATTCGGAATTGGAATACGGTGACACAATTGTTGAAACTGTTTGAAGAGCGATAAAATATTCGTAGTACAATTATTTATAATTCAATTTATGTCCTTATTTAAAAACAGGTATCGAACAGAATCAAACCGGTTGAAAAATTGGGATTATTCCAGCGAAGCTATCTATTTTATCACCTTGGTTTCCAGAAACAGGGAACGTATTTTTGGGGTCATTGAAAACGACAAAATGGTATTAAATGAAAAAGGTAAAATTATTGAAAAGGAATTGTTGAAATCAATTACCATTAGAGAACGTTGGTTTTTTCATAATTGGGTTATTATGCCCAATCATATTCATTTATTAATTGAAATTAAATTGGATTCATCCATTATTTTTCCATTATCCACCGTAGAGACGCACTGCAGTGCGTCTCTACAATGTGCGTCTCTACATGATGCCGAAACCCCAAAATTATCCCGAAAACCCAATTCCATTTCGTCATTTGTTGCCACATTCAAATCGGTTACAACCAAACAAATTAATGAATTGATGGAAAATAAAGATAGAGAATCTATTTGGCAATCCAATTATCACGATCATATAGTTCGAAATTATAATTCATTCGATGCCATTTATCATTATATCAAAAATAATCCCAAGAATTGGAATGCAGATTCCATAAATATTGATTAAATGAAATACCTTTTTCTCTTATTTTCTACCATTATTTTTGCCCAACAAACCAAGTCGGTTGATTTCAAATCGGTTTATGGTCAACTGACTATTAATCCTACTGAAAAATCAGTTTCGGGAGCAGTTCGGTATTCGTTTACGGTTTTAAAATCCATTGATACCCTCAAAATTGACGCCCAGAATATGACGTTTTCTGAGGTGGAATTGAACGAAAAAAAGATAGAATTTTCAACCAATGGAAAACAACTTTTGTTGATTTATCCGTTCCAAAAAGGGAAAAACACTTTAAGTTTTGAATATAAAGCGATTCCCAAACAAACTTTATATTTTGTAGGTTCCGAAGCGACCCATAATTTACAAATTTGGACTCAGGGACAAGGGAAATACACCAGCCATTGGTTTCCGAGTTTTGACGATGTGAATGAAAAGTTGATTTTTAATTTAGAAGTTGTTTTCGATTCCAAATATCAGGTGATTTCGAATGGAAAATTGTACCGTAAATTGGAAAATAACAATTCGACTTATTGGAAATACACAATGCAAAAACCGATGAGCTCTTATTTATTGATGCTTGCCATTGGAAAATTCGACAAGAAAATGGAGCTTTCAAAATCTGGAATTCCTTTAGAAATGTATTTTGAGCCCAATACTTTGTCCAAATTTGAACCAACTTATCGCTATTCTAAACGAATTTTTGATGTTTTGGAAAAAGAAATAGGAGTGAAGTATCCTTGGAAAATATACAAACAAATTCCAGTTCGCGATTTCTTGTATGCCGGAATGGAAAACACTTCGGCGACGCTTTTTTCGAATCGGTTTGTTGTGGATTCCATTGGTTTTGAGGATCGAAATTATACCAATGTCAATGCTCATGAATTAGCGCATCAATGGTTTGGTGATTTAATAACTGCCGAAGAGGGTAAAGATCATTGGCTGCAAGAAGGGTTTGCGACTTATTATGCGTTACTGGCCGAAAAGGAACTATTCGGGGAGGATTATTTTTATTCCAAGCTGAATGACTATGCAAAACTACTTCAACAAGCGTCCAAAACCGATACGATTCCAGTCTTGAATGCCAAAGCGAGTTCGTTGACTTTTTATCAAAAAGGAGCTTGGGCATTACATGTCTTGGAAGAGGGAATAGGTGAAAAATCTTTTAAAAAAGCAGTAAAAAATTATCTTAAGAAATATGCTTTCCAAAATGTAAATACACAGGATTTTCTCGCCGAAATCAAGAAAGTTTCTAATTTTGATTTGGATAATTTTAGCAAAGTATGGCTTGAAAAACCTGGTTTTGATATGCATATTGCCAATGATTTACTATCTAAAAACAAATCGATTCAAACACTTTTTGAAATAGAGAAACTACGAAATATACCCTTGTCTGCTAAAAAAGATTTCTTTATTAGCATAATGCAATCTGATGCTTATTTTTCAGTTAAAGAAGCTATTGTTGCCCAATTAGAAAACGAAAAATTTGAAGATAAAAAGGAGTTGTTGCGACTCGCTTTGGTAACTCATAATTGGCAAGTGCGTCAAGCGGTTGCTGTAACTTTGAATGCTATTCCTGAAGAATTTCGATTGGATTACGAAACGCTTTTGGACGACAAATCCTATCAAACTCAGGAAGTCGCTTTGTATAATTTATGGCAAGATTTTCCGAATAATCGAATTAATTATTTAGAAAAATCAAGAAATTGGATGGGATACAATGATTATAATTTAAGAATTTTATGGTTGTTTCTTTCCATTGCGACCAAACAAGATTCGATTTATAAAAAACTATTAATCAATGAATTGGAAAATTACGCCTCCATAAACTACGAAGCATCGACACGACAAAATGCATTAGGGAAATTGTTGGCTTTAGATTTGAAAAACGATAGTGTTTTGATAAATTTAGTGAATGCAACAACACATCATCAGTGGCAATTTTCTAAATTTGGAAGAGACAGCATTCGAACTTTATTGAAAAATCAGGAAATGCGAGTTTCATTCGAACGCATTTTACCTAATTTAAATGAAAAAGAACAATTTCAATTGAACCGCTTGTTGAAAGAATAAACTACCACAACTGACTCACTTCGTTTTTGAGGAATTCTAATGCGACATTACTAGGAGATGGTTTTGTCAATAAATCGTTTAGAATAAATTCTCGCAACTGATGAGCATCGCCAACTTTTTCGTTTTTGGTAGCCAAAAGAATCATTTGTATTGTAGCATTTTTAGCTGTAGTTATCGTGGACCAACATTCATCCGAAATATAGATTTGTTGTGCTAAATTGTGCTCGTATTCTTGTTCGATTTGGGCAATTACAAAATTTTGATAATCTATTTTATCTTCTGAAATTGGTGCAATCCGAACCAATGATTGCGATGGATTGATGCGTTCCAAAAACAAAGTCATACGTTCGTATGCTTGCAAACGCAAAGATAATGTGTCTGGTTTTGATTCTTTTTTAATTAAATATTTTCGTTTTTCATCTTCGTTTTTGGTGTAAAGTTCGAAGAAACTATAGGCTACAAAAGCCATTATTATGGTAGGTAAACTATAGCTTATCAATTCTATTATTCGTGTGGAATCCATTTGAAATTTGAGTTTTTTAAATTTATTTATCCAAAGACAAATTAACGAATAAACCAATAAACTTATAGTACATTTGCTGAAATTTTATTAAAAAATGGAATCCTACATCCTCATTTTACTTTGTCTAGCCGCTTTTGTTGCAGGATTTATTGATGCCATCGTAGGTGGAGGAGGCTTAATCCAAACTCCAGTTGGACTTATTTTGTTACCCAATCTTCCAGTTTCTACCGTTATTGGCTCTTTGAAAATACCTGCTTTTAGTGGAACATCCTTTGCTGCATATCAATACTTGAAAAAGGTCGATATGA
>Ga0209480_10001997_pt1 | contig 14383 bp, 7 predicted proteins | sample JI61114C2DNA_FD_187501 | JGI IMG/M metagenome (GOLD analysis project Ga0209480, IMG submission 187501) | Wastewater effluent complex algal communities from Wisconsin, to seasonally profile nutrient transformation and Carbon sequestration -... | ecosystem: Engineered > WWTP > Effluent > Algae...
TATTTCCTCATTTAAATATTGATGGCACCTCAAGCAAATTGTTTTTTTTAAGTTCTCTATTGATGTAATTAGCAAGTTCAATTATTACTCTTTCCAATTCCGCTCTTCGTTGTCTAACCATGGCACGTTTCTCCTGATCTTGGTTTATAGCTTCCAGCATCGATTGCTCTAATAGCGTTGCAACTGCCGTTATGGTATATAAACTTGTTTGAGGGTAAACAAAATCTGCATTTATTGCAGCGTCTGCTACAATGCCTCTGGCAAATTCAATAATTTCTGCGGTTGACCTTTTCCTGAGTTTTAATACCACTCTAGCCATTTCTTCTTGCTGCCATTTTCAAGGCTAAAAATATTTCTGTGCTTAAAACCAAACAATGTATAATTTATTGCTATTTTCGATTATTAATCGGCAATACGTATTTTAATATATTGATTATCAATGATTTAGTGGATATATTGAAATTTAATATGCGTGTTGCATAGTTCTGAATAAACACTCAATTTAGCAATGGATAATATTTTTAACATTTGGACGCTCATTCAAAATATGACCCCCTTAGAAATTCGTGAAGTTGAATTTTCATTTAAACAAAGAGGCCCTCGCGCATTACAAAGCGATCCGGCAAAATTGTTTCGTGCGTTACAGTCGGTAAACGCCTATAACATCGAAACAATAGGCTATGCTTGGAGAAGGCAGTTTAAAGAAAAGTCAAAACCAATGGAAAGTAAAGCATTTACTGACGCAAGGTATATTTTGAAAGGTATTATACTGGATGTGCTGGTAAAGAGCAATTTTAAGTACTTGGGAGGTGAGGCAGAAAGGCTGCTTTATCACTCTGAAATACTTTCATCAAAGGGTATGTATGAAGAATCATATAAGGCGTTAAAACAAGCACTCATTGAAACAAATCACTGTGTTTCACCTTTTTATAAAAGTATGATTTTGCAAAAACTGTTAAACATTACGCCAAAAGTTTCGGGTAAAAACCTAGAAGAAAACGTATATTCTTTATTGCACCAAATTGAGCAGGATGCGCAAGATTTAAACCAATTTTTTTTAATAAATAAATTAAATTCTCATACAGCACTTACATTATTTAAAACTGCCATATTAAACGATGGCAGTGACTTGGAATTAATAAACGAAATCGCCGCCCATCCTTTAATAATAAATGAAACGCCAAATTTATCCTACTCTTCAAGTTTATATTTAGAAAAAACAAAATCATGGATTTTTGGACTAACTTGTCAATACGAAAAACAATATATAGCACAAAAAAAGTTATATCAATTATTAGCAACAAATGAACAGGAAAACTTAGATACCAAGTATGTCCAAATATATTTAACAGAAGTGCTTGACCTTGCACTTTTTTCTGCAAAATTTGGGAACGACACCGAATGCAACTTTTTAACAGATTATGTTTTGAGCAAAGCGCCGGCAGTGGGTGAATCATCCTCCTTATTTAACCTATACCCACAATTTATTAAAGTACTATCTCCATTTTACAAAAAAGAAATACCAAAACTACAAACGATGGTAAATGAGTATGAACCAGTTTTGTATGAACAATTTGAAAAATTGCCGATTCAGGCAAGGGATAACGTAAGACTTGGTATGATGAGAATTTTCATCTTATTAAACAGTCACACCAAAATAAAACAGTGGCACTATTTATTGAACGAGCCAAAGGTATATACCCGACTAGACGCAAATTTAGTTTGCCATATTGTTTATACCTGTTCTTTATATGAACTATCAACAATATCAGTCAATAAACAAAATATAACAACAATTCCGGGTTTACGTAAACAAGTTCTTGAGCTAAAAAAATTGTGCCAGAACAGGCCTAATACCTCGCCCGTAGAAGCAGCCATTATTAACACATTCATAAAAATCATGGATACTAACCTAATTCAATTTCACCTTGTGGAACTAAATAATTTAATGAAGTTTCTTGGAACAGAAAAAAACAAAAATGCACTCTATTTAAAAAGATTTCTTAATATGTTTGATTTATCTGAATGGATACGAAACCAATTGATGAAAATGAACACTTAAAAACCCAGCAACTATGAAAACGATATTACTAGTTATGTTTGCCGCTTCTGCATTCTTTTTTTCCATTGAAAACAGTATAAGTGGGTCCAAGGCAAAGTATACCCACGCTACCATTGACTCAAATTACCTCTTCGATCTGATTGACTCCGCCGACTTTCTTTCAAACACAGATGAATACGGTGCGCTTTTATTGTATGACAGTATCATTCAACTGGCTGATTTATACGGTTACCCCAATCCCAAAATTTATGCACAAATTAATAAAGCACAACTCTTGTTATTTATTGATAGTATTGATGCCGCAGATGAATTAATAAATAAGGCCATTTCAAATAATAATTTCTTTTCTGATTATTACTATCCTTTAAAGGGTTTTATAGTTAAGGCGGAGATTCAAAACTATTTAGGCGAATTTGATTCTGCCTTGTATTATTTAAATGCTGCAAAACCATTTGGAAATGATGAATATTATTTTATTGGCAGAATATATTATGATCTGGCCCAATTGTATTCCGATCAAAACAATTATGATTCAATGATTCAGTTATATTCAACTGCTCTTGAATATTTTAAATTAGCAAATGACCCTAATCGAACAATTAGTACCTATGCTAAAATTGGCGAGGCTTACAAATTAAAAGGTAATTTAGATAGCAGTTATAGTATTTTAATGGAGTGCGATTCAATGATTAACGTAACGCCAAACCTGTTTAATATAACAATCGCTCAAGCCTATCTAGATATAGGTGATATTTACAAAGCAAAAAGTCTATTCAAACCCGCTATTGATTACTACGAAAAGTGCATCCCACTTTTTGAGAGGGAATACGACTTTTATAACCTGGCCATTGTAAAGCAACGTATTGGAAATTTATTGATGGATAAAGAAAATTATGTAGATGGTAAAATATATTTATATAGCATGTTAGATATCTGTATAAAATACCAATATAATAACCTTATACCAAGGGTGTATAATTCTATCGCCAACATCGAAAACAGGAGTGGTAACTATGAAAAAGCCTTGGAAAATGCCAATACCGGGATTGCAATTTGCGAGCAAACAAACAATATTGGCACCACCTGGTCATTATTAATTTCTAAAGCAACTGCGATATCGGGGCTTGGCGACCACGTTTCAGCTTTACAATATTTTATTGAAGCTGATGAAATGAGTGAACGTGTTTCGGTATTTACCGCAAAATTTTTACCAAAATATAGTCTTGCTGCTGAGTATCAAATGACAAACAATTTGATTTTAGCGGATAGCTTTGCAAATATTGCATTAGTTATTGCTGAAACAGCAAAACAACAAAAAGAAATTTCAATGGCTAATAACCTGCTTTATAAAATTAATTTAGAAAATGGTAATTATAAAGCGGCGTTGGAAAATTATATCGCTGGTAAAATATACAAAGACAGTTTAAGAAATATTGAAAACAATTTCACCATTGAGACTTTAAACAAAAAATACCAGCTGGCAGAAAAGGACAAGATGTTGGTTGAAACTAATTTGAGAAATGAATTGGTTGAGCGTAACCTAAGAATACAATCCATTTCTTTATTAGAACAACAAACAAAGAATCGGGTAATCACACTTATCAACGATTCGCTCCAACGAACCACAGAACTTTCTAATCAGGCTTTTGAATTGGAAAAAGCAAAAGTAAAACAAGCAGAAGACCAAAAAAGCCTTGCCTTGCTAAAAGCTCAATCAGAAAAACAACAAAGAGAGTTGGAACAACAAAAAAGTGCCAAACAAAAAAATAGGTTTGTTTTGTTCAGTATCTTGTTTTTTGTGATAGCCATTTCAATTATTATACTGGTGAAGCAAATTGGTAAAAAGAAGGTGTTGCAAATTAAAAACAATTTTTTATCGTATTGGATGAACACCCATTTTATTGCAAATAACATTGCGCTTAATAAAGGCGATACGCGCGAGAATCCCGAACGAGCAATTCTGCGTGGAGATTTACTTTCCTCAATTACTACAGATATCTTCCATTTTGCGAAAATAGATAAGATTACGCTTCGTGAAGAGTTAAACATAGTTGAGAAGTTCATCAAAATAGAAGGCCTCCGGCTTGAAAATAGGTTTAATTACTCAATTAAAATATTTCCTGAAAATGCCCCTTTACAGGATATTGTCATAAAACCGCCACTAGCAATTCAAACCTTGGTAGAAAACACAATTAAACATGCTGTGGAAGCTAGTGATTACCATATTAATATTGAGGTTGCCATAAAAGTGTTTGAATCGTTTATTAAAATTAATGTTATTGACGACGGACCCGGATTTAATAAAGACGTAACGCTTGAATCGATTTTACAAAACAAAGAGCCAAGTGCGATACAAATTATTTATGAACGCCTGCGTATTGAATGTAAAAAGAAGAAAATAAAGGATTTTATTAAAATAAATTACATAAACCATGGTAGTAACATTGAATTAATTATTCCATCATCTGTAAAACTCATGTAATGCAAGGTTCAATTGTAATTATCGAGGACAACCCACAACATGTTGCCGATTTGGTGCACTTACTAAAAAAATTTTATCCGTTGCTAAACATTAGGGCGGTTGCAGATAGTTATGCAACGGCATTGGAAGCTATAGAAAACCATAAACCGGATTTAGTGTTTTTAGATATAGAACTAAACGGCTCAAAAACAGGTATCGATGTTCTTAAATTTTACCACAACCTTAACTTAAATGTAATTTATACCTCACGCTTGGATAAAGGAGTTCAAGCGTTGAACTTGGGCGCCAAGTATTATTTGACAAAACCGTTTACGGAAGACGATTTTATCGAAGCCATTCGCGCCTGGGAAAAGCGCCGAAACAATACGGTAACCATTGAAACCAAATACATTTATTTTCCCGAGTTAAACAACCCGATTTTTAGGATACAAATTTCAGAAATCATCGCACTAAAAGGGAATAAAGATTATTCCATCCTGTATTCATCGAACGCAAAATTAAATAATATAACTGTCTCAAAACGTTTGAGCATATTAGAAGATGATTTTAATAAAAGTGGCTATTCAAATATAATAAGAACCAGTAAAAGTTATTTAATAAATAGCGATCACATAGAAAAAGCAGAAAAACAATTCAACTTAATAGTAATGAGTAATCAATTGCAGGTTCCGGTTAGTTTTACTCAGGCCAGAGAAAAAATAAAGAATATATTTTTGCATAAATAAACACTTTCGTCGATTAAAAATCTATTTCATCGAATCTTTTACCTCTTGGTCGAATACCCATTGTATCCGATAAAATCGTAGTGACATTAGTATCATAAAATTTGATTTTATGATACAAACAATTTTGAACAACCTATCCGGCAAGGCCGGTAAGTTAGCTGCACTGGTTCCGGTGCTTTCTTTTTTATTCCCGTGGTGGGACATTCTTTTTCCACCTAAGTAACTAATGTTAAGAGGCTATTGTATAGAAATAGCCTCTTTTTTATTTGTTGCTTTTTATAGGATTTATTTAACTTTTATTAATTGTTGCAATGAGTTTAGCGTTTAAGAATTAATTAAAATTAACGTTAAGCTTGTTCATCTCTCATTTTATAAAATTATCCCTAACAATTGCTTATTACATAAAATTATATTCTTTGCTCAATCGCGTCAATTTAGTAGACTTTTTTAAAAAAATAACCGGTAGTGGGATGAAATCCTGCTACCGGTTATTTATATGATCAATTTAATTTATTTGGTGCCTTTACCAAATTAATCGTTATAGATGGTCAATGCATAATTACAAATTTATTTGATTGTACATTAACGCCATTATTAAAGATTAATATATAAGCTCCCGACGCCAGATTACTTACATTTAATACCAACTTATTTGGGTTCTCAGTTGTAATTATTGGCTCAACTAATTGCCCCACGGCGTTTATTATTGAAATATTTACATCTTGCCAGCTCGGAGATATTACAAAGATTTCTTTGTCAACCAATGTTGGATAGACTTCAATATTTAGTGTGTTAAACGTTTCGATTTCTATAATAAGTGGTTTTATTGTTAAATAATCACACGACCAATTGTTTACTTCATTTCCCTCTACCTCATCCTCTTCTGAATCTGCATAGGCAACTATGGTATATATTGTTTCTTCATCTACCGCTGGTGCGTCAAAAGAAAATTCAATTTCTTCCTCATCACCGGCACCTAATGAGCCAACAGGAGCATCATCAGCCTGAATGTGATCTGAAGGGTCAAAGTCATCACAATCCAATTCATATGGTATTATAAAATACGAAACGGTGGTCGAACCCGCATCTCCGTCTCCCGTATTTTCTACTGTTACAATTATTGTAACCTCTTCACCTGACATAACATCTGATGGACTGGCAGATACCGAAGATTCTAAATCAGGTAATTGGGTCACGATTATTGTAATATAATCACATGACCAATTATTTACTTCATTATCCTCATCTTCATCCTCTTCCGAATCGGCATAGGCCACTATGGTATATATTGTTGCTTCATCTACCGCCGGTGCATCAAATGTAAATTCAATATCTTCCTCATCACCGGCACCTAATGAACCAACTGAAGCATCGTCTTCCTGGTCGTAATCTGAAGGATCAAAATCATCACAATCCAACTCACCTTCAATTATATAATACGAAACTGTGGTTGAGCCCGCATCTCCGTCTCCTGTATTTTCTACTGTTATAGTTACTGTTACTTCTTCGCCGGACAAAACTTCTGATGGACTGGCAGATAACGAGGATTCTAAATCAGGTAATGGATTAACAATTATTGTAATATAATCACATGACCAATTATTTACTTCATTATCCTCATCTTCATCCTCTTCCGAATCTGCATAGGCAACTATAGTATATATTGTTTCTTCATCTACCGCCGGTGCATCAAATGTAAATTCAATATCTTCCTCATCACCGGCACCTAATGAACCAACTGAAGCGTCATCCTCCTGGTCGTAATCTGAAGGATCAAAATCATCACAATCCAATTCACCTTCTATTATATAATATGAAACCGTGGTTGAGCCTGCATCTCCGTCTCCTGTATTTTCTACTGTTACAGTTACTGTTACTTCTTCACCAGACAAAACATCTGATGGGCTGGCAGAAACCGAAGATTCTAAATCAGGTAGTGGGGGAGGTGGTACCGCATTTACAGTTATATAATCACATGACCAATTATTTACTTCATTATCCTCATCTTCATCCTCCTCTGAATCTGCATAGGCAACTATGGTATATATTGTTTCTTCAGTTACCGTTGGTGCATCAAATGTAAATTCAATATCTTCCTCATCGCCTGCATCTAATGAACCAACTGAAGCGTCATCCTCCTGGTCGTAATCTGAAGGATCAAAATCATCACAATCCAATTCACCTTCTATTATATAATATGAAACCGTGGTTGAGCCTGCATCTCCGTCTCCTGTATTTTCTACTGTTACAGTTACTGTTACTTCTTCACCAGACAAAACATCTGATGGGCTGGCAGAAACCGAAGATTCTAAATCAGGTAGTGGGGGAGGTGGTACCGCATTTACAGTTATATAATCACATGACCAATTATTTACTTCATTATCCTCATCTTCATCCTCCTCTGAATCTGCATAGGCAACTATGGTATATATTGTTTCTTCAGTTACCGTTGGTGCATCAAATGTAAATTCAATATCTTCCTCATCGCCTGCATCTAATGAACCAACTGAAGCGTCATCCTCCTGGTCGTAATCTGAAGGATCAAAATCATCACAATCCAATTCACCTTCTATTATATAATATGAAACTGTGGTTGAGCCTGCATCTCCGTCTCCTGTATTTTCTACTGTTACTGTTACCGTTACTTCTTCACCGGACATAACATCTGATGGGCTGGCAGAAACTGAAGATTCTAAATCGACTGTTGTTGGATTGCATTCCGGATCGTCAGCATATAAACATATTTTGAAATCACCTTCATTAATAATTACACCATACTCCCAAACGCGAATTAATAATTCTTGGCACGCATAATCACTCAAGTCAATATCTTCTTCAAAAGGCATATATCCATTACCGTTCCCTATACATTCAATATCATCAATATCTTCACAATCAGGTGATTGTTCGTAAAATGCCAAACCCAAATCTGCCCCTACAATATCAATACTTTCTGTATAAACAGAAACTATTCCGGATTCGGGAACAATAAATTTAAACCAGACATCAATATTACCCGGGTCGTCACATGTAGGAATTGTAATTCCAGACTCCGAAGCGTCCTCAATTGTGTATGTTTCTTCATCACAAGATGTATTAACTATTAATTCAATAGCACCACATGGATCGTCATTTTCAACACCCCCTACAACTAATTCGCAATCAGACATATAGTCATCAACAGATGCTCTTATATCCGGTAGCTCTGCATATAAATTAGATCCGGGGCAAGCTGTATAACCAGGGCTGCAACCATCTTTATGGCCTGCAATATTTTTGAGATTCGAACCTGGCGAATCATCATCGTGAAAAGATTCACCGAGCGGATCAATATCGTTTAAACAACAACGCCATCCCAATAATTTTATTAATGAATTTTTTGCGTCTTCAGGTATGGATATTAACTCCATATTACCAAGTACACAAATGCCCATAGTATTTCCGTTTGCACCACACATATGTGCGCCTTGAACATTAATTCCTCCTCCTCTACCTTCATAAATTACCCCATCATGGTCAATCAACCAGTTGTATCCTATATCGCACCAGCCATTATCATATACATGTGTAGTCCAAATTGATTTAACGCGGTCGTCCCAACCTCCCGCCGGTTCGGTATTTGAGCCCGCTTCATGATGTACTATTAAATGGGTTACTGAAGTATAAGCAATTTCACCGTCATCACAAGATGCGTCATCACCGTCTGGGCAATTCCAATCACTTCGGTCTTCATATGCTGGTAAAGCACATGAACATTCCGCCCCAGCCATTTTCAAGGATTCTCCTTTGTCTATATTTGAATCTTTAAAATTAAAAATTCGGTATTTTAAATACTCAAATTGAGTTTTATCAATTACATTGCTCGTAATTATTTTAAACTTAATAAATTTTGAACTAACATCTACAAAAACTAATTCTAAGTTTATTACATCATTATCTGTTTTATGAAACAAGTCGTGGTTCACCCCAAGTTGTTGCCAATTACCCCAACTCTTATTGTCAGGTGAAACAACATAATAAACCTCAAAAACATTGTTTAATATTTTTTGGTTAGGTGAACTCACTTGAGTGCTTACCCATAAATCAGCGCCTACCTTGGGCAAGGTCATTTCAATTGGGGCAGTTACAAACTCAACAAGATTGCTATTCTGTAATTGAGAAAGCATAAACTCATTTGCATTTAATTTCCCTTCTTGGTTGACAATGTCGGAATTAAATTGCCCAAAAGAAAAAAAACTTAAGAAAATGAGGCAGAAAAAAATGGTGGTGTTTTTCATAATTCTAAAAATTAAATTGGTGATTTTATATACAAAATCAAATTTAAAATCAACTTAATCTTTATGAAAGCAAAATAATATGTTGTTTTCGTATGAAAAACTTAAAAAACACTTGCAAAATATTGATTATCAATATATTAATGTCGTTCTTAACTAGGGCCTGTTTAGTGTATAATTGCAGAAAGAAAGGTATTTAAAGGAAGAATTTTTAATATTGTCACTTATTCTAACGGTGTTTAATACATCTAGCAAAATTTGCTCAAACAACCCTTGAATCAACACCCCAAAATTAAGGTAAATATATATTTAGCCGCTATTGGCGAAAAGCTAGACGATCAATTATAAATTTTCACCCACTTCACTCCTTCTCCAAAAAATACCAAAACATTTTTTCTGTCAACTCAATTAATTGTTGGTGTTGTTTTGGCCATTCTGATTTATTTAGCGGGTCGTTTTCGTATAATCGAAGTATAATATTTTGTTTGTTGCGACCAGGTATAAAATCCCATTCAAGGGTGCTGCCAAATATAGCGATGGACTCCTCTTTGTATTTTTGCTCAAGGCTTTGATAAATTGCTGAAGCATTGTTACCTCTTAATATGTAAATAAGTCCTATTCTTTTATCTCGTGCATTTGCAAATAACCGCATCCGTCGCTCGCCACTGCCCCAGGTAATTATATTAAAATAGGTTGGTGATGGCTCACGCATTTTGTACGGTTTTGCTTCTTTATCCATCAGCGATTTTAAGTTTTGCCAATATTCAAGTTGGATTAAATTTGTATCGCTGTTAACCTTGTTGCGGCTACTTCGTTGTAAATTTCTTGTCCAGTTATTTGGCTTTGATACTAATTTAAACTGAGGAGCCGGTAGCGAATCGCCAATTTTAAATACAGCAATTTCGACACCAAAAAAATTTATGTTTTGTTCAGTAATACTGTTTAACCAATCAAGTGTTGCCCGATGCTCTTCGGTAAATGTTTCGGCTATCCAAATAATAGTAAATGTTTCAAGTCCTGCAGCATAGGTCAGCAATTGACCCAGATGTTTGTGGTCTGTTGACTCAAGTTGGTTTTCAATGAGCACCAAACTATCGTCTTCAAGATTTTTGCAAACAATATCTGCTCTATACGGCCCTACGGCTTCCTCTTTACTAATCACCTCAATCTCTAAATTAATTGCATCTGCAAGTAGTGATATGTTTTCATTCTGTGCCAACCAAGGTGTGAAATTTCCCGCTTCATTTTTCCATATTTCACGAAGCCTAACTTGTTGAAGTCTTGATAGCTGCATACATTGAGTTATTTACCATAAATATATTTTATTTTGTTGTGATTGCACAACTTAATTACAAGGAAATCGCAATTATACAAACCCTTTAGGTATAAGCATTAAATGGGTGTTTTTTGAATGATGAATTCTTATAGAAAACATCTTATAAAGTAGATTAAAGAAAAGTTAGGTTGCAATCATTAAAAAAAAGGAAATCATTACCCCTCTGATACAAAATTGGAGAGGTAATGATCCTGCGGTGGTTTTTTACTTAAAACGTAGTGTGAACTTATTAATTAAAAGCGTTCTATCTTTTTTACATCTTCACAAAACCCTTGGTTTCAAATATTCCCTCATTATTAATCAGTACGGTGTAAAATCCAACCGGTAGTTGCTCTAAATCAATATCCAATTTATTGGCGGAAACATTTTGTGTGAACACCACTTGTCCAGTAGCATTAATAATTTGAAGGTCAGTGTTTTCCTTTAATCCGGTAATGGTTAGCAATGCATTTGCCGGGTTTGGAAAACAATTAATATTATTAGTTGCTTCAACATTTTCAGGTAAGCGCAAATTAATTTCTGAATATTTGCTGATGGTTAAATAATACGATGTGCCATCGTTCGATAAAATTGAACAAACTACATCACCAAAAGAAGTTTCTCCTTTTACCTTTTCACCTTTAATATCATCAAGCTTTATGTAGCCGGAGCTTCCGGTTGTGGATTGATAACGCGAGATAAAAATATTATCTGCTGTTGTTCCAAATGCATACACATCGCCATTTGATTCATCAAATAAAATATCGCTGCATGATTCGAAATTTCCGGGTGCTGCATTATTAATAGTTTTATTCCACAACACATTTCCTGCGGCATTCATTCTCCATATTTTAGCATTCCTTCCCGCGGCGCCATCCGTAACGTTGCCCGCAAAAGCCAGTCCGCCGCCAAGTGTATTGCCACTTGCACAGACTACAGTTTCACTACCGGGTGTTGCTTCACCCACTCGTTTAGTCCATACCGCTTTGCCTGTATTCGGATTTATTTTAATCACTGCAATATGATTATTCGCCCCAACATTATCTTCCGATTGTGCAATACAAAAAACATTATTCGAGTTGTCTTTAACTAAATCAATTGGAAGATCATCTTTTCCCGGATATCCGGAAATTGTTTTTTTATACAATATTTCTCCGTTTTCATCTATGCGTGTCACTAATATGTCTGTATTTCCTCCATCAAAATAAGCTGTAAAAACTATATCCGTGAATTCAAAATTTAGCAGTTTGCTTGGATAAGTATCCTTGCCGGGCATATTAATTTCAATAAACTGCCCCTCAGAAAATTCATTGGTGATTTTATTATAAGTATGTTTTAATAATAATGATGTCCATTTTCCGGTTGACGTATTTTTTGCCTTCATGTAAACAAAAATGACTGTTTCCTCAACGAGGTTGTTATTTAAACAGTTCACATATGTGAATTCTTCATAGAGTGCCGGTATTGCAGTTTCTACTTGTGCTATTCCATAAGTGTCATTATCCATTCTTATTAAACCAAAAATGGCATCCGCTTCATCGAAAAATGAAACATAGGTATGGTTGTCGACTACCTGCACAGCTTGCACTTCAGAAGTTAAATCCAAAACAGTCAAATCGGGATAAGTAACCGGCACACCATTGGTATCTAAAATTCCAACTCCGCTCGATTCGGGACTGGTGGTAAACCCGAACATACAAGAATCATCGGTATAGTCCATAAATCCGGTTCCGGTTGGGCCTAATGGTAAAGCTGTGGTGGTCCAATCGTTTACTAAATCAATGATTTGTGCTTTTGTTGATGTTGAGTTTAGCAGCATTGCGCCGACTAAAAGGGTAAATAGTTGTTTTCTCATGTTTTTATTTTGCGGCAAATGTAGGTGCGTAAATAAAGGTGGTCAATACCAAAAATGATAATTTTCGTTATTTCAAGGGGGGTGGTTTTATTTATATGTTACTGATTATCAATATTATATGATACGTTGGTTTTACAATTCGGAGTAGGGGTTTTTAGCGTTTTTTAGCGTTGGGGCGAAAGATTTTTCGCCCTTACGGGGTGGGGTAGATAGATATGTATAGGTAGTTGGGGCGAAAAATTTTTCGCCCGTGCGGGATGGGTGGGGTAGATAGATGTGTATAGGTAGTTGGGCGAAAAATTTTTTGCCCGTGCGGGGTGGGGGGGTAGATAGATTTGGATGGGTAGTTGGGGCGAAAGATTTTTCGCCCTTACGGGGTGGGTGGGGTATTTAGATATGGATTGGGGTGGGTGGGGCGAAAAATTTTTCGCCCGTGCGGGGTGGGGGGTTTATTTCTACGTTCCACGTGGAATGGTTGGGCACGGACTTAAATTAGGGGCGCCCACGTGGGGACGCCCCTACGAGGGGTGGGGGATTTATTTCTACGTTCCACGTGGAACGTTGGGCATGGATTTAAATAAGGGTCCCATGTGGGGATGTCCATACGGGGTGGTTTTTGGGTGTTTGATATCGTCGGGGCGAAAAATATTTCGCCCAGGCGGAAATTGTGATTTTAAATTATTGTTCCACTTGGAACGGTTGGGCATGGATTTAAATAAGGGGCGCCCACGTGGGGACGCCAATGCGGGGTGGCCTGGGAATATTTTTTAGATTTTTATATGGGGCGAAATGTTTTTCGGCCTTGCGGGCTTGGGATTTTATTTCATTGTTCCACGTGGAACGGTTGGTTATGTATTTAAATTAGGGGCGCCCACGTGGGGACGCCCCTACGGGGGTGGGGGGTTAACCATTCTACACGAAACACTCAAACAATAAAAAATCCGCGACCATCAGCAAAATCCGCGACCCGCCCCGCCGGGATCCGTGCCCGCCTGCCGATAGGTAGGTTCCCTATGTTCCACGTGGAACTTTAATCCAATACTTCTTAATTATCTTTGCATCAGGATGTTCAAAGAATATGATGTTATAGTTGTGGGTGCCGGTCATGCCGGTTGCGAAGCTGCCGCTGCTGCCGCTAATATGGGGGCGAAGGTGATGCTTGTGACCATGAACATGCAGACTATAGCCCAAATGAGTTGCAATCCCGCTATGGGAGGTGTGGCGAAAGGTCAGATAGTGAGGGAGATTGATGCATTGGGTGGGTATTCGGGGATTGTGACCGATAAAAGTGCCATTCAGTTTAGGATGTTAAACCTGAGTAAGGGACCAGCCATGTGGAGCCCAAGGGCTCAAAGTGACAGAATGATGTTTGCCGCAGAATGGAGATACATGCTGGAACAAAACAAAAATGTAGATTTCTGGCAGGATACTGTGGCCGGTTTGCTGATTAAGGATGGGAGAATTGCGGGGGTGCGGACAAGTCTGGGAATGGAAATACCATCTAAGGCGGTAGTGCTTACCAATGGAACTTTCTTAAATGGCTTAATACATATTGGAGAGAAAAACTTTGGTGGTGGTCGCGTTGCGGAAAAGGCTGCGACAGGTATCACCGAACAACTTATAAGTCTGGGATTTGAAAGCGGAAGAATGAAAACCGGAACTCCTCCCAG
>Ga0209480_10001999_pt1 | contig 14375 bp, 9 predicted proteins | sample JI61114C2DNA_FD_187501 | JGI IMG/M metagenome (GOLD analysis project Ga0209480, IMG submission 187501) | Wastewater effluent complex algal communities from Wisconsin, to seasonally profile nutrient transformation and Carbon sequestration -... | ecosystem: Engineered > WWTP > Effluent > Algae...
ATTCCGGCGAGTGGTTCCGCCGCTTCCTTCTCGTCATGCTCTTGCTCCAGTGCATGGCCGCTACGCGGCCCGTGATTGAGCAAAGCTATCACTTATCCCTCTGTCCGAATTTCCGGGGCCGGCTCTATGTTCAATAAAACGATCAGGAGACCAAATGATGATGAAGCGTGCACTGATGACTGTTGCTGTGGTTGGCGCATTGGCAGCTACGGGAGCTCCAGCGAACGCGGCCGATGTACGTATCGCTACTTTGCCGGGCACAGGATGGCAGGTAACGAGTACCGCCCAGGTGGGTACGGCGTGGACCTCAGTTGGCTTTGATGCGTCGAGTTGGAGTGAACCGACGGTTCTGACTGGGCTTGAAGCCCTTTTGGGTGGTACGCCGACGATTGCGCCCCTGGTCGTGGGTGCCCCTGCTGCGCGTCCGATGTGGAGCAACGGGGCTGCCGTGGATGGTACGGGCGGACCGGATCACATTTACATGCGGAACGAATTTTCACTGGCTGGCTTCTCGATCGGGCAGGCTCTGAACACGCTTGCAAAGATCCAGGTCGATGACGACTTTGTCTTTTATGTCAATGGCCACGAAGTCGTAGCTGATAAGGATAATGGCTTTGCCGACAAGATCTATGTGACGAGCTTCGGTTCTTATCTTCACGCTGGCGAAACCAACGTCTTTGCCATTGAGGCGGTCGACGGCGGCTGGAGCAACCCGAGTGACAGAAGCTATCAGGATGTGATCTTCGACGCTGTGATCTCGTCGAGAGATGTTACGACCGTGCCCGAGCCGGAGAGTACTGTGCTGGTGATCGCAGGCTTGAGCAGCCTTGTCGCCCTGCGTCGTCGTTTGGGCGAGCGCTGAGGCTCCTTGGCGGTTAACTTGCAATGGCGCCCAGTGGGGCGCCATTGTCGTTTCTGCCGTTGCCTATCAGGGCAACGGCAGTTTCTCTCTCCACCCCGAAACTGGCAGAGTGAAGTGGCGCAGAGAAAGGGCGTCCCTGCTGGCGTCCTCCACCCTCACCAAGCGGCGCAGCCGGGTTTCAACGGCGTTGTGGGCAGCGAGAATCATGCCGCTGCGGGCTCAGGCGACGATGCGCTCGGGGGCGTTCTCGACGCCGTAGCTCTTAGCTGCCTTGCCCCTTGCTCTGGCGCTTGATCAGATCGCCCATGGCAGCGGCCGACACCGGGCGTGAGAAGTGGTAGCCCTGTCCGAGGCTGCAGCCGAGTTCGTTCAGGATTGCACGTTGCTCGGCGGTTTCGATTCCTTCGGCGATGGTCAGCAGCGACATGTCGCGGGCGATGCTGATGATCGCGCGGATCAGGGTGATGTCGTCCCGGTTGCGGTGGAGTTCCGATACGAAGGAACGGTCGATCTTCAACACGTCGAAGTGGAAGTTGCGCAGGTAGGACAGGCTGGCGTAGCCGGTGCCGAAGTCGTCGAGAGACAGTTTGACGCCCAGCGCCAGGAGTCCTTCAAGGGTTGTTCCGATGCGCTCGTTCTGATCGAGCAGCACGCTTTCGGTGACTTCGATCTCCAGCCGATCTGCACTGAGCCGATGGCGCAGCAGGGTGTCGCGCACGTGGGCGACGAAATCCTCCTGGCGCAGCTGCGGCACCGCGACATTGACGGCGATCCGGATGGGCGCGGCGCCGTCGGCATCCCATGCGGCCAGTTGCTTGCAGGCTTCATCGAGTACCCAGGCGCCGATCGGCACGATCAGGCCGGTGTCTTCGGCGACCGGGATGAAACGGTCGGGGGGAATCAGTTCGCCGCCGGTCGGTTGCCAGCGCAGCAATGCCTCGCAGCCGACGATGCGCCCGCTGGAGAGTTCGACCTGCGGCTGGTAATGGAGCACCAGCTCCCGGCGCGTCAGCGCATGGCGAAGGCCGTTTTCGGTGTTCAGGCGGTCGGTTGCCAGCTGGTTGAAATCGGGGGTGAAAAACTGGAAATTGCTGCGCCCGAGGTGCTTGGCGTGATACATCGCCGCGTCGGCATTTTGCAGCAGCGTGCCGGTGTCGCTGCCGTTGTCCGGATAAAGGGCGATGCCGATGCTCGGGGTGATCTGCAAATCATGCTCGCGGATGAGATAGGGCTCGGAGAGTGATTCGAGGATCTTGCGGGCGACCGGCAGGGTCTGGGCGGGCTGGTCGAGGCCGGTCAGCAGCACCGCGAACTCGTCACCGCCGAGGCGGCTTACTGTGTCGCTGTGGCGCACCAGGCGGCGCAGGCGGGTGGAGACTTCCTGCAGGATCTCGTCGCCGATGGCATGACCGAGGGAGTCATTCACCGTTTTGAAGCGGTCGAGGTCGATCACGAACACCGCCACCCGCTTGTGCTCGCGCTCAGCCAGAGCCATCGCCTGGGCGAGCCGGTCGTTGAACAGGCTGCGGTTGGGCAAACCGGTGAGGATGTCGAATTCGGCCAGCTGGCGGATCCGGTCTTCGGCGGCCTTGCGTTCGGTGAGGTCGAGGAAGGTGCCTACGTAATGCAGCACTTCGCCGTTTTCGCCACGCACGGCGCAGATGTCGAGGTGCTCGGGATAAACGCTACCGTCTATCCGGCGGTTCCAGATCTCGCCGCTCCAGGAGCCTGTTTCCTGGATTTTTTTCCACAGCTTGCGGTAGAACTCCGAGTCGTGCCGACCTGAGGCGAGCAGTTTGGGGCGCTTGCCAATGACGTCGGCGGCGCTGAAACCGGTGATTTTGACGAAGGACGGGTTCACCGCCAGGATGCGTGTTTCCGGGTCGGTGATGATGATGCCTTCGCGGCTGCTCTCGAAGACCCGCGAGGCCAGTCGCAGCTCGCCGGCCTGCCGTTCAAGGGCATGGGCGTGTTCGTCGATGTCGTGGGTGTAGGTTCTGAGCTGACCGCTGATCCAGCGCGAGAAAAAGTACGAAGCAAGCATGGCGAGGCCGATGGCCAGGCCGGCGGCAAGGGCGACATACGGTAGCCGGCTGGATAGCGAACTCAGCGCGGCTTCCCGCTCGGCGGCGATGGCCGGTTGCATCTCCTGCTCATATACCGTGGCAATGACCACGATGTTCCACGGCAGATAGGGCTGCACGTAGGCGGTGCGCTTGCTCGGGCCTGCGCTGTCCGCGCTCTGCCAGGGGTAGTCGATGAATCCGCCGCCCTTTTTGCCGAGATCCAGGAGTTGCTGGCGGACTTTCTTCTGGGCTTCGGTGCCGACCGAAAGATAGTACTTGCCTTCGTTTTCCGGCCATTGGGGCTGCAGCAGCAGGCGTCCGTCGAGGCCGATGACGATGAAGCGGCCCGTGTCGCCGAACTTCCATGCACGCAGCCGCTCGATGCCTTCCCGGAGCCGCTCGCCGTGCCAGCTCTCAAGGTAGTCGCCGGTGCCGATCAGCCATCCGTAGGGCTTGAAGACTTTGACGAAGGTGAGCTTTTCGGCCATCTGCTTCGGGTTGCCGGGCGAGTACCAGCGATAGGTCGAGAAGCCTTCGCCACCGCCCGCTATGGCCGCGGCGACGAGGCCACGCATGATGTAGTGGCCGGTGTCGTCCTGGTTGTCCCACAGGGACGAGCCTTCGCGCTCCGGTGCCATCGGTAGGAGAACACAGTGGCCTTTCAGGTCGTCGATGAAAAAGTAGCCGATTCCCTTGAAAAAACGCTGGGGCCGGAGGGCCTCCCGGATCAGCTGCTTGACCTCCGCTTCGGGGCGCCGGCCATGTTCCCGGTCGTAGATTACTTGCGCGGTCTGGAATGCCATTTCGACCTTCTCCCGCGTTGCATTGCGCAAGGCCGATTCGGTGCGGGATTGCAGGAAATCCAGGTAGCCGATGGCGGCAGCCATTTCGTTGCTGAGGCGTTCCTGCTTCTTTTGCGTAAAGCTGCTTTCGAGCCGCTCGGTGCTGCGCTGGTGTTCCGACAGGCCGATCAGCAGAAAACTGGTGCCGAGTGCGATCGCCAGCACGATGACGACGAGCAGCGTTCCCGCCAGGTGAAGGCGTGGAAGGTTGTGGTCGGTAACGTGGAGCTTCATGGGCGACTGGGCGTGTCCTGAACGGGGCGGATTACTCTGGCGACAGTGTCGGCCGTGCGGTGTGCTGGTCAGCTATTTGTTTACGGCAGTGGGGCCTGGAAATGAAGTAGTGGTTAACACTGAGCGGCGCCTCGGAAGCTCAAGGCCAGCGATGTCCGGACGTTAACCCGCAGTCGCACCTGATACCGCAGCGCCCCTGTTCCGTAGCCTTCTACCCGCACCTTCCGATGATTTCTTCCGCCCGTTCGAACTCGTCCGGCGAGCGCCAGCGTCTTTTCCTGCCGCTGGTGCTTCTCATGCTGTCCCTGATTGTTCTTGTGTGGGGGGCGGTGCTTTACAAGGCCAGGACTGAAGAGGCGCTGGTGATCCGCTCGATCAACACCGAAAACCTCAACCTTGCCCGCGCTTTCGAGGAGCACACGATCCGGACAATCAAGAGCGTCGACCAGGCTGTGCTGTTTTTGAAGTTCCAGTACGAGCGCTATGGCGACAAGGTTGATATTGCCGAATACGTGCGCGAAGGCATGATCATCAGCAGCCTCTTCAACCAGCTCGGGGTGATCGACGAGCACGGCATCTACGTGCTGAGCAACCTGCCCGACCACAAGCGGGTCGACCTGTCGGACCGGGAGCACTTTCGGGTTCACATGGAGAAAGACAGCAACACGCTCTACATCAGCAAGCCGATTCTGGGGCGTGCGACGGGCAAGTGGTCCATCCAGATGACTCGCCGCATCAACAAGCCGGACGGCAGCTTTGGTGGCGTGGTCGTGATTTCGGTCGATCCGTTTTATTTTTCGGATTTCTACAGCGGCGTGGATCTGGGCGCCGGCGGTGTGGTGACGCTGGTCGGGCTCGATGGCATCGTGCGGGCCCGCCGGGCCGGGGACGACAAAACGGTGGGTCAGGATGTTTCGATGAGCCCCCTGATGAAACGGGTTGCCGACAAGGAGCCGAGCGGCAGCCTTCGCTTCACCAGCATTTCCGACGGGAAGCCGCGTTTCTACAGCTATCGCGTGCTTGCTGAGTACCCCTTGCTGGTGGCCGTTGGCGTGCAGGACGATGCCGCCCTGGCGGACTACCGCGAGCGGCGCCTTGGCTACATGATCTTTGCGGGCGCGACGAGCTTCATGGTGCTGCTGTTTGGCGCCATCGCCATGCGGCTGCTTAACAGACAGTTCCGCATCATGCAGGCCCTGCGTGAAAGCCAGATCAGGGCGGATTCGGCGAACCGCATGAAGTCCGAATTCCTGGCCTCGATGTCCCACGAACTGCGTACGCCGCTCAACGGCATCATGGGTTACGCCGAGTTGCTGCAGGAGTCGTCCAGCGACGACAACCGGGAGTTTGCCGGCATCGTGCTGGAGAGCAGCCAGCATCTGCTGGAACTCGTCAATTCGATCCTCGACCTGGCCAAGATCGAATCCGGCAAGCTGGAACTCCAGCGCAGGCCGGAGCCGCTTGTGCCGATGCTCGAAAAAATCGTTCGCAACTATTACCCGCCGGCGGCCAAAAAGGGGCTGCAGTTCACGCTGGAAATGGCGCCGGGTTTGCCCGAAACCCTGCTTTGCGACAGCACCCGCGTTGCCCAGCTGTTGAACAACCTGCTCAGCAACGCGATCAAGTTTACCGACAGCGGCGCGATCGCGGTTCGTGTCAGCCGGGTCGGCAACATGCTGGAAATTGGTGTCGCCGACAGCGGTTGCGGTATTCCGGACGACATGCTGCCCTACATTTTCGAACGTTTTCGACAGGTGGATAGCTTCCTGACCCGTCGCCATGAGGGAACCGGTCTGGGCTTGGCGCTGGTGAAGGAGCTGGTCGCGCTGATGGGCGGCGACGTGCGGGTGAGTTCCGAAGCGGGCAAGGGCAGCGAGTTTGTGGTGAGCTTGCCGATCGACTGATTGCGGGCGGGTTTAATGCAAAAGCGGCACCATGAGCTCTTCGTTGTTGCCTTTTTTAGGCCATGTCACCGCTACCTTTGAAAATACGCCGAACGAAGCCATCAGCATTTTTTCTGGCGTATCAATGCGGTGAGTATCGAGTGCGCGGCGCCAGCCCAGATAGTTGGGCAGGTAGCGCGTAGCGAGCCCATGAAAGCGTTGAATCCACTGTCACAGTCGCTTGTGGCAGGAGGCATTGACGTTCTGCACATGGATGGGGCCTTTGACGCGCGTACCCGCGGATAGATTGACCGCCTCTTTGGCAAAGTAATGCTCACTGGCAGCGGCGTCGCTCACGAGCAGAATGTCCTTGTCGAGCGCCGGCTGCGGCCTTCGCGCATGCCGTGCAAGTTTGGGCTGAGCCGGTGCCGTGCTGGATTCCGGGGGATGGGCCGTCCATGACGATCCGTCCCCCGGCCGTGCTCAATACCCGCCAGAGATATACCCTCCCCAATTCACTTTGGTGGGCTCGATCGTCGATTTGGCGCCCCAGCATTCCTGGATTGCGTTCGGCATCACGCCGTTGTTCCGGTTGTAGGTCCAGAAGCGGCACCGGGCATCGGCCTTGCAGGTGTTTTCGCATTCCTGGATGCTGTTTTTCTTTCCGTAGTAGATCGCATCGGCGGAGTCGCATCGCTTGCGGCCCACCCAGTTCTGCCCTTCCACTTGCATCCATGCGCCCCGGGTGGTGCCGGCTGCGACGCCCTGCGTATCTACCGCGATTGCTTGCGGTGCAGGCGGGCAGCCCGGCGGGTTGAGGTATCGGAACGCGCAGGTCGTCGGATCGACGATTTCGTAATACTGCGTGATGCTCGAGATGTTGCACCTCTGGGGGGGCGTGCGTGCGGCGGCGACCTGTGACAGGGGCGGGCCGCCGCAGAAGTCGGTGCTCTCGTTGAGCGCAAAGTCGCGCTTGGTATCCACCGCCTGGGCGAAAGCCAGCACCGCCTTCTTCATCGTCACCATCTGGTCCGAGTATTCCGCCTGCAGGGGCGGGTAGGTTTCCTTCGCGAGCAGATCACGCATCAGGGCGAGGTCGGCTTGCGATGCGCCCACGCGGTTCTGCAGAATGCTCTGCAGCTTGCCCCAATACACTTCGGCGTCGGACAGGAACAGCGTGGTGGCACGGATCTCCTTGTTGCGCTTCACGGCCTCGTCCTTCATACCCGGCAGCGCCCGGGCCGTTTCCGCGATGCGTGCCCGCTCCGCCGAGAGGTGGGTGCGGGTGTTCTGGGCGGCCTGCATGGCGAGCTGGGCCGAGTGGAATCGGCGCGCTTCGTCGTTCAGTGTGTTGGCGAGGCTGCGCTCCTGCCCGATGTCGTCATCGACGAGCGTGCGGATGGCGAGGTACTGGCCGTAGCCGGGCACCCACCACCACCTTGTCAGCTCCTCCAGTCGCGCCTGGCGGTCGCGGAACGCGGCCTCCACCTGGCGCATCTTTTCGGTGAGACGGGTGATCTCCTGCTGGCTCAGTTGCTGGTCGGCGCTTGCCTGGGCGAGATCGGCGTCCAGTGCCTTGATCTGGTTGTCGAGCTTTTCCTGCTCGGTGAGGATCTCACCGATGCGTCGGTCGAGCTCGCCAACCCGATCCACGCAGCGCAAGCGCTCGCGGTTTGCTAGGTCGCGATAGTTCTTGATCTGCGTGTCGAGCGTGAGCACCGAGGCGTCGATGCTGGCAAGCGTCGCCCGCGCCCCTTCCAGGTTGCCCGCATCCAGTTGATCGGCGGACGCAACGAGCTTGTCGAGTGCCGCCGCGGTGAGGCTCTCGTAGCTCTGTGCGAACGCGGCGGGCGATCCTGCCAGGAAGCACAGGACAAGGCTCGCGATGGCGATCGCGAACCGGACCCCGGCAGTGCCACGCGCGGTGGCACACCATGTCGTTTTCATTTGATGACCCTCCCTGCGGGTTTCAGGCGGCTTTCGTCTCCTGCTGCGTGTCGGACTGGGCGCTCCGGATGCCGTCCTTCATCTTGTCGTTGGCATCCAGATCCTTCTGGAACTCCTTGAGCAGCAGGTCGCCGAGCTGGGTAGCCTTCGCGCGTGCGGCCTTGTCGTCCAGGTAGTTGGCGAAGTCGCTCTTTACCCTTTCGCGGACTTCGGCGGTTTCCCGCATGTATTGCTCGGCGATCGACTGCAGCGCGATCCAGCCCGCGTAGTAGCGCACGACCGACTCCTTGAACGAATCCTCGCGGTAAATGGCGAGCTTCGTCTCGCGGTCTTCGTTCTTGAAATCCTCGATGTCCTGCTTCATGGCCGGATTGGCGAGCCGCTTGCAGTGTTCCGCCATGTTCGACCAGAAGAGCGAGGCGTCGCGCAGCACCACGACCACCTGCTTCAAGGCCGCGATAGCCTGGAACAGCGCGCTCGCGGTAACTTCGGCGGTCTGCTCCTGCTCGCCCATATTCTTCATTTCGATGGCGTAGCGCTGCATGCTGGCGAGCGTTTCCCGCTCCTTGTCCTGCTTCTCCATCAGCATGTCGAGGTATTTGAGCTTCTCCTTGCGGTAGCCTTCGGCCGCGGCGTTGTAGTCATTGCCCATCTGACCGACGGCCGTTCCCACCTCACTCACGGCCTTGCCGAGGCCTTGCAGCGCCGCCATGATCGCCTTCAGATTGCTCTCCGCCTTTTCCTCTTCGGTGGCAGCGCTCTTCTGATCTTTCTCCTTGTTCTCCAGCACGACATCCGCATCGGATTTTTCGGCCTTGGCGGTGGACAGCGTCTCCGTCGCCGCCTTCTTCTCCTTTTCATCCTTCGCCTCCGTGACGGCCTTCTCGGCCCCTTCCACCGATGTCTTCGCGGTCGTCACGCGCTTCTTGGCCGTTTCAACTGCTGTGTCGGCGGCCTTCTTCTTTGCTTTCGCGGCCTCGAGGGCCTTCTCGGCCGTCCCCTTCTTGACCTCCAGCTCCTCCTTGCTTTCCGGCTTGCCCTTTGGCGGTTCGTCCTTGTCGGTTTTCGTCTTTTTCGGCGTCGCCGGAGGCATGAGACGCGAGAGCGGGTTGGCGCTCTGGCTGTAGGCGCTCGCAAATGCGCCGAGCCCTTCGCCGAGGGGCTTCATGATCGCGCTCACCATGCTGAGCGCGAAGGCACGGTTCTCGGCTGTTTCCGCCTTCTCTTTGGCCTGGTCGTAAAGGCGTTGCAGCTCCTTCTTCGATTCGGCGAGCTTCTCGGCGAGCAGTTTCGCCTCTGCGGTCTTCGCTTCGAGATCCTTCGCCTTGGCTCGCAGTTCCTCGGCCTTCTGAATCTGCACGCCGCGTTCCAGCTCGGCGTCGCTCAGGATCTTCATCGTTTCGTCGGCCAGCGCATCGAATTCCTTGGCGAGCGAGCCGACGCTGTCGGACAACTTCTGAGCCTGAGCTGCGCAGCGCGAAAGGAAGGAAATCGCCAGCTCGTCCTTCCCGTCCAGCAGGAAGGTGAAGGTGCGCGTGATGTTGGGAAGAATGGCGCGGGTCGCCTCGGCCACGCTGTCCATTTCCTGGATGCATTTCGCGCACAGCCCGCCGAAGCGGTCCTGCAGCTTGGCCATCGGGGCGCGCAGGTTGCCGAACTTGGCGGGCGTCGCGTTGTAGGCGAGGTTGATCAGGTCGCCCGTCCTGGAAAGGCCCTCGATCAGCTTTTCGAGTTTGATCGTCTTCAGCACACGCGCCCGCTCGTCCGTGACGAGCTTCGAATCCGGCGGTGGCAGCTTCTTCATGAAATAGGTGTCGCCGTCGATCTTGACGGAATAGTCCTCAATATTGACTGGGTCGCTCATTTTCGCCTCCTATTTGGCCCGGATGATCGAGCCACCATTGCACAGGTGCCCCCGCGTCCTCGTTGGACGCGGGCAGGTGTGAAACTTGTTTGGCGCGGCGGACGCTGCGTAATCGCGCTAGCCGCCGTTCGCGAATACCGACCATTCGGACGACGCGTGATTGAAGGCCCGCAAAACGTCCTCCGTTTCGGCCGTATTGGAGCAATAGGCCTTTATGTTCTTTTGCATTGCGTCGAATTGCGTCTGGAGGTTTTCCGTCGTGTCCCGATTTGGGTTCGGATTTTGCGTGAGAATGGAGACGATCTGCTCGGCCGAGCCCTGGAGCTTGTCAAATGCCAGTTCGTGCATTGTCTTGCGGCTCGAAGCCTTGCCTTTATAGTCTGCGTCGACAATGATCTGCAGGTTGTCGATGATTAACTGAATGTCCGCCATGTCCATCTCCTTGAGGTTGGCAATACTCCCAATCTATTTGCGCTGCTCGTTCTCATGAACGGTGCTGGGATAAGGTGAACCGTCGCTCGCAATGCGTCACTGCAGCGCGGCCGGTTCTGGATTCAATTCGGTCCAGCGTCGGGTATCAAACAGAACCGCAAACAAGGCCACAAATAAGGCCGTGAATGGGCGCCGGCGGGTCCGTCGAGCTTGAGCCAAGCCCCGCCCGCGCGGGCGCCCAGGTCGCTCTCAGGTATTTTGTCGGGGTGTTCGAGTAAGGGGGTGAGCTTCCGCCGTGCCCCGTGAGTGCGCCAGCGGCGGCGCGGGAAGGGGCCGGCTTCGGGGTACCGGCGCGAGCACATGGCGCGCTGCGTGGGGCGGAGGCATCGAATGGTGCTTGGCCGCAATGCCGGTGCCCGGATAAATTCGAGGATGCACTGAGCCGGGAGCCTCAGTGCAATGACAGTCTGTATTTGACAATTTCGAGCCCCATGCAGTGAATGCTGGAAAAGCCAAATGCCAATTGGCCCGCGTCACTCGCCACGGCGACAATAGCCCGGGCGAAACAGAGAGAGAAGAACCCTACAAGCCCTTCTTGTGTTTTCGCACCAGGGCTTTGATGTAATCGATGATTTCATTCTCTCTGTCGGTCGGGTCCGATTTCAGATCGTCGATCACTTTGATGCACGCCGGCTCACGAAGAATGTTTCCATCGAGCAGCGTCGTATGCTTGTGCCGGGTGTCGGTAAAGTCGATCCCAGTGCCGTAGTCGTGAATATGGGGCTCTTTCACGTCGGGGAAGAATTTGTCGCCCATTTGAAAACTCCCTGCCTGTTTGTTAAAAAGTGGGTCGCGAAATTCATTCTAGTTAAGCTTGGAGAGAACGCAAGCAGACTTTTTGCATGATCTTTAAAGCCATTTCCGCCATATGGTTTTTGCTTCCGCCGACAAGCGGTCTGGCGAAGTGGATTCGCATGGCGCGCTGCAGGACATCTCGCCATGCAGAGAGCTGGCCGGGCCAGCCATGCTGTGTGAAAAGAGGGCTGCGGACGGAAATCTCGCGTCGTATGTGCATCGTGTGCGGGTCGGTCCGCCGGAGGTCGGCGCATCGCGAGTGAGGCTCATGTCGGCCGCCACACGCGACAGCAAGGGGGCGATGGCGCTGTTGGGGGCGAACCACGGGAGACGGCGGGTATGGAGTCGAAGCCGGGTGTGTTGCCTGTGCCGCGGTGCCGGCGTTGAGCCGTCACCGAATCAGCATGGGCAGATCAAGGCCGCCGTGGCGATACGGCGCGGGGAACGCTTCCCCCGAGGTCGCGGGCGCGCTCCGGGGGAGGTTTCGAGTGAGCGCAGCGAGGATCAGACGCGGCCTCGGCTGGCGCGGCGGCCGAGCAGGCCCAGCCCGAGCAGCGCCAGCGCCGACGAGGCGGGTTCGGGCACCGTGCCGACGGCTGTCGCGTCCGGGAAGCCGGCAGGATTCAGCCCGACGAAGTCGAAGGCGAGGGCGGAGTCGAAGGCCTGGTCGCCCCAATTGACCACGCCGAACTCCAGGTAGAAGTTGCCCGCGGCGGCAAAGACGTACTCGGAGTGAATCCAGCCCGAGGGGCCGCAGGTGTTCGCGGCGTCCCAGCAGAAGCCGCTGAAGCTCCCGAGCGGATCCCAGACGGTGCTTGCCACGTTGAAACCGATGGAGGCGCCGTCGTTGAGCACCGCGTCGAGCTTGTCCGGCAGGCTGTTGTCCTGCTGGCGCTTCAGCACGTCGCCCGGCACCACGTTGCCCCGCGCCGAGTTGGTGCTGCGGGCGGTGAACAGCCAGGCTGCCGTCGTGTTCGTGCCGGCACCCACCAGCCGGGCCCAGGCGTAATCGTCGTAGCCGCGGCCGTCGGTGGACACGTAGTTGAACACCAGGGACAGGCTGTCGCTGGCTTGGGCGCTGAACACGCTGGAGGTCACCGTCGATCCGTTGTTGGCGGCCTCGTTGCCCTTGCCGTCGGTCTTGAGGAGCAGGGGCGAGACGTCCGATGCGCCGCCAGCGGTGCTGACATAGCCGAACTGCGTGTTGGCGGTCGGCGAGGTCGTCACGGTGGTGTCGCCGGCAATCAGGCCGCTGGCGCCGTTGGTGGACCAGGTGGCGGCGCCCAGCGAGACCGGTGCCGCGTGGGCAACTGCGGGGACCAGCGCAGAGGCAAGAATGCCGATGGCGATGCGCGCTTGGGTGGACTGGATTTTCATGGTGTTCGACCTTCCCTCGTTGTCGTGTTGATTGCGTTGCCGGCGGCGGGCGGCATTCCGCCACCATTCACGGTACTGACCCAAGCAGCGCAAGCCGCGTGCCTGATCCAGACGTTTTCATCAAGGCATTGATGAGCAAGGGGTTTTGTTTTCAAGTCGAGCGAAAATCGGGGAGCGGTCGGGGCTCTACACCCAGACATGGGGGAAATTACCCATTCGGGTGCGGCGACCCCATGGAAGCGTCGAGACCACTGTCGTAGTCGGCTGTGGCAGGCATTGATGCGGTTCTACAGGTAGCGGTGACAGAGCCTTTTTTAACGCGCCTCGTTAGCAGCTGCGTTGTTGTGCCGGTGCAGGGGCGACTGAAGTTGCCCCTGCATGGCTCTTGAAGCGCCGGGTTGACCGAGTTTTTTACGGGCGAAGCACTTTGCTGATGCCGCTCAGACGCCTCGCAGACCGCTGGCCTGGGAGCGGCCCGGCGCCTGCTTGCCCTTCCTGGCGCGCTTGCCGATGAAGTCCTGCCAGTCGCGTGGCGACAGGGTGGTTTCCACCGCCTTGCCGCCGCGGGTGTTGGCGAGCAGGGTGATTGACTCCCGGGCCACGCAGGCGGCGGCGAGCTGCTCGCCGTCGTCGAGGCCGATGAGGGTGACACCGCGGCCGCCACCGGAAAGCTCCTTCACCTGGTCGAGCGGGAAGACCAGGAGGCGGTCGGACGACGACAGCGCGGCCAGGTGCAGGCCTTCGGCGTCGTCGAAGAGCACCGGCGTGAGCAGCTTGCCGCCTGCGTCCAGCGTGATGAACTGCTTGCCAGCGCGCTTGGTGGCGGTCAGGTCGCCAAGGCGGCACACAAAGCCATAACCGTTGCTGCTGGCAAGGAGCACGCGCTTGTCGGCGGGGCCGGCGAGCACGTGGGCGATCTTGCTGCCGCTGGGCAGCTCGACAAACGAGGCCAGTGGCGCGCCGTTGCCGCGGCCGTCGGGCAGCGTGGATACCGCCACCGTCAGGGCGCGGCCGCCATCGGTGATGGCAATGAGCGCATCGATGCTGCGGCATTCGAAGGCCACGCCGAGGTGGTCGCCATCCTTGAAGGCAATGTTGGCGAGGTCGAGGCCATGGCCGTTGCGGCAGCGCACCCAGCCCTTTTCGGAGACGATCACGGTGACGGCTTCGTCCACCACCGTCTGGGTGACGCCGGCGCGGGCGGCTTCTTCCACCAGGGTGCGGCGCTCGTCGCCGTATTTGGCGGCGTCGGCGCGGATTTCCTTGATCACCAGCTTCTTCAGCTTGCCTTCGTCGCCGAGCAGGGCTTCGAGTTCGGTTTTTTCACCGCGGAGTTCGGCCAGCTCGCGTTCGATCTTGATGCCTTCGAGGCGGGCCAGCTGGCGCAGGCGGATTTCAAGGATGTCTTCGGCCTGCCGGTCCGAGAGTTCGAAGCGTGCGATCAGCGCAGGCTTGGGCTCGTCCGATTCGCGGATGGTGCGGATCACCTCGTCGATGTTCAGGAAGACGATGTGCCGGCCTTCAAGAATATGGATGCGGTCGTTCACCTGGCCGAGGCGGTGGGCGGTGCGCCGGCGCACCGTGGCGAGCCGGAAGCGGCCCCACTCGTGGAGCACGTCGGCGAGGTTCTTCTGCCCCGGCCGGCCGTCGAGGCCGATCATCACCATGTTGATCGACGAGGAGCTTTCGAGGCTGGTGTGGCTGAGCAGCAGGTTGGCAAATTCGGCCACGTCCTGGTTGCGGCTCTTGGGCTCGAAGACGAGGCGCACCGGGGCGTCCTTGCCGGACTCGTCGCGCACCCGGTCGAGGGCGCCGAGCATCAGGGCCTTGATCTGGGCCTGGTCCGGGTCGATGGATTTCTTGCCGGTTTTGGGCTGCGGGTTGGTGAGGGTCTCGATTTCGAACAACACCTTTTGGGCCGAGACGCCCTGGGGCAGTTCGTTGACAACCAGTTGCCACTGGCCGCGGGCCAGATCCTCGATCACCCAGCGGGCGCGCAGCTTGAGGCTGCCG
>Ga0209480_10002000_pt1 | contig 14371 bp, 10 predicted proteins | sample JI61114C2DNA_FD_187501 | JGI IMG/M metagenome (GOLD analysis project Ga0209480, IMG submission 187501) | Wastewater effluent complex algal communities from Wisconsin, to seasonally profile nutrient transformation and Carbon sequestration -... | ecosystem: Engineered > WWTP > Effluent > Algae...
GCTTCTGGTATTCGTCGTCGATGTCCTTGTCCTGATCATCCTCGGAGAACCAGGGGTTGTAGTTCTCGTTGTCCCATTCGTCCTTGGCGGGCTCTTGTTCGAGTTCCTTCTCGTCCTTGTCGAGCTGCGCGTAGTATTCGGGGAATGCCTCGCGGTCCTTTTTCTCCAAGAAGTAGGCCATCACCACGCAGATGCCGTAGAGAACATAAAGGGGACCTGACATGAGCATCAGGGTAAGAATATCCGGCGTCGGTGTGATGACCGCAGCGAAGAGAGTGATGGCGATCAATGCATGACGCCAAGTGGTCTTCATGATCTTGAAGGTCAGGATGTCCAGCTTCACGAGCGCCATGACGATCACCGGCAGCTCGAAGGCAATGCCGAACACGAGAATGAAACGAGTGGTGAAGGTGACATAGGCACCAATCTCCCACATCTGCTTGGCTCCCATGGTGCCGGCAAACTCGGCGAAGAAGACGAGAGCCCTGGGAAGCACCATCCAGTAGGCAAACAAGCAGCCACCAACAAAGAGTCCGGTGCCAATGGCGATGGCTGGAAAGAGAAGCTTCTTCTCTTTGGCGTGCAGCCCCGGCAGAACGAATTGCAGGACAAAAATGAAAAGCAGCGGGAAGGCAATGATCAGGCCGGCAATGAGAGCGACATTCACCGCCATCATGAACGGGCCGGCGATATCGGTGTTGATCAGCAGCCCCATGGCTTCGTCGATATTCGGTGCGAATCCGGCCAGTACCAACGGGTAGAGGAGAATCCTGAACAGCTCCTTGTAGAAAATGAAGGTGCCGATGGTCGAGACGAGCAACGTGATGATGACTCGCATCAACATCGTTCGCAGGTCTTCGAGATGATCGAGAAACGGCTTCTCTTCGTCTTTAGGATTGAGGTTCAGCGCGATCTTCTCGCGGGCTTTGAATACTTTGGTCAGGAGGCCTTGCCACATAACGGTGTGAGGGGGGAAACGGGTGCGGTAGTGCTGGGGTTAGATCGATCCCTTCGCCGCCATCCGCGCGTAGAGTGCCAGTGTCAGGGCGGTGGTGATCTCACTTTCAGCGATCATCCTCCGCAGGTCTCCTGAACTGACAAGCCGCACGGGGCTGATGTGCTCGCTTCCATCCGGTGAGGGACGGCTGACGACACACACGGGCTCCGCCTTGAAAAGATAAACGTGCTCGTCGGTGAATCCTTGCGATGGCAAAAACCACCCGAGTGGCTCCAGCGTGCCGCCGGGGGCCAGCGCGTAGCCGGTTTCCTCGGCCAGCTCGCGCAAAGCGGTGTCGATGACGAGGTCGCAAGTCACGTCGGCCACGGGGCAGTCGATCTGCCCGGCGGGGAATTCCAGGCACTCTTCGGCGACGGGGATGCGCTCCTGCGGGATCATGACGAACTCACCGCTCTCGGTCACGGGTGCGATGGCGACGGCGGCTTTTCTTTTCACCACGAGCCAGGGCACAGGCTGCTCGCGGCGATGCGGCGTGAGCACTTCGACACGGTCCACGCTGATGTGCGGGTTCGCGAAGAGTCGCTCGTCCTTCACCGTCTGCCAGCCATCGCGGGACTGCTGGTGGAAGAGCGGGAAGGTCACGACAGCGCCTCCTTCCAGCGCGCGATCTGCGCGGCGACATTCTGCGGCGATGGCGCGCCGATGCCTTTGCGGGCGGCGAGGGCGGTTTCGAGATTCAGGCAGGCGAAAAGATCGGCCTCAAAGGCGGGCGAGAACTCCTGGTATTTCGCCAGCGGGATGTCGGCAAAGGCGACCTTCTCCGCGATGCTGTGCGCGACGAGTTTGCCGATGACTTCATGCGCTGAGCGGAAGGGCACGCCATGGTTCACGAGGTAGTCGGCGAGGTCGGTGGCGAGCAGCATCGGGTCACTCGTGGCAGCGCGGGTGCGGGCGTCATTGACCTCCATGCCGGCGATCATCTCGGCGAAGACAGCGAGCGCGGCTTTGATGGTGTCGATGCTGTCAAAGAGCGGCTCTTTGTCCTCCTGCATGTCGCGATTGTAGGTCATCGGCAGACCTTTCAGCAGGGTGAGCAGTGCCATGAGATTGCCGACGAGGCGGCCGGACTTCCCACGCGTGAGCTCGGCCACGTCGGGGTTCTTTTTCTGCGGCATCAAGGAGGAGCCGGTGGTGTGTGCGTCGCTGAGAGTGACGAAGCCAAACTCGGCGCTGCACCAGAGGATGACGTCCTCGCTCAGGCGGGAGAGATGCACGCCGCAGAGGGCGATGGCAAAGAGCACTTCGGCGGCGAAGTCGCGGTCGCTCACGGCGTCCATCGAGTTTTGCGTGACGGCGGAGAAGCCGAGCTGCTGCGCCACATACTCGCGATCAATGATGATGGTGCTTCCCGCGAGCGCGCCAGAGCCGAGCGGCATGACATCGATGCGTTTCCGAGCATCGCTGAGGCGGGTGGCATCGCGGGAGAGCATCTCCACATAGGCGAGCAAGTGATGGGCAAAGAGCACGGGCTGCCCGCGCTGGAGGTGGGTGTAGCCCGGCACCACCGCGCCACCGCTGCGCTCGGCAGCTTCGATCAAAGCGCGCTGGAGGCTGTGAATCAGCGCCATCATCGCATCCACGGCATCGCGGGTGTAGAGGCGGACATCGGTGGCGACTTGGTCATTGCGGCTGCGGGCGGTGTGGAGCTTGGCTCCGGCGGGACCGATGCGCTTCGTCAGCTCAGCCTCGATGTTCATGTGGACGTCTTCGAGGGATTCCTTCCACTCGAAATTGCCGCTCTCGATCTCCCGCTGGATGGCATTCAGCCCTGCTTCGATGAGAAATTGTTCGTTCCCCGTGAGGATGCCCGCCTTCACCAGGCCCTTTGAATGGGCGATGCTGCCACGGATGTCATGCGCGTAGAGCCTCCAGTCAAAAGACACGGACTCGCCATAACTCTGCACGAGCTGGCTGGTGGGCTGAGAGAAGCGGCCTTTCCACATAGATTTTTTTGAAACGGGGCGCGGAGAGTAGCGGAGAAGCGCCCCCGCGCAACCCAGGCCTACTCTTCGCCCACATCGGGTGAATGCTGGGTCCGTCCTGGCGAGTAACCTAACTCCTCTTTGAAACACCTCCTCTCCATCCTGCTCCTCTTCACCTCGTCAGCCATCGCCGACGAGCCGCCGAAGCTCGACTTCGCCCGCTACATGGAGGGGAAATACCTCTTCGAGCGGAACTGCATCGTTTGCCATGGTCCGCGCGGCGATGGCAACGGCGAGATGGCCCCCACGCTGAATCCTAGGCCGCGCTCCTTCCGCGAGGGCATGTTCAAGTTCCGCACCACGCCCTTTGGCAGCCTGCCCACGGACGATGACCTCCGCCACACGATCAAACACGGCCTCACCGGCACAGCGATGGGCATGTTTTCCCAGCTCACGGACGACGACGTCACCTCCCTCCTCGAGTATGTGAAGTCCTTCTCTCGCCGCTGGCGCAAAGCCGAAAACTACGCGGAGCCGCTGCTCCTCCCCGAGCCGCCGAACTGGCTCGAAGACACGAGGCAAAGCGCCGCTCATGCCGAGAAAGGCAAATCGCTCTTCGTCACGAACTGCTCCGCCTGCCATGGCCCTGCAGCCGATGGCAAAGGCCCCGCCATCGCCGCTCTCAAAGACATCTGGAATTTCCCCGCCAAACCCTCCGACCTCCGCCAGCCGCATCTCCGGTGTGGCGACCGCCCACAGGACATCTATCGCGTGCTCACCACCGGCCTGAACGGCACCCCGATGGTCAGCTTTGAAACCACCCTCACCCCCGAGCAACGCTGGGACATCATCGCCTATCTTTTCACCCTGAAGCTCCCCGACGTGCCCACGCTCGGAAACGCGCCACCGAGAGAGACGATCAAGACGAAGTAGAGGCTCGTCATTGAATCAAGGTGGCTCACTGATAAGGGAGACCACGCTATGAAATCAATGCCAGCCCATGGATGCATCGTCACGATGGTTTTTGCCATCTCTGCCAGCCTGCTGGGTCAGCCTGCTAACCCACTTATGATCACTGCCCCCGTCGCCCAGCAGCGCCCCCACCAGTTCACCCATCACGGCATCACGATCTCTGACCCGTGGCACTGGCTGCGCGATTCTGGTTACCCGAAGATCAAAGACAAGGACGTGCTGGCATATTTGAAGGCGGAGAATCGCTACTTCGAGGCGCACATGAAAGCTCAGCAGCCGCTGGTGGAAACGCTCTTCGAGGAGATGAAAGGCCGCATCCAGGAAGATGACAGCTCCGTGCCGCAAAAGGATGGCAACTGGATTTACTGGTCCACCTTTACCAAGGGCTCGCAGTATCGCCGCCACTATCGGAAGCCTGCTGCTGGCGTTGATGAGCAGCTCATTTTGGACCAAAACGAACTCGCCAAGGGCAAGGACTACTTCCAGCTCAGCGACCTCGTCATCAGTCCAAACGGCAAGCTCATGGCCTATGCCTATGACGACGACGGCTCGGAGCGTTTCGAGGTGCATTTCCTTGATCTGACGACGGGCAAAGAGCTGCCGGATGTCATCCCCGGCACACTTTCCAGTCTCGTCTGGTCAGCCGATAGCGCGGGCATTGTCTTTAGTTATGCCAATGACAACTGGCGCACGGACAACATCCACTACCACCGCCTCGGCGCGGACGTGAAGAAGGCCAAACTGCTCTACCAAGAGCCGGACATCGGCTTCAGTTGCGATGCTGACCTCAGCGCGCAGGAGGACTGGATCATCATCGGCACGGGCGATCAGGTGACGAGCGAGGTGAGGCTCGTTCCTGCCGCCAATCCCGCCGCTGAGCCCATCCTCATCAGCCCGCGTAAAGTGGGCCGCGAATACGATGTCGATCTCCGCGATGGCACGCTCTTTATCCGCACGAATGACGAGCATGTGAACTTCCGCATTGCTACTGCGTCGCTCGACAAGCCCGGCGAGTGGAAAACGCTCATCCCCGGCTCCGACCGGCATTACCTGACCGACATCGGCCTCTTCAAAGACTTCTTCGTCACCGAAGGCCGCATCGACGGGCTCGACCAGATCGAGATCCGCCGCTACGACGAGCCTTTGAAGCCGGAGCGCATCGCCTTCCCAGAGCCGAGTTACGCCGCCGGACTCAGCAGCAATCCTGAATACGCCGTCACCACACTGCGCATCGACTACGAGTCCATGGTCACGCCCGCCACGGACTACGACTACCACATCGCCGAAAAGCGCCTGGAGACACTGAAAGTGCAGCAGATCCCGAGCGGCTACGATGCCAGCCAGTATCAGACCGAACGCATCCTCATCACCGCGCGCGATGGCGTGCAGGTGCCCGTGTCCATCCTCACGAAAAAGGGCTTCAAAAAGGACGGCAGCCAGCCACTGCACCTCTACGCCTACGGAGCTTACGGCCACGCCACGCCGCCCGATTTTTACGCGAACCGCCTTTCGCTCGTTGATCGCGGTTTCGCCTATGCCATCGCCCACATCCGCGGCGGCGATGACATGGGCTATCAGTGGTATCTCGATGGCAAGCTCATGAAGCGCACGAACACGTTTAATGACTTCGTCGATGCCGCGCGAGGACTCATCCAACAAGGCTACACCGCCACTGGCCGCATCACCGCCAGCGGCGGCAGTGCCGGTGGCGAGCTGATGGGCGCGGTGGTGAATCAAGCGCCGGAGCTTTTCGGCGCTGTCGTCGCTCATGTGCCCTTCGTGGATGTGCTGAATACGATGCTCGACGATTCATTGCCCCTCACGCCCGGCGAATGGCCCGAGTGGGGAAATCCCATCACGGACAAGGCCGCCTTCGAGTTCATCCGCAGCTACAGCCCTTACGACAACATCAGCGCAAAAGCCTACCCGCCCATGCTCGTCACCGGCGGCCTCAATGACCCCCGCGTGACCTACTGGGAACCAGCGAAGATGGTCGCGAAGCTCCGCGCGCTGAAGACAGATGAAAATCTGCTGCTCCTCAAAATCAACATGGGTGCCGGTCACGGCGGGAAATCCGGCCGCTACGAGCACCTCCACGAAAACGCCGAGGAGGCCGCCTTCATCCTCTGGCAGATGGGGCTTTAGAATTGAATGGCGCTCAGCGCTTGAGCTTCCGCTTCAGGCGCATCCAGGTGGGAACGTCGAGGTCTTCACCGCCATCGGCGAGGACGGGCTCGGTCTGCTGGAAGCGGCGGCCGCGATCCTGCTCGCTGCCGAACTGGAAGGCGATCTGAGCTTCTTCCTCGCTCACCTTGGGTGTGCGGGAAGCGGGCATGAAAGAAGCGTCTTCGACCGGGGGCGCGGGATTGCGGGCGACCACGGCGGCGAGTGTCGTGGTGGCAGGGCGCGCGACGGTCTGGGGGATGAAGTCCTCAATGCGCGGGCGTGGGGGTCTGGCCGGCTTGACGGGTTCTGGCTCTGGCTCAGGAATGTAGGCGGTGACTTCCTGCTCGATGACGATCTCGTCTTCGAATGGAGGCGGCTCTTCCTGAGCGACTGGAGCTTCAAAAGCTTCAGGTGTTTCGGGGGCCTCAAACGCGGGTTCTTCGACAGGGACTTCCTGGGAAACGATTTCCTCTTCCACTTCTGGCTGAGGCTCTGGCTCAACCGTCAAATGCGTGGGGGCGGCTGGTGCCGAGATCTCCTCGGTGCGGAAGAGCATCTCCATGGCATCCTCGGCAGGCGCGGGCTTGGGTGCCTTGGCGGCTTTCGGCACGGATGGCATGCTGTCCATGATGGAAGGCATTGAGCGCTCTTTGATGGGCAGCATTTCCACCGGCGGCGCAGCGGCGGCGACGGTGTTGAGCTGGGCGAGGCCGAGGGAGCTGAGGAGGGTGACGCAGACGGAGTCGCCGAGCTTCGGATCGACGGCGACGCCGAACAGGATGTGCGTTTGATCCGGCACGTTCTTGCCTAGCTGCTTCATGATGGCATCGACTTCGAGCAGGGTGAGGGATTCACCGCCGGCGATGTGGACGAGCAAGGTCTTGGTCTGATGCAAGAGGCGGCCCTGATCAATGAGCGGGGACTTGAGCGCGCGCTTCACGGCTTCGTTGCCGCGATTCTGGCCGCGCGCTTCACCGAAGCCGAAGAGGCAGCGTCCGTTCGAGGTGTTGAGAGCAGCAGTGAGGTCATCGAGGCCCAGCTTCACGAGGCCGGGCGTGGTGAGGATGGTGGAGACGGCGCGCAGGGACTGGGCGATGAGCTGGTCGGCCTGGGTGAAGGCTTTTTGGATGCCGTCCTTCGGCAGGGTGAGCTCACCCATGCGGTTGTTTTCGAAGAGGATCAGGGCATCGGCACGCTTCTGGAGCTGCTCCAGAGATTCCTCCGCCTGCTTGAGGCGGCGTTTGCCCTCAAAGCTGAAAGGCATGGTGGCAGTGAGGAAGACGAGGGCACCGGTGCTTTTGGCGATGTCAGCAATGACAGGCGCGGCACCTGAGCCGGTGCCACCACCGAGACCGGTGCAGATGAAGACGATATCGTGGCCATCCACGGCTTCGCGGATTTGCTCGCGGGAGAAGACGGCGGCCTCGCGACCGAGGTCGGGATCACCACCGGCGCCGACGCCGCGCATGAGCTCGACACCGAGCTGCACTTTATGCGGTGTCATGGAGTGGCCGAGCACGCGGATGTCGGTATGCACGGAGACGAGCTTGGCGTCCACGGTGCGGTCGAGCGTGATGCGGTCGAGGACGTTTCCGCCAGCACCGCCGACGCCGACGATGCAGGTTTTCAGCGAGCCGGGCTCGACTGATTCTTTGAGAGCGTGACGATCATATTCGACCATGGCGGTGTGGGAGTGGAGGGTGAGATGACGCTAACTGTTAAAAGAGAACTTATGGCATGACGGAGAGGAGGTCGGCCATTTTCCGTCCGAGTCTTCGGAGCGGTGACATGAACGGCTTCTCTTGATCAAGGATCTGAGCATAACGAATCAGGCCGATGGGCGCTGAGAACTGCGGTTTCTCGAAGGTGGCGGTGACACCACTCACGGGAGCCGAGCCAGCGCGCGTTACCTTCCTTTCAAACACATCTTCTGCCACAACGTCAATCCCTTTCAAGAGGCTGGTGCCTCCAGTGAGATAAATACCTGCGGCAAGATGGCCGATGTGGCCTTCACAGCGGGTTTTGACCTGCTCCATGATCTCGCGGGTGCGGAGGTAGATGACTTCATTCAGGAAGCTGCGCTCGACCTCGGCGATCATGAAGCCGTTGTCATCCTCGACACGGACGATGTCATCAGGCGTGAGGTCTTCGAAAAGGCAGGAGCCTTCGGTGACTTTGAGTTCCTCGGCACGGCGGTCGGGGATCTGCACGGCCATGGCGATGTCCTGCGTGATGTGATCACCGCCGAGTGGCACGCAGCCGGAGGCGGCGATCATGCCGTCTTCATACAAAACATAGTCGGCGGTGCCGCCGCCGATATCGATCATGAGGGCACCCTGCGCCTTGGCCTCGCGATTCAGCACGACCTGAGCAGCAGCGATGCCGGTGAAGACGACGTCTTCGACCTCCAGCGGCACTTCGCGCACGCATTTGACAGCGTTTTGGATACGACCGCGCACGCCATGGATGATGTGGTAGTCGGCCTCCAGCACGCGGCCTTCACGCCCGATGGGCTGGCGCACGCCTTCCATGCCATCGACGATGTATTGCCGCGTGATGCTGTGGAGGAAGACGTGATCCTGAGGGATCTCGACATTGCGGGCGATCTCCTTGGCCTCCTCGACATCGTCTTCGGTGATCTCGGCCTGATCTTCAGGCAAACGCCAGGCACCGCGGCTGTTGAGGCTTTTGATGTGCCCGCCGGTGACGCCGAGGAAGACGGTGCGGATCATGACATCGCTCGGCTCTTCCGCACGCACGAGGGCGTCATTGAGGACGGTCTGCACTTTTTGGAAATCGACGATCTCGCCTTTGCGCACGCCGCGTGAGGGTGCGGTGCCGACACCGAGAATCTTGATGGTGCCGTCACGTTTGGCCTCGCCGACGACGACGCAGATCTTGCTCGTGCCGATCTCGAGTCCAGCGTAGATGGTGCTTTTGGCCATGGCGCGTTATCGAACGGAAGTGGATGATGCTGAGGTGGAAAGAGAGGCTGTGATGGGTGTTTGCAGCCCTTCGAGATTAGGTGGCTCGCGGAAGGTGACGGGCATGTTCTTCTGCACGAGCAGATTTAATGTGTCGATCTGCCAGCCGCGGTGGCGGGACTCGAGCCAGATGCGATCGAGCCGGGCGAGCTGCTCATCGAGATCATCGACACCAAGGACGATGTGGGACTGGTCCGCCATCGTCGCGGTCATGGCCCATGGCTTTTGAATCTCGATCCGATTAAGTGCGGGCGTACCCTGCTGCTCCTGGCGCTGCTGAAGCTGCTCCAGCAAGGTGAGAGCTGACTTCACTGGCAGGTCCGTGATGGCGGCACCAGGCTGGTTGAGAGTCAAAACTTCATACTGAATGACGGGCAGCGCGGCATAAGGCTCCGCGACTTCGCAGGGGAAAGTGACCCCTTCGGCATCAATGAAGTGGCCGATCTCAGGCTTGCCCGCCTTCATGCCGAGCTTGGTGCATTCGATCCAGGCCACGGGCTGGCGTTGTTTGACCGTGAGGGTCAGACGGCCCTCATAATCGCGGGCGATCTTCACGGAGCGGACCTGCGGTAGCGTCATGATGCGGCCCTGAATCTCGCGCATATTTACGGTGAGCAGATTCATGCCCTGGGTCAGAGCACTGGTGCGGACGATCTTTTGAGCCGTGGCCGGTCCCTCAGTGCGGACGACGACCTGCTTCAGGCTGAACTGCGGATTTTTCAGGAAAGCCTCACGCACCGTGATCTTCAGCAGCGCGCCGAGACAGATGAGGATGATGAGCCCCGCCGCCCATTTGAAGCCGCGCCTTTTCAGCGCTGCACGCTCCAGCTCGCGGATCTTCGGGCTATCGACCTTCAGATTTACATCCAGCGTCATGCCACCGACCTTTCGGGGCTGCCCGCCTTTGACCACAGCCACCTCGGAAGGTGCCCGCGGCTTTGGAGCAGCCTTGGAAGTAGGTTTGGGGAGCTTGGGCAAGCGCGCGGACATGACAAAAAGCGGAAGCGAGTCGCCGGGATCGAGCCGGGTTAAACATTTAATCTCTCTTAATAAACAATTTCGTTCCAACTCGCCATCCTTTTTCTGGAAAAATTAGCGAGTATGGCCGGGATGGCCTGCTATCGCCGCAGGAGGCCACTCTTGCCAGTTCAGAATCACGGCCTAGCCTCGGCATCCCATGCTAAAACTCTCCCCTGCCCTGCTGCTCGTCCTTCTTTTACTCGGTGGGATCGGTGTGGGATTCTGGATTTCTCAAAGGCCAGCGGCTGAAACCAGCACGGCACCGAAGGAAAGCGCCGAGGATCTCCGTCAGCAGATCAGCCTGCTCGAAGGTCAGGTGGAGTATCTTCAGGGGCAGGTCGGTGCGCTCCAGGATGAAAATGCCCAACTGCTGCAAAAGCTCGGCACTCTGGGCATGAAAGGCGTGGCGAAGATGGACCCGGTGCCCGCGCCGACAGACGAGTTGCCGGATTTCGTTGGGCTGGGGCTGGATTTGATGAAGTTCCGCCAGCTCAAGGCTCTGCCCATTCCCACGACGGGGGCATCACAGGTGGAAGTGGAACAGGCCATCCTCGCGTGGCTGCGCCAGCAGCAGCCGGAAGATGAGGGCCCTCGATTCGCCCTGGCGCTGACCGCCCTCGGCTGGATCGAGAAACCGGTCGATCCCCTGCCGCTCCAGGCCAGGGTGCTCGCGCTTCAGCTTGGCGGCTGGTATGACCACGCCTCGGGCACACTGCTCGTCATTGATGAGAAACCTGAGACGGGAAAGCCGTCGCCAGATCGCCCCATGGCCGTGGCTTACGGGCAGCTCTTCCGCGAATATGGCAGCACGCTTTTCCCAACGCCGGGGAAGGCACCACTCTCCACGGATGAGAGGCTGGCGCGGCTATCTATGATCACGGGTGATGCAGCGCTGACACGCTTTCTATACAGCATCCAAAATCCCATCCCGCAGAGCCCCACGGATCTGCCCGCCGAGGACCCCGATCATCCACTGAATCAGGTGCCCATGCCGGTGTATCTCAAGGAACTCTCGCTCTTCCCCTTCGCGCGCGGCTTTGAGTTCGCTCAATCGCTGCACAGCGCGGGTGCATTTGCCCAGCTCAATGCCGGCTACTCGCGCCCGCCCGTTTCCTGCGGCGAGGTCATCGAGCCCGAGCGCTTCCTCGATCCGAATCGACTGCCACCAGCGCAGATCGAGCTGCCAAGCACTGAGATCGCGGGTGAAAAACCTTACTGGGATGACCGGCTCGGACGCTTCGCCACTTTCACCGCCCTGCGTGCCTACAATAGTGATGAAGATGCTGGTCAGGGCACTCGCGGCTGGAAAGGTGACCGCCTCCTGGCCTACGCCGCGCCTGACCATCCGCGAGATCATGCCGTCTGGCAGACGCTATTGCTCACGCAGGAGGACGGGGCCGCTTTCTTCAAAGCCATGCGCTCCTGCCTGACTCAGCGCTACGATGCCAAACCGACGATTGACGAACCCGGCAAGGTCACGCTCGAAGCCCAGGGCCGCCATCTCCGCCTCATGACGAACCGTGGCGGCCAGGGCGTTCTGCTCATTGATGCCGCCACGCCAGCGTTTGCCGAAGCTGCTCTCCAGCACGCGATTTTGAAGTGATCGAGAAAACAACCTGCTATTCGGCCCCGCCCGTGCTCTGTCTGGCCGTCCATGGCCAGCGCCCCGATTCAATTCTTCAACCGCCTCACTCAACAAATCGAAACCGAAGCCGTGTATGGCGAGGGACCACTGCGCTTCGTGTATGAAAATCCGCTCGGCAAACTCGCGCTCCACGCGCTGGTGAAACGCTCCGTTTTTTCCAAGTGGTATGGCTCCCGCATGGATCTGCCTGCCAGCGGTGAGCAGATCGCGCCGTTCATCGAAAAGTTTGGCGTCGATGTCTCCGAGTTCGCTGATCCCGTGGAGAGCTTCAAAAGCTTCAACGACTTCTTCTATCGCAAACTCAAGCCCAGCGCACGGCCCATCATCGCCGATGACAAAGCCATCGCATTGCCAGCGGATGGAAGACATCTGGTCATCCCCGATGTTTCACAGTGCCGCGACTTCCTCGTCAAAGGTGTCCGCTTTAACATCACCGCCCTGCTCGGAGATTCCGGCATCGCCGCACGCTTCGAGAAAGGCAGCGCTCTCATCTCACGCCTCTGCCCCACCGACTACCACCGCTTTCACTACCCATGCAGCGGCATGACCGGCACACCACGACTCATTCACGGAGACCTCTATTCCGTGAGCCCCATCGCCCTGATGAAGCGCCCCAGCATCCTTTGGGAAAACAAACGCTACCTCACCCGCCTGCGCACCGATCACCTCGGCGAGGTCGTCTTTCTCGAAGTCGGCGCCACCTGTGTCGGCAGCGTCGTGCATACCGCAAGGCCCGGCCAGTTCGTCGCCAAGGGTGATGAAAAAGGCTACTTCCGGTTCGGCGGCTCCTGCGTCATCACCCTCTTCGAACCCGGGAAAATCAGCTTCAGCGAAGACCTCCTCGAACATAGTGCCGCAGGCCGTGAGGTCTATGCGCGCATGGGCGATGTCGCGGGAAGCATGATCTGACTTGGGCGCTGATGTCCGCGAATCCAAAGCCTCGCTGAATCTACCCAAAGACACCTTGGCAGGTCTGCTGCTGGGTTTGCACTGCCGTGAAATTGCGGAGTGAATTTCGGCGCATCTCACCGTTAGACGTTGATCGTTCCCTTCATCACCACCTCATGAAAAGCCTCCTCTTCATATGCCTCGCAGCGACGGTGACGGCAGCCAACTACGAACCCAAATGGGCCGGCAGTGTGCCGAAGAGAGTGATCCACCACACCGATCCCAGCGGAGCCACACTGGTGAAGGCCGTGGAAGCCTTGAAGGCTGGCGACAAGCTAGAAATCGCGGCTGGCACCTATAGCGTCGAGCGTATGTGGGACATCGGCGTGAGCGGCACGGCGGACGCACCGATCTGGATCGTCGCGGCCAAGGATGCCCAGGTCATCATCACACGTCCCGATGACAAACAAAACGTGCTCAATGTGGGCCACGGCGGCTCCGTGAAGTTTCTGTGCCTGCGAGGTATCGAGATCACCGGTGGCAGTCATGGCGTGCGGCTCGGCCACTGCTCGGATGTGTGGCTGGATCAATGTCACATTCATCACACCGGCCAGGTCTGCCTCAGTGCCAACAGCGCCGACACGCAGCGTCTATATTTGACCCGCAATCACATCCACCACGGCGCGGGTCATGCCGAGGGCATGTATCTCGGCGGAAACAACGCCAGCGTCATCATGAGTGGAAGCGTCATCGCCCTGAATCACATTCACGACTGTCGCGGCGATCAGGGCGATGGCATCGAAGTGAAGCAAGGCTCCTGGGGTAACCTCATCGCCGAGAACCACGTGCACGACACCAATTACCCCTGCATCACCGTCTATGGCACCGCTGGAAAGCCCGTGAACATCATTGAGCGCAATCTCTGCTACAACAGCGCCGACAGCGTCATGCAGGTGCAGGGAGAGGCCATCGTGCGCAACAACGTCATGATCAACGGCGCGGGCGCGGGCTTCGCCAGCACCGATCATCAGGGCAAGACGCTCAACCTCCAGGTCCTCCACAACACCATCCTCAACAGCACTCACGCCTTTCGTGGTGGCTCCTGGAATGGGCGCGAAGGCATGATCCTCGCCAACAACATCCTCTATTCCCGCGACGCCAATGCCCTGCATTACGCCAACGGCCATGCTGGCGTCATTGGCAGTGGCAACGTCGTCTTTGGCGATGGCCCCAAGGACGGCTGCATCAAAGGTCGCGGCCTCGAAGACTTCCCCGACGTCACTCTCGATGGCAGCAAGCACGACGCCACGCCCGCCAGCGATGCAAAACTCGAGCACGCCGATCCCAAATATCTTCTGCCCACCGATTTTCGCGGCCAACCACGCACCCAGAATGTCAGCGGTGCCATCTCACCTTAACCAGGTATGAAAGCAACCACGCTACTTCTCTGCTCATTCACCCTTTCTGCCCTCGCCCAGCAGCCTGAGGTCAAGACGGGACCCAATATCGATCTCGGCGGCGCTTTGCTCATGCCTGCCGATGATGAGTGGAATCGTGATGTCTCGAAAGATCAAGTGGACCCGCTGACCGATGCCATCATCGCCAGCATCGGTGCAGACAAGCCGCTGCATGAGGACTTTGGTATCGTGTGGAAGGGCGCTCCGGGAGGCATTCCGTATTACGTCGTCAGTGGTGATCAGCCGAAGGTGCCAATCACTTTTGAATATGCCAACGAAAGCGATTCAGGGCCATATCC
>Ga0209480_10002003_pt1 | contig 14339 bp, 7 predicted proteins | sample JI61114C2DNA_FD_187501 | JGI IMG/M metagenome (GOLD analysis project Ga0209480, IMG submission 187501) | Wastewater effluent complex algal communities from Wisconsin, to seasonally profile nutrient transformation and Carbon sequestration -... | ecosystem: Engineered > WWTP > Effluent > Algae...
CGCCCTCCACCTCCGCACTCACGCCACCGTCCTGGGCCATGCGGGATTCATTCAGCGCCTGCACTAGGTCGAGCTGCGTGCGCTGTGCCTCGGTGGAGTGGCGGCTGTTTTTGATGTTGGCGATGCTGGCCTGCTCGGCAGCACCTCCGAAGCGTCGTGCCAGGGCTCCACCGCCGGGGAGACTTGCTCCACCGAGTTTTGTGCCCTGATAAATGGCGGGCAGGAAAGCACTGCCGTAGGTGCGTGTGGCGTTGCCGGGAGGATTCACGGTGATGAAGCCGGGCAGGTTTTCATTGCTGGTGCCGAGTCCGTAAAGCACCCAGGAACCCAGCGATGGCCGCACAAACTGCGTGGTGCCGGTGTGGAGCTGGGTGAAGGCCTGCGGGTGTGCGGGCAGATCGGTGGCCATGGAGTTGATCACGCACAGGTCATCGGCGTGCTTGGCGAGGTTTGGCAGCAGCTCGGAAACCCAGAGGCCGCTTTTGCCATGCTGGCTGAACTCCCACGGAGACCTCATCAGCTTCGCCTGACCATATCGACCTGCGATGGAGGGGGCGCTCTTGCCCGAGTCGGCCATGAGCTTGGGTTTGTAATCCAGCAGATCGACATGCGATGGCGCACCCTGCATGCAGAGGAAGATGACTCGCTTTGCCTTGCTGGTGAAGTGCGGGGCCTTCGGTGCCAGCGGACTCGTGGCAGCAGCGCGCAAAGCCTGCTGCTGTGCCAGGGCGGCAAAGGCAAGATAGCCAAAGCCGTTGCTGGTGGTCTTCAGGAAGTCGCGGCGGTTGAAAGGCAGGGTTGTCATAGCGGGGGGTGGATTCGCGCCGTCAAACTCGTCAGGGAGAAGAAGGTTGCGGCGTCCGCCTTCCTTGCTAGGCACAGACGCCGTACCCACGATGACTCAAGCCTTCGAAATCCTCGGCAAATTTGACCACGAAAGTGACTGCCAAAAGCTCCTCTACGCTCCGCTGACGCAGAAACTGACCTTCCGCGAGTCGAACGTCTATCGCGTGGACTATGAGGGCGACTCCGCTGCTCTGGAGGCCTTTGTCAGTCAGGTGCTGCTGGACCCGATCAGTCAGGAGATGCGTGATGCCACCACGCCCGCCTTTGAAAAAGCCGCCTTCGTGCTCGACTACGGCATGAAGGGCGGAGCACTGGATCTCGAAAAAGAGACCATCCTCGGCTATTTCCGATCTCTCTCGAACCCCGGTTTCACCATCACCAAGCTGACTCTGCGCAAGCGCATCTACGTCTTCGGCGAAAATGCTCCCGACGCCCCCTTCGTGCGCGATATCTGCAACCCAGCGATCCACACCTGGGAAGTGAAGCGTGCGGCCTGATCGGCCTGTTTGGGTGAGCTTGTGAAATTTTTCACAAAATCGGGTTGCTGCCATCTTTACGGCTCCGATACTCGTTTTCGACTCTGACTTTCTCCCCCCATGCCCGCTCCTGAAACTGCTCCCGCTCCCGCCGCGCCTCCTCCTGCGGATTTGGTCAATGTCCAGATCGACGGCGTGTGGCACAAGTTCCCCAAGGGAACCCGCATGATCGAGGCCTGCAAGCAGGTCCAGAAAGAGGTGCCGCACTACTGCTACCACCCGAAGCTTTCCTCCCCCGGCAACTGCCGCATGTGCCTCGTGGAGATGGGCATGCCGCCACGTCCGGCCCCTGGCACGGAGCCTGAGAAAGACGAGCATGGGATGCCGAAGATCGGCTGGATGCCGCGCCCGGTCATCGCTTGTGCAAACACGGTCGCCGAGGGCATGGGTATCCGCACTGAGTCCACGCTGACTCAGGAAGTGCGCAAAGGCGTGATGGAGTTCCTCCTCATCAATCATCCGCTCGACTGCCCGATCTGCGATCAGGCAGGCGAGTGCCGCCTCCAGGAATTCAGCGTCGAGCACGGCAAGGGCGAGAGCCGCTTCCGTGAAGAGAAGGTCAAGAAGCCGAAGAATGTCGATATCGGCCCCCGTGTCCGGCTTGATGACGAGCGCTGCATCATGTGCAGCCGCTGCATCCGCTTCACCGCTGAGATCGCCGATGATCCCGTGCTCGGCTTCACCGAGCGTGGCAGCTTCACCACGCTGGCGGTGCATCCCGGCAAGCGTCTGGAGAACAACTACTCGCTCAACACCGTCGATATCTGCCCCGTCGGCGCTTTGACCTCGAACGACTTCCGCTTCCAGCAGCGCGTCTGGTTCCTGAGTGAAACGAACAGCCTCTGCACAAAGTGCGGTCGCGGCTGCAACACGGAAATCGGTGCCCGTGGCGACACGATCTACCGCCAGACGCCGCGCGACAACAACGACGTGAACTCGAACTGGATGTGCGATCAGGGCCGCCTCGACTTCCACTTCGTGAACAGCGAGTTCCGCCTCACCGACCCGATGGTGAAAAGCGCTGGCAAACATGAAGTTACCTCTTGGAAAAAGGCCATCCAGGCCGTGGCCGATGCCGCCAGTGGTGTGAAGGGCGAGGAAATCGCCATCATCGCCAGCGCGCGCATGACGAATGAAGAACTCTTCTTCGTGAAACAGCTCGCCAAGACCCTCGGCACCGAAAACGTCGATGTCATCCCCCGCACCGGCGGTGCCGACAACTACCTCCGTGCTGACGATCTGAATCCGAACTCGACCGGTGCCAAGCAGATCCTCGGCAGTGAGCCTGGATCAAAGCTAGCGGGCATCACCGAACTCATGAGTCGTGGACGCCTCCGCGTCGTGCTCGCCCTCGGTGAAAACTTGCTCAAAGCTGGCTTCGCGCAGCGTGACCTGGAAAAGGTGAACTGCCTCGTCTCCCTGCACATTCTCGCCAATCCGAGCGCCGAACTCAGCCATGTGGTGCTTCCTGGCAATGCCTACGCTGAAAAGCGCGGCAGCATGATCAATGTCACCGGTCGTCTCCAGCGCCTGAACAAGGCGGTGAATGCCCCCGGCAGCGCCCGCGACACCTGGGAAATTCTGCGCGACCTCGTCGTCGCCTGCGGCGGTTCCAATGGTCTGCACAGCATCGAAGATGTCTTCAGCCGCCTCGCCGCCGAAGTGCCCGCCTTTGCCGGACTCAGCTTCGCCAAGATCGGTGACCTCGGCGTCCAGATTATCGAAACTGGCGAGAAGATCCCCCTGCTTGAACGCGAAAAAGAGCGCAAGACCAAGGGCATCATCGTCGGCTGATTGAACTGAATGGCTCCCAATCTCCGAACGGCATCACTTCGGTGATGCCGTTCCTGTATAAGAGACATCACGAGATGAGATGTACTGCCAGCTTCGACAAGTCGTTATCGTTTGTGTAAACTAACCATACCATGACCTCATCTCACGAAGTTATCATCATTGGCGGGGGCCCTGCGGGGGCCAGCACGGCGGCTGTTCTGGCGGAGCAGGGGCATCGGGTGCTCATTTTGGAGCGGGAAAAATTTCCGCGTTACCATGTCGGGGAATCGCTCATTCCCTTCACCTTCGGACCGCTGGAGCGGCTGGGGATGATCCCGAAGATGCGCGACTCTCACTTCGTGAAGAAGTACAGCGTCAACTTCGTACAGCCAGACGGGCGGAAGTCGCAGCCATTCTATTTTTATACACGCTACGACAAAGAGACCATCGCCCAGACCTGGCAGGTCATGCGCTCGGAGTTTGACCAGATGCTGCTCGACAACGCCCGCGAAAAAGGCGCGGAGGTGCGTGAGGAAACGAAGGTCACGCAACTCGTGCGCAACGACAGCGGCCACGTCATCGGCGTGGAGGCGGAGTCGAAGGATGGGACGAAACAGACCTTGCTCGCCAAGCTCGTCGTCGATGCCACGGGCAAGGAAGCCTTTGCCTCAAACCGGCTCGGCTGGCGCGTCGGTGATCCTTACCTGAACAAAGTGGCCGTGTGGACCTATTATAAAGGCTCGAAGCGCGCTGAAGGCATCGACGAAGGCGGCACGACCATCGCTTTCATCCCGGACAAAGGCTGGTTCTGGCACATCCCCATGCATGGAGACATGGTTAGTGTCGGTGTCGTGGCGGAGGGCAAGTATCTCAGCCGCGATGGCGTGCGTGACCCGAAGACGATGTTTGATCGCGAGATCGGTGAGAACCAGTGGATCAAAGATCATCTCTCGTCCGGTGAATCCACGGGTGAGTTCTGGCTGACCAGTGAGTATTCACGTCACTCGAAATACGGCTGCGCCCAGGGCTTGCTGCTCGTTGGGGATGCTTTCGCGTTCCTAGATCCGGTCTTCAGCAGCGGCGTCATGCTGGCTCTGAAGAGTGGCGTCATGGCGGGAGATGCCATCCACGAGGCGCTCATGGCGGGCGATGTCTCCCCGGAGCGCTTCGCCGAGTATGGTCGGCAGATGCGCACAGGCGTGGAGAACATGCGCAAGCTCATCTATGCCTTCTACGATCCGAACTTCTCCTTTAAAGACGTCGTCATGAAGCACCCCGAAGCCGGTGCCGAGATCACTGACTGCCTTTCTGGCGACGTGAACAAAGACTACAGCCTCCTCTGGGAACGCATCTCCGAGTTCGTGAAGCTGCCCGACGACCTGCCTTACGGCGTGCCGCTGGCGGCTTGAGAATGGCCTCAACGGGTATGGCAGCTAGACCTTGGAGGTCGAGCGATTTGCGAAGAAACTATGGATTGCGTACAAACTCCCCGATGCGGCGTGCGGCCTCAGTCGTGATCATGGCTTCTGTGCGCACTTCCTGACTGGTGAAGTCTTGGCGATGGGCGATGCGGCCTGCTTTCCAAACCCAGGCGAGTGGGTTGTAGGGGCCGACTTTGCGAGGATCGCTCCAGGTGTGGAGTCCGAGGGTGCGGTCATTCACGGCGGCGGCGATGTGCATGGGGCCGCTATCGACGCTGATGACCCAGCGGGCGTGGCGGAGGCAGGCGATGAGTTCGGACAAACTCGTGCGATGGCTGAAGTCGGTGATGTGTCCGCCGCTGGGCCGCGCTTTGTCCTCGCTCATGCCGACGAGGACGATGGGGCATGGGGAGAGGGAGTCACAGAGGGCTTGCAGGGCTTCGTGCGACAAGGATTTGCCAACACCGCGTGACCAGGGATGGATGACGATGAGGTCATCGCGCTGCGGCCAGTCTTTGGGCAAGGCGCCGGGGGCGAGGGGGAAGTTGAGATTTTCGGCGTCGATCTCGATGCCGAGGGCGCGGGGCATGGCAAGGTAGCGATCCACGGCGTGGGCGGCGGGATCGACGGCGATGATGTGATCGTGGAGCAGACGCGCCCCTTCGCGAGAATCAGACAGGCCAAGAATGGGGCGCGAGCCGCTGGCACGGGCGAGCACGGCGCTGCGGAGCAGGCCCTGGAAGTCGAGCGCGATCTCGGGTCCGAGTTGCGTAGGAAGTGTCTGCCTGGCCCAGCGGGTGGCTTTGAAGATGGCGGTCAGGCCACGAAAGCTTTTACGAGGAAAGGGTATGACTTCATCGAGCCATGGCGTGCCCTGTAAAAGCGGTGTCCATTCGGTGTTAGCGACCCAGCGGAGCCGAAGATGCGGGTGGGCTTGCTTGATCGCATGAACGGCAGGCAGAGTATGCACGATGTCACCCAAGGAACTGGGTTTGACGATCAGGGCTGATCGAAACTCCGCGAGGTCTGGCAACGCGGGGAAGCTCATGGATTATTTGCCGAGTGAGAGTCGGTCAGCGAGCAACGAAGGGAGGCCGGCGGCGCGGATTTTATCCTGCGCGGTCTGGATGTCATACTCGAGACGGCGGATGGAGATCGTCTGCGCCTGCACATCGTAGATGGCATAAGCGGCGCGCCAGTCGCCATCGCGTGGCTGGCCGACGGAGCCGACATTCACAAAATACTTCACACCACGCTGGAGCTGCACCTCGGTGCCGCGGGCGGCACGGACGGAGTCATCCTTTTCAAAGATGCGGGGGACATGAGTGTGCCCGTAAAAACAAACCTGGGTGAACTGGTAGCTGAAGCTGGCCATCGCATCGAAGCGATTGGTCACATAACCCCAGCTTCCGGGGGAGTCGAGCGTGGCATGGACGATGGTGAAGTCACGGACCTGACGGACGAGCTTCAGATCGCGCAGCCACTGGCGCTGTTCCTCGGAAAGCTGAGCGCGGGTCCAAAGGAGTGCCGCCTGAGCCAGGGGGTTGAGCTCTTCGAGGTTGGATTCGCTGGCAGCACCTTCATCATGATTGCCACGAACGACGGGGCAGCCCATCTGGCGCACGGTTTCCAGGCACTCGGAGGGATTGGCCGCATAGCCGACGATATCGCCGAGGCAGACGTAATTTCCACAGCCCTGTTCATGCGCGTCCCAGAGCACCGTCTGGAGGGCTTCCAGATTGGCGTGGATGTCTCCGAAGATGGCAAATTTCATCAGGGGTTCGGCGGGAGGTTTGGGTCAGGGGGCGCGCATAGTCGGGGGATGCGGAGGGAAATCAAGCAGTTAGACAATGGTTAGACAGGTGGTGAAGCGGCGGAGTGAAGACCTACAGCCATTTTCGATTTTATGTGATTACCCTTTTGAGGGCGATCTGTTACGCTTTTTTGTAAAGAGAGTGTCCAGGAAGATGCTTGGCAAGAAGGGGTGTCGCGTGCTGTATTCGCCTCATGAGCCGCCCCCGCCCCTGGATGATCGCCGAGACGAATTGGAAACACGTTCAAGCTACATGCTATGAAATAGCCGTGCTGCCATGGGGGGCCACAGAGGCGCACAACTGGCACCTGCCCTATGCCACTGACAGCCTGCAAAACGAGGCCATGACGGCCGAGGCGGGCCGCATTGCCTGGGAGGCGGGTGCCAAGGTCGCTATCCTGCCAAATCTTCCCTTTGGCGTGCAGACGGGCCAGCTCGACATCCCTTTCTGTATTAACATGAATCCGAGCACACAGATGGCCGTGCTGGAAGACACCATTTCTTGTCTGGAGGGCGTGGGCGTGCCGAAGTTCGTTGTGTTCAATGGTCACGGCGGCAACGATTTCCGTCAGATGCTGCGTGAACTCCAGGCGAAGCACCCGAAGATCCATCTCAGCCTCGTGAACTGGTTTCACGTCGATGCCGGGAAGGATATTTTCACCATCCTGGGTGATCATGCCGACGAGCGCGAGACCAGCCTCATGCTGCACCTGCACTCCGACCTCGTTTTGCCGAAAAGTGAGTGGGGCGAGGGCAAAGACAACCTGCCTGCCCTGAAAGCCATGCGCGAAAAATGGGCCTGGGCACAGCGGCCGTGGACGCAGGCCACGAACGACACTGGCTCGGGTGATCCTCAGCACTCGACAGCGGAAAAGGGCGGGCAATACTTCGAGAGACTGACCCAAAGATTCGCCAGTTATTTGATCGAACTGGCTGCAGTGGAGGTGAAGTCGATTTATCCAAAAGGCTGATCCTGAGCGCCCCATTTGGTAAGGTCTTCCAATCATTAAAGCTTGATTAATTTTACGGAAATTATAGCTTTAGGGCATCATGTATGCCCATTGGTTCCAACCTTTGCTTCGAGCCATCGTGTTTCTGGCTTTTGCCGGAACAGGTTCGGCGTGGGCTTATCTGGGCAGTTTTGAGGAGAGTGATGGCTATCGAATACCGAGTGGGGGCAACATTCTGTCTCTGAACTTCGTCGGCGATGCCCAATTTTATTTGGGCAACAACATCGCCAATGGACTGACTGGCATCGTGGCTCCGGGTGCCTACCCAAACACGCTTGGGGACAGCACCCATGGTCAGGATGTGAGCCGCTACAATGCTGGCCAGTATGGCACTGGCGGCGGAGGTCTAGGCGGGACGGCTGGCGACATTACAGATAATACAGGTCTCTGGCGGGCACTTGCAGGCGGACGGCTCAACGAAGACCTCGGCGCACCTCTTTACCTCGGCGGCCCTTTCCAGCGAGACTACATCGCTGCGTATTCCTACGCAGGGGCTCGGACTGGCTCACAGGTACTCAACCTTCTGGCCTATGACGCTAACCTGCACTACTCCTACAGCCTCGATTCTCGCGACTTTGATGGACTGAATCCAGCCTCGACAAGCGACATGCGCATCGATCTCAGTTTCTGGACTTGTCCGACGGATGCAGACGACTTCCTCGCCGTTGGGATCAATACCGTCGCCATGAGCTTCCGAGATTCCATCGGCCAGATCCTGCTTGATGTGGGCTACACCGGAGACAACCTGCTCCAGTACCGTGTGGGCGGCTCCGCCTTATGGCAGACCACGGCGATCAGTCTCGGCACCTCGGGTTGGTCCGAGATCACACTGACTCTGAACACCTATACGAACTCCATCAGTCTCGCCGCCCGCGCCTACAGTGATTTGAACACCGCTCTCGATCCCACAGTCACGGTGCTGACGGACGAACTCTTCGGCTTTGACACGGCGAACGTCACCGAGATCCAGTGGTCCGCGACCGACGTGGATGGCTTCAAAAACTTCTTCGACGACTTCGACTTCAACCTCACTGCCGTGCCGGAACCTGGGAGTGCGGTGCTGGTCCTGTTCGCGGGCATGTTTGGGATCAGAAGAAGGCGCTCGTGAGGTGATCACCAGCTTGGCCGTTTTGCGGATGGCCTGCGCGGCTACACAAGGATGACATCCACCACCTGCCCGGACTAGCTCGCTTTTGCGAGCCATACGGTAGATTTGGTGAAGGAGATGTCGGACTTGCAAGGTGTTTCCCGCCAGATCAATCAACGGCGGCGGCGCATGACGAACATCATGAGCCCCAAAAGCAGCAGCAAGGCGCGGCTAGGCTCGGGGATCACCACCACCGAGACGATTCCTGTCGTGTAGATGTTCGAGACATCCCAGGCCATCAACTGCGTGGAGAGGTCGGGCAGGTTGGCAAAGTTTCCAATCGGCCCGGTGAGGTTCGAGAAGGTGCCTGTCGGCATCAGGCCTGCCCAGTCGATAAGCTGCCAGGAACTGCCAGCCGCCCAGCCCGTCGTGGTGTTCAGGCTGGTGGTGATCTCGAAGATGGAGGAGGCACCCAGTGCAACTGTGGCTCCATTCGAGTTGCCTGTCAGCAAGAGCCGATCTGCATGAGTCGCCGCATTGAGTGCGCCCGACGCCTCTCCCGAGAAGAGGTCAAAAGTCAGCAGATTGTTGATCGTGAGCGCGGCGGCATTCGTGGCGATGGTCAACGTCTGGCCTGCGACTGGAGATGCTCCACCAACCTGCAGTGTGCCATCCACTGTGACGGCACTGCCGCTGCCTGGAGCGATGATGCCCGTGCCTCCCAGAATTGTGGTGGCGAGAGTAGTCACAGCACCGGAACCTGTCGCGGAGCCCGTGGTGTTGGCGGCGAGGAGTGTGCCGAGCGTCAACGTGGTGCCTCCCGTGTAGGCGTTCCCATTGCCGAGGCTCAAGATGCCTGCCGTGGTCTTGTCGAGCACGCCGCCACCGTTCAACTCGGCCAGACCGCTGAGACTTCCAGACTGGGCGGCAAAGGTAATGGCCTGGCCAAGGGTGCCGATGCTGTTGCCACTCATGTTAAGCGTGCCTCCATTGAGGGTGATCATTGCACTGGTGGTGCCTGCACCGCCAGTGCTCACAATGGCTCCCGTGACGGTCGTAGTACCGCCTGTGAGGTTGATGGCACCATTGGCCGTGGTGCCAGTATTTGCTGAAGCCATGGTGATGGCAGTTCCGGAGCCAGTGCCGATCGTCACATTGCCGCCCGTCACATTCAGCGTCGCATTGGCGATGTTACCGGCCGTGCTGGTCTGCCCCATCTGGGCGATGACACCGATCAAGACTGTGCCACCTCCAAGGTTGACCGTGCTATTCACCGTCTTCAACCCCGTCAGTCCCGTCCCCGTTTTGACGGATATCGTCAGCGAGGTCATGTCCAGCGTGCCAGTGTCAAAAGAGAAGACATTTGTCAGCACATCACCGCGAGTTGCCTGGGTGCCGATGGCCACTGCGCCAAGAAGGAGATCAGCATTGTGTCCTGTGACATCAAAGGTGTTTTGAGCACCAGCGGCTGTGGCCACTCCCGTGGCTCCTCCGGTGGTTCCCATGTTGAAAGCTGCACGGCCAAGGCCATCCGCCGCGCGAACCACCAGGGTGCCAGTTGTGTCCTGAAAAGTTACGGAGCCAAAGTCGCGCAAACCAGTGCCGATGTTGATGGTGTCGGCATGTACGATGTTGCTCGTGGTGCCGAACTTGAGGCTGTTGACCTGACCGATGTTGTTATTGTAGGAACCAGCGCCGCCCAAGGTGAGCGCGCTCGCGGTGATGGTGGTGGCCTTCGCCAGGATCAAGGTGCCGTAACCCGTGCTGTTGGTCGTCGAGGTGCTGCTGACCTGAAGGATGCCAGCGACCGGGTTCAGGGACACATTCATGCTGCCCAGCGCACTGAAGTCGGCTGTGGAAATGTTCGTGTTCGAGTTGCCCACGAGGAAGGTCACGCCAGTGGCCACAGTGTTGTTGACGTTGAAGCTGCCGTCTCCAGACGCTGCAAACAGAGTGGTCGTCGTGGCCGCACTGCTGCCCAGAGTGACGTTGCCGTTGATGTTGAGGGCCTTGCCGCTTTCGATGATCAGATTGTTGGTGTTCACCGCCGAATTAGTCTGCACCACCATGCTTCCAAAGGTCGCGTTTTCGTTAACATCAAGTGTTCCCGCCGTGGTGATGTTATTGGCACTGCCGAAGTTCAGCGCCCCAGTCAGATTCTGAACCGCATTGAGTCGAAGAATGCCGTTGTTGATGCTTGTGGCACCTGTGTAGGTGTTGGTCGCAGTCAGCGCCCATGCATTGACATCCGATTTAAGCACGGAGAGGACACCCCCGATTTCCATCAGCTCGCCGATTGTGTTGTCGATAGTGAGTGCATCAGAGGTGCCGCTGAGTGTCAAAGTCTTGTTCCCCGCCATCTCAAAACGAGCTCCGCCGAGGCCGAGCGCTCCAGTGCCACTGCCATTCAGCGTGACGCCGCCAGTCGTGCCCTGCATGCCGATGAGTCGGTCGCTGCTGTGTCCAGCACCGGTGTAGGTGAGCGTGGTGGCCGTGGTGGTCAGGCCCATGCGGATGATACCTGCCTCAGCCGTGCTCGGAGCACCGAGCGCACTGGCTCCTCCTCCAACATTGACGATGCTGTTCATGCTCAGTGTGCCGGACTGAACCTCGGTTGTTCCGGTGTAGGTGTTAAGACCGGTCACGGTGAGGATGTTGGTCTGGTTTTTAAACAGCCCGCCCGAACCTGCCAGCACCGCGTCCACCGTCAGATCGCCAGTGTTGCTGAAGAAGAAACCGCTGGAGGCGTTGATCGTGCCCGTCCCTGTAATGGCGGGGCTGGCCCCACTGGTGGAAACAAGTCCGGCGGAGATGCTGCTGGTGCCGAGAGCCAGAGTGGCTCCTGCACCGACAGTAAGTGCCCCGCCATTGCCGGTGGCATTGTTGGCACCGATGGTCAGCGTGCCACCGCTGACCACCGTCGCTCCAGTATAAGTGGCAGCGGCGTTCAGGGTGAGATTGCCCAAGCCGACCTTGGTGAGACCGCCGAGGCCGGAGCCGACGCCGTTGGCAAGGGCGAGATCAATGGTGTTGGTGTCGATGGTGCCACCGCCATCCAGCAGGGTGATCGTGCGAAGCGAGATGTCGTCTGTCAAAGTTGTGCCGAGGCGAAGGGTGCCACCGGCGAAGACGAGTGATCCAGTGTTGCCACCAATGTTGTCGAGGTCAGCGATTTCGAGGATGCCTTCGTTAATCGTCGTCTTGTTGGCACCTCCGCCAGCCGTGTTGAGTGCGCTGAGGATGAGTGTGCCGCGTCCGGACTTGGTGATGTCGGCAGTGGAGATGAGTGGAGAAGAGATGGTGGCTGTGAGCGTCGAGGTCGTGGCTGCCGAAGATGGGTTCACCACATGGAAAACATACTCGTTCGTCCCACCCACGGTGATGCCGCTGTCGAAGCCGCCAAGGGTGGTGTCATAGGCGGTGCTGGCCGCGCCGCCGGAGACGGTGAAGAGGAGCGCGCCACTGGTGACGGCGAGGGTTTGGCCTGCGCCAGCACCCGTCACATCCAATCCGGCAAAGGCCGCATTGTCGATGACCAAGGAGTTGACGGTAGTGCCGACTAGACCGGTCAGGTCCGCAGCAAGGGACTCGCGTGCGTTGTCGGTGGCGGCGGCCAAAGCAATGGTGTCGTACTCCGTGGCGAAGTCCAGAGGACGAAAGCCGACGCCATTGACATAAGTAAGCAGCGAATTGCCCATGTTTCCATCCGCGAGATCTCCGGCGAAGGCTTCGCCGATGGCCCAAGGAAGAATGCTGATGTTCTGGGTCCCGGCGGCACCACCACCGCCGACGAAGGTAGCGGCAAGGGCAGCCTCGCTTGCGGCGATCACCCGGAAGTTATTGCTCCGGGCAGCAGTGGTGCCAAGGGCGGTGCCACGCACGTTCATCGTAGAACTGTTCAAGCGCACGAGATCGGAAGAGATGATGTCGGAGTCGTCGTTGGTTCCACCGGTTCCCATGCCAATGTAGCTGGCACCGGTGTTGAAGTTGATGGTCCCGACCGTCTCATCGAGGGTGCCGTCCTGATCGGTGCGGATGGCAAGTCCGCGCACGATGGTCTGTCCTTGGAAGGTTCCGTCTGCGGAGTTCAGGGTGATCGTGGTGTTATCGAGAACGCGGGCACCGGAACGGGTGGTACCGTTGTTGTCGAAGATGAGGGCACCGCCTTTGTTGATCCTGATGACGCTGGCGTTGATCTGGCCGATGTTGCTCATCTGGAACATGCCGGAATCGACGGTGAGCACGCCCGTGAAGCCGGAGCTGAGGTTGTTTACATTCAAGTTGTGGGTGCCCTGCCGGATGATATTCCCATCGCCCGTAAAGAAGCCTGCAAAGGTCGTGTTGCCACCGCTGTTGTTGATGGTCAGGGTATGGGAGCCGACGGCCACCGTGCCGTATTCTCCATCCGTGGCACGTTGTCCGCCCGAAAGGCGGCCGATGGCCTCATCTCCGAGCAGCTCCAAGGTCGTGGGGCGGCTGGCGGAGAGCACCACGAGAGAGGTGTCGCCGATGGAGTTGCCGGAGACTTGGAGGGTTCCCTCCTGAATTTCGGTCACTCCGGTGTAAACATTATTACCACTGAGCAAAAGGGTTCCAGCACCTGTCTTCGTCACGCCTTGGTTGATGCGGATATCGGAACCGATCTCGAAGCGCTGGGTGCTGTCCTGGGTGATGACAAGCTCCGTGGCACCGGAGGCCAGGGTGCCTCCCATCATGGAAGGCGTGCCGCCCACATTACTGGTGATGAGGAAACCACCGCTGCCGATGATGAGGACGCCGGTGTCCGACATGGCCACATCAGACCCGCCAGATGCATTGAAGCGGAGGCTGTTGATGAAGGCGCTCTGAAGCGTGCCGGTAAAGCCGGTGGTTTCATCGGTGATGTGGTCGCCTGGAAGCCAGGTGGTGACGTCGTTCTTTGCAGTCGAGGCGAGTGCTACGATGTTACCGCCACTGGAGGCGGCAAACCAAGTCCCCGTCCCATCTTCCACCGTGGCGTAGGCCGCATCGGAGGTGACCGTGGCACCAGTGCCGAGCATGCCGAAGGTGCTGTTGGGGCTCGTGGTGGTGATGCCATTGGTCGCGCTCTGTGTCCCGCCAGGGAGGATGAAACGGATGGTGCCGTCCTGAGCAAGGTTGCCCCGGGTGATGGCGCCGAGGTTCAGCACGGCGTCCTGCAGGGTGCCGCCGGTGACCTGAATCGTGCTGGAACCACCGCTGGCGAGAGTGAGGCTGCCCACGCTTTGCGTAGTGGCCGCGCCGTTGTTGCCAATGACGTTGAGCCGTGCACCGCGCATGTCGAGGGCGGAGGCAGCGCGTAGCTTGGTGTTGTTGTCCGCCGTGTAGTCCAGAGCCAGGATGCCGTCGTAAACGATGGTGGCACCGGTGGAGGCAAGGCCGCTATTATCACCCTTGAGGGTCACGGTGTCGGCACCGATCTTCTCGAAGACGGTCGATCCTGTGCTGGCGAGGTTGGCATGGATGGTGCCGGCGTAGAGGTCAAGATTCCCGGTCACTGTGAGCGTGCCCGTGCCGTTGACGATGCCGGAGCGGTCGATGTTGCGGTTGCCGAGGATGAACTCCGTGACCGTCTGGTTGAACGTGCTCATGTTCAGGGTGCCGACTCCAGTGCCGTCCACACCAATGCGGAGTCCGTCAAAGTCGGTGACGACAATGGCGTCGTTCGCTCCCAGCGTGATGGTGCCTCCTGTGTAGGCGCGCAGAGAGGCGTCGGCGCTCAGGGTTGCGGTGCTGAAAGAAAGAACGCCTGTTCCGTTGAGATTCAGGTTCGAGTCGGAAATAACGAAGATGTCATTGCGCACTTGGAACAGGCCGCTGTTGAGATTCAAGATG
>Ga0209480_10002010_pt1 | contig 14315 bp, 12 predicted proteins | sample JI61114C2DNA_FD_187501 | JGI IMG/M metagenome (GOLD analysis project Ga0209480, IMG submission 187501) | Wastewater effluent complex algal communities from Wisconsin, to seasonally profile nutrient transformation and Carbon sequestration -... | ecosystem: Engineered > WWTP > Effluent > Algae...
GTGTGCGGCCAGGGGCCCGAGAGGGGCGGCGAGGACGGCAGCGGGGCGCGGGAGGGTGAACACGTCGCCGAAGGGGCGCGCGGTCAGGGGAACAACAGGGCCTGTCCAAGAAGAGGAGGCGCAGGGGGAGCGCGGGCGCCGTGGAGGATTCGGGCGATGGCGTCGGCATTGGAACGAGACCGGGTCGACGCGATCCGCTGGGTCCTCCAGATGGGGGCCAAGTGGCGCGAGCTCCCAGCAGAGTACGGGGCGCCGACGACGTCCTGGCGGTGGTACGAGCGCTGGTGCGGCGACGGCACGTGGCAGCAGATCGCGGCCGCCCTGGAGCTGCCGCCGACAGAACTGGGTCGCGAGCCCGGGCATCGCCCGCCCCGGGCCAAGTCGCGGCGAAGCACCGCCCCGATCGACGTCGAGGTGGTCGACCAACGCCCTTAGAATAAGCGCATAAGCATCACTACCCACTACCCTCCGCACTGATCCGCGAGGTTACTGTTGATCTCGACGGCGCCAGCGACTTTCACATTGGCTAGAAAAGCCTGTGCGAGACAATTCGGAAGCTTCTTGTTTCCTTGGATGTGGGCATATCCACCGACACTCTCGAGTTGCTCCAGGCCTTGGAGACTCTCAAGGTTCGTGCCATAGATCTCGAAATCCCCGCCGACATCCTGTAGGGCCGAAAGTGCTTCGACCGATGCAAGGTTGTGATTGACCCCGTAAAGGAACGAACCCAGGTAAAGGCCCTCCTGGACATGCTGAAGTCCATCTAAACCGTCTACACTGACGAGCTTTGAATTCAGGTGAAGGTTCACCCACCCGGCCTGCTTGAGGCCCTCCAGCCCGGACAAGTCGACCAAGTCGGTGGTGCTGATCGTGATCCCTTCGCCGACGTACTCGAGGTTCTCAAGCCCTAGGAGGCCCTCAGTGAAACCATCCCCATACACACCGAGCGAGAACGAGATTTTCCGAAGTGATTTCAGCGCTTGAAGTGATCCTGCACTACCATAGAGCTGGATCTGACCGTCAATGCACTCAATACCTGCCAAGGCTTGCACATCGGCTGGCTCGGCCAATACGATCTTCGCGTCAGCGACGAGGGTCTTTTCGGGATCGCAGTCCTGGCCGCCGGTCGTGGTGTCGCCACCCTCGCTTGAGGACGAACCCGGGCTGGAACTCCCCTCCCCGATCGTCTCGCCGCTAGAAAAACCAGACTGACTGCCGGAGGAACTAGTACCAGGGTCTCTGCCACCTGTGGTGCTTGTCGACGTGACCGCGCCTTCATCCGTTCCTTGCATTGCAGACGATCCGTCCGCGGTGCTGCCGCTGGTTGGCACCCCTGGTCCATCCTTGCCAGTAGACGAAGCTAGTGTTTCCGCGGTGGTAGACGAAGCTAGTTGTGTGGTGCCCGTAGTCTCTGCAGGGGTTCCACCGCATGCAGCGAAAGGTAGAGAAAAACCCAGAGCCTGGAAGAAAATTCGTTTCACCATGCTACATCCTCCGGTTCGACACCGATCCATGAGCCAGCGGAGTTGCTCCAGAACGGACCATCAACTTCGACATTTCGATCTGAACTCTCGTAATAGAGGGCTGTGTACAAGGTGATCCACCCATTCAGGCGACAGCCACCGTAGGTGAAGTTGGAGTCAAAATCATCGACTCCGTGGATCTCAATGAGCCACCTATTATTGCCTAGGACAGGGTCGATGACCGTAATTCGCTCTTTGTCGTCTGTGTCGCTGACGCTCTCGGCATCTGGCAAGACTCCGATTTTCTGAAAGTTGGAGTCGAGTTTCCAGAGCTGGAGATCAATGTTTGCGATCCTGTTTTGGTCGTCGAGTTCATGCCGGCGATCATACCACCAGGCGACCATCTTGAGTGTGTCTACACCTTCCGGCAAAGGGTCGCCTAGGTAGAACTGAAGGGACTCCCCTGATGCAATGCACTCAACACCAGTTTCATAACCCCAGGGCGTGCCCATCCCAGAATCATCGAACTTGCGCGTTTTGAGACGGCCCGCTCCGAATCCTCGATCAAATCCGGTAAGGATCTTGTTGTTGAGTTCCCCTGTTGCCCGGTCGCCCATCAGCAGTAGATTGGCGAAGAGAACCCCGGGGTCGTCAATGAGATCGGAATAGACAGTTTTGTAGTGATCTGCAAAACTGATGGCCGCAGCAGATACAACAGGCGCCGCGAAGCTTGTCCCTCCTGTGTCAGCTTGTGAATACCACCCGCCAGAAGAACTGCTGTCGGCGAGATCAGAGCGTGCTCCAAAGGCCGTGAGGTCGATCGTCGTGCGCCCTCGTCCCCGATCCCAGTTGGCCAGGTTTGGCCCTCGGGATGATGTGGCGCTCAGGCCCTTGTTTCGGACCTGATTGATTCCGCCGTTGTTGCCACCATTGTGGTCGCCTACTGTAAAGACCCCAGCCGCGGATCCCGGAATCGTAACCGTGCATTCGTCTGTTCCATTTGCTACCCCTTGGTTCCCAGCGCTCTTTATCAGGAGGACGCCCGCTTCAAAGAGATCGTTGGCTCCTTGGGAGACACTGTCAATTCCGTTGCAGTGGTCCCACTTTGAAGGGTACCCCGGATCGTTGTCGGTCGACAGATTGTTAATGTCTCCTTGCCCGATCCCTGCTGACAGGTTCATGACTACAGGTTTGGGGCTCAATCCTGAGACGTTGTCGAAGGCTTTGATCCATGCCAATCCCGTGCTGTCGATGTTGGCGTTGTTGTCGTCATCAATGTATGTGTAGAGATATCCTAAGGCCTCCCCGGCATACCCCGTCCACTGGTCACGCTGTGTGGTCGTTAGTGTGTTGATTTGGTTGTCCCATAGATCTCCGAAGAGGATGGATGCAACGCCTGTGCCGTGGTCACAAACGCCACCACTTGTGCAAAACGATGTGGCGCTGCAGGCGGCGACCGAACCGCATTCTCGGTAGAAAATAATGCGCGAGCTTGGGTCGCCGGGGTCGTGGTTAAGTGGGCCGTCATTGAAGGATGGATGATCTGCGAACCCCCCGTCAAGAATGGCAAACCTGAGATTGTCAAATTGACTGTCGAAGTCCTCGTGTCCGCCGTTAAACGGGTGTGCCAAGTCTACGAGTTGATCGATTTGGGAACCCTTCCTTACTTGATCGCCCAGGGTTTCTTCGTGAACCCCGGTCGGCGCATCCATGCGTATGACGTTGTCGATCTTCGCGAGGTTCTCAAGTTGCTGCGCCGGGAGTTTGGCAATGAGGCAAGGAGCGTTTTCGCATGTGTACACGACTTTGCCGCCGAGGTTGGAGACCAAAACAGCGAGCGTAGTGAGCAGAGCGCCCAGTTCCTCTTTGCGGGTGTTAATGCGAGCGATGCGATCATTTTTGTAGTCAGCGTCAGTAACGATTTCACCCATTGCGATGCTTGTGTTGAGCTCGCCTGTCAAGGTGTCGGAGAACGGTCGTCGCACTCGAATGATCGCCTCGACGAGGGCTTCAGGATGACCGCTCTCAATCAGTTTTGCCGCGGTCGCCTTGAGTGGCTCCGCAATCTTATTGTCCTCCGATGGATAATGTGTGGTCGCCGACTCGGGTAGATCTTCTCTCGTCTTTACAGGTATGCGACGAATTCCGGAGAATTTCTCGGAGTTTCCATGTTGGTCCACATGGATGGAATCAACCATCGCAAAGCGCTGGCCTTTCGATGAGTTAATGCTGTCTACAAATGGGATGATGCCATCCTCGGCGGCGATGGTCTGAGCCATCTGCAGTGGATGCTGATACTGTGCGATTGATTCATCGTTGTCGCGAGGCTCGTACTCGTTATCCTTGGCGGGGCTACTGTTGTTCTGCTCGCTGGCTGTACAGCCGTGGGTTAGGAACATCAATGCGGCTAAGCTGAGAGAACTCTTGAGACTGTTCATGTTGCTCATTGTGCCTGGGTACAGGTGTGAAGATCTGTCGAGGGACACTGTAAAGTACAGCGCGAAACGGTCCCGCATGTCAAGAACTATAGTTGAACGCTTAGATGCCATGATGGTCCTCGGCAGCCCGCCCACCCTTCCTCATAGGAAGATGCGCGTCGCGGGCGAATTTGCGCAGCACCCCTGGATCGGGGAAAAACGAGGGGCCTCGGGCCCGGGTCCAGAACAACACTTGGGGTCGAGCGAGGGCTTGATCCCCTGCGGAGGAACAATGCGCTATCTCGGCATCGACGTTCAGCTTACCTGGTCCATGACGCGTTGAAGGATGTTGGCGTCCGCCTGCTCCGGACTGACTTGGGCACCGATTCCGGCCTGACTTGGGCGCCCGTTCCGGGCACTTGGGCACGGATTCCGGACCACCTGGGCGCCCGTTCCGGACACCTGGGCACGGATTCCGGACCATCTGGGCACCCGTTCCGGGCACCTGGGCAGCGGTTCCGCGCCACCTGGGCACCCTGAAAGGAGCCTGGGAGGGCAGCACGACGGCCGGTGTGGCCATCACCCCCGATGGGGCCGAGACCGGCTCCGCTCTCGGCGTGGAGCGCCACTCAATGCGAAGAATCCGAGAAGTCCTCCGCCTCAAGTACGAGTGCGGCCTGAGCCACCGAAGCGTCTCCGCGTCGACCGGGATGTCGAAGGGGTCCGTCAGCGACTACCTGCGCCGCGCCGACGAGGCGTGCCTGACCTGGGAGCAGGCCCGCGAGCTCGATGAGGCCGCGCTCGAGCGGCTGCTGTTTCGCGCCGTCGGCTGCAACGAGCCCCCGGAGCGCGTGCCGATCGACCTCACGTGGGCGCGCCAGGAGATGCGCAAGACGGGCGTGACGCTGCAACTCGTGTGGGCCGAGTATCGCGAGGCGGTGCTGGCCGCCGGCGATCCGGCCCGACGACCGTATCAGTACAGCCAATTCTGCGAGCTGTACCGGCGCCATGAGGGGAAGGTCGAGTGCGACGCGGCGGTGCTGGTGCGTCGCCACCTACGGGGCCGTGGCCGCCATGGGGGACACGGGGTCAGCGTCGAACCCGCGGCGCGAAGTTGTCGATCTGACGCCCCCACAGGCACCCGCGGCGCGGGATCCGCGTGCAACGACGCGACCGCCGCCAGGCCGCATGGCGGTAACCCGTTCTAGTCGCGTCAAGGGGGCGGAATTTCTTCGATACAGAAGCCAGTCGACTCACTCTCGCCGATGCATAGCGTGTTCTTCATGATGTGTAGGTTCCAGCAATCTTCGTTCTCGTCGCACGGCGCCACGCAACGGTTCACTCCCCCGACCTCGCGGCACTCGAACCCTGGGATTACGCAGTCGGCGTGGTCCGTGCAGTCGCCTTGCCTGCACTGGCCCGTCGTGCAGGTCCACATGTCAGGATACGGCCCTGGGCACAAGCTGCCCGGGTGTCCGTAGTTCGGACAGCATTCCTCGGCAAAGACGCAGCTCTGGAATTCGAGCGCGCATGCTTCCTGGTCCGGCAGGACCCCGGTCTCACCACCACCTGTTCCTCCGCCACCCGTCTCTCCGGACGTCATTGTCGTCTCTCCGGTTACCGTCGTCGCCGTCTCTCCGGTTACCGTCGTCGCCGTCGTCGCCGTCGTCGTTGGCGTCGTTGGCGTCGTCGTCGTCGTCGTCGTCGTCGTCGTCGTCGTCGTTGTCGATGTGCCTACGTCGTCGGCACACCCGCTACCGACCACGACCAAGAGCAGCGAAAGCTCGATAATCGCGCATTCGATCGTCACTCGCCGGGAGGACAGAAACATTCGGGATCTCCTTTCATATTTCCACACACTTCTCGGTTCTTCACGCCGAGCGCGTCCAGTTTCTCGTGGACGAGGGTCTCCGGGAGCAAGGGGTTGAACCGCACTTCCGCGCTGGAGGGTGGAGGCCCCCCATTGCTTGCCAGCGCATTGAACAGGTCCACGGACATGAGAGCCTCGTTGCCATTGATGACGATCGACGGAACGTCGGTGAGGCCGCTGAAGCCCTTCAGATCGGCAAGGGCGAGGTGATACGCCGAAGGCTTCTCGTGCTCACAGTAGCCGATCTCAAGAGATTGGACAGTATGGAGAGACTCGAGATGGATCTCTTTGAGAGTGTGATTTGAACGCAGGGAGAGGAGGCCGACTTCTTCGATCTGCCCGAATCCGGTGACCTCGAGCAGGACCGGATTGTTCCAGATCCAGAGGCCGCCGATCTTCTTCAGGTTCACGAGCCCCGCGGTGGTCTCCAGAGTGAGATTATAGTCGATCTGGAGCAGGAGGTCGACCGTATGGAGACAGGGAAGAAACGACAGGTCCGGCTGCTCGCGCTTCGCCAGGGCGATCGTGAGCACCTCCGTGACCCGCCCGAGGTTCGCCAGGGACGCCAGGTCCGTGTCCGGCCCGATGTAAAGGCTCCCCTCGTACACCTCACTGCAGGGCTCCAGCGGTTCTGTCGTGCCGCCAGTGGGTGCCTCGGCCGTTGTGGCCGACGATCCTCCCGAGGTGATGGCATCTCCCGACGTGGTGGAATCTCCTGACGTGGCGGGACTTCCCACTGTCCCGGTCGACGAAGCGGTCGAGGTCATCTCTCCCGTGGACGTTCCCCCGGCGGGGACCGCGGGTCCGCATGCCACGAGCGCCGCGGCGGGCACGACCCATCGCAAGATTGAAGCCTCAAGGACAAGTGTTTTCATTGTAGGCCCCCATGTCGCAATTTGCCTGCTCGAACCGACCTCCGAATGACGACCACTGCGACTCCCCCAGTGCGGTCCTGAGCACCGTCCCGACATTGGTATCATCGATCGCGTAGTTCTCGTCGACCACCCAAGCGAAGAATTCGAGGATCTCGGGCAGCGTAGGTGACGTCCCAGACCTCGTCCAATAGTGCCAAAAGAAGCGCAGCCAGTCGATCTCGCTACTCACCCCCGGCTCGGCCCAGTCATTCGTGCACATACTGTCCGTCCAGCGATTCTTCCCGCCGAGGGTGTTGACGTTGGTACCACCGTAGAGGGACACCTTTAAATCGGCCGCTACGAAGGCGTCGTAGTGGGGTTTGTTAAATTCCGTGTTGATGTCTTTGTAGTAGCGAAAGATGCCGTCCTCCTCCGCATCGTTGAACGTGGCCGAGGCGATGAAGTGGGCGAACCCCTCTTCCATCGCTCCAACGCTCCACTCGGCCGACCGAATCCCGTGAGTGTTGGCGTTCGTTCCGATCGGCATCATCGGGTTCGAGAAATTCATGGGCGGGCTCACCTTGAATTTGCACGGCGGATCCGGTTTCAGGTCGCCCATATTGTCGTCGTCGTTGCCATAGCCGTAACCAAGTCCAGCATTAAGGTATGTGCCCCAGGTGTATTGGAGCCAGTGGCCCATCTCATGCGCAATTACATATTTCTCCTGGTACGAATCCGGCCCGAGCCGAATCATATTGCTTCCCGGGACCACATTGTTGGGCCCGAAAAAGAGGGCGCCGCCGTACCAATCCCGAAAAACGATGAGCAGTGCGCCAGTCGGTTCGGGGGGGAGAACCTCCAATTGAGCGAACCGGTGCAGCACTTCGGTCGCCACGGCCATAATCGGTACGATCGGGTCCGTCTTTTGCCACTCGAACGAGACTTCCACTACGGAGTTCGGGGCGATCTCGTCCACATCCACAATCCAGAAGAAGTCGGTCTCGTAATTGCCGCCGTCCATTTCCTGCCGCCCGACGCGTAACTGCACGGGATCGGGGGGACCCGGCTCGACGTGGCCAACCCAAGCATCGGCATAGACCACCAGTTTGTGGCCGTAGGCGTACTGAGACTCGAAGGTCAGGCAGCCTTCCTGATCGAGGAACGTACGCAGGGGAGGCTCGGGCACCGGACGCATGAGCGTGACCCGGGTCCCCCGGGCGGGGACCTTGTCCTCGAGCAAGAAATCCTCGCCGACATCGTTATCAGTGATCACCGGCGTCCAGTTAAAGCAGATCGTCCGCTGCTCGCACGCCGAAGCCACCTCCGGGACGACAAGGGCGAGGCATGAGAGCGCGATCGGGAGAACTGTGCGAAGTCGTGCCATGGAGTCACTCGCCCGAGATTGAATAGGTGCCGCGGACCTCGATGCGACGCATGAGCTTCGCAGGGCCGGTGTACGGGGTGGCACTCACGCGCCAGCTGGCGAGGTCGCCATGGTAGAAGTTATCGTGCAGCGCGCCTTCGCGGTATAGAACAGCCGTGTTGGGATCTCCGGGATCGAGGTGGCCGAAGATCGTCGGAGCGAAACTAGTGCCGATGTGCACGCTGTCCACGCTCAGTTTCGCCCGGGTGGTGATCGAAGCCGACGTCGGCAGCATGAGCAGCGCCGGGTTCACGGCGACCGGATTGATCCCTCCGGGGATGAAGTCGTTTAGATCGAGTGTCACCGTTTCGGTGCTGGCGGCCCCGACGGTCTGCGGGCCCTGCTCAAGCAGGACCTCCTCGCCGCGCACCGAGAGCACGAAGTCGAGGTCGACCTCGACTTCGTCGGCGCTGTTGTTCTTGAGCTGCAGGACGAGGAGTCCCGTCGAAGTGGTGAGTACGTCGCCGGGTTCCGCGAGACCGGACCAGGTGGCGTGGACCCGGGGGCGCAAGAAGGGGCCGTCGTCGATGAACGGCGGATTGCACCCATTTTCACCAAGCGGGTTCTCGTCGACGGCCACGAAGTTCTCGACGGATACGATCGTCAGGCCGAGACCCTCGAGCTCATACTGGCTGAGGTGGCTGCGGATCGTGTCGTCGCCCTCGCCACCGTCGACGACCTCGCCCACGATAACCATGCAGTCGAGGTCGATGACGATAATGTCGTCGCCGTCGCCGCCGATAACCGTGTCGCGCCCCGGACCCGGCACTATGATGTCCTCGCCGTCGCCGCCGAAAAGCACGTCGTCGCCGAATAGCCCGTACAGCGCATCGTCCCCGGCGCCGCCCCACACGATCCCGGTGCTCGATCCGGTCGAGATCAGGTCGTGGGTGGCGCTGCCGTATGCCGGTGCGCTGCCCGAGTGGCACGCCAGGACTCCGTCGTCGAATACCGAGCAGCCGTACGTGTCGCAGGTGATCGCGTTGTTGTCGACGGCGAGGCCGACCGAGCTACCGTGGAAGCGGTGTTGACCCGAGCCCACGGCCGTCTCGCACGCGTCGCCGGGCACGGTCACAAAGAGGTCGGGGTAGGCGTCGTCGTCAGCCTTTCCCGTGACGAGGCGCCAGCCGAAGAAGTCGTCGGCCTCGGCTTCGTCGACGACGTCGGTGATGTCCTGATGGAGGGTCTGGGTGGGTGTGGTGTCAATCCCCAGCGCCGCGCCTGCGAAGCGGTAGATGACCCCCTCGTCGGCCGCAGCGCTGGCCTGTGCGAGGGGGGCCGCGACGACGAGGTCGTCGCAGTCGACATCGTCCTCCTGGTCGCCGTCGAAGTTGGCGGCGATGAGCGTGGCGCCGAACCCACCTTGACGGGACAAGATCTGGTCGCCGACAGCGGTGATGCCCCCGGAGGTACCGTTCAGAATGCTCACAAGGCTCACGGAAAACTTGCGCGGAGCGCCGATGCCGATGTCGTCGTAGCCGTCGCAATTGAAATCTCCGACGGCCAGGGCGTCGCCCCAGTGATCGTCGGCGACGGCGACGCCATCGACGCCGGCCACATCGAGGGTCCACAGTTGGTCGCCGGTCTCCGTCAACCCCGTCTCGGAGCCGTACAGGATGTGCACCGAGCCGCTGGCTGCGTTCCCAGTGTCGTCGGCGCCGTGTGCGGCTATCGCCAGGTCATCATAGCCGTCGCCGTCGAAGTCGCCGACCGCGAGCGACGCGCCGAACTGATCGCCGCACTCGGCCGTGCCGAGGACGCCATACGTGTCGCGTGTCCAGGTGGACAGGTCACCCTCGGACGTGACGACGTAAACAACGCCCTTACCGCAGTCGGTCTCCGGCGAGGAGACCACGAGCTCGAGGTTGCCGTCGTCGTCGAATCCACCGCTGGTGCCGGTCGACAACGCCCACGCCACGATCGACCTCGGCATCATCTTCGGCGACCTGCGGGACGGCCAGGATCCCGGACAAGCTGCCGCTACGGCGAGGATCGATCGCTCGGGGTATGCCGGCGAGGCCTGGGGGCACGTCTACAAGGCCGACTTCAACATCGGCGCCGTTCAAAAGGCGCTGGACGACGTGGTCGCCCGCAGCCCGCTTCCGCGGGTCATCAATATGTCGGTATCGTTCGATGGGGATGACCCGACCTGCGTGGGCACGACCCCGATCAACAAGGACGTGAACGATCTCTATGAGTTAGGTCAATTGGTCTTCAAGTCGGCGGGCAACAACGGGCATGCGACGGCCACCGATTGCACCGTCGGATCGCCGGGTGCTGCCATCGGCGCGTTCACGGTAGGGGGTCACGGCAACTCGGAGGTCGGGACCGAGAGCTCCGTCAGGACTGGGTCGATCTACGCCGCCTCGGCGCGCGGAGGGTCCACGAGCGACGGCTTCGGGCGCACGATCATCGATCTCAGCGCGTTCGCCTATCGGACCCTGTTGCCCGCCATCCAGGCCAACAACGGCTATGCCACGGCTTGGGGGACCAGCCAGGCCACGCCCACGGTCGTCGCGGCGGCGATCGACTTCATCGACTTCTATAAGCGGTGGAATGCCTCGAACTTCATCGATGATCCCGGCGTGTTGTTCGCCAACATGCTCTTGATGGGCGACCGACAGGGGGCGGCCGCCAAGCTCAACACAGAGTTCGACAACCTGTTCGGGGCCGGACGCCTGAAGATGCGGATGGCGACCCCGGCCGGGCTTGATGCCCCGGCGAGCTGGAAGACGGGGTCGGCCTGCGTCGGTTCGGGCGCCGTATTCACGATCCCGGTCAATAGCGGCGTGGCGTTGTCCGCCACCGTCAACGACTTCAAAGCTGTTGTCTTCTGGTACGATCGGGGACATGAGACCGGCTCGCTCATCAGCGACATCGATCTTGAGCTGCACAACGTGGGCGGGACGACGGCGCTGCGCACGAGCGCCAACGCGTGGGACAACAAGGAGCGCGTGTATCACAGCGCGATCGGCGGCCAGACCGTGGAGCTCCGGATCAAGGGCTACAGCGTCACCACCGACGTTGAAGGATGCGGCACCAACTCCCAGAAGGTCTATTACGCGTATTTCTACGAGGATGACGCGCGCGACGACGCGGACGGCCCCAACAGTTCCACGATCGATAGGGAGTGATCCCACGTTTTCCTCTGCTGAGAGTGGTCGATCCGTTCGAACTGGACATGGCTTGCAAACCTGCTCGGCCGAAGGTATGGTCGTTGTTATGAATCGAGCTTCCACTAGGATCTTGCGCTTATGCCGTCATGTCGGCGCGATGACGCTGTCGGCGGCTCTTGTTCTGAGCTCGGCGTGTCATGATGGCCGAGACGAGGCGAAGCCGCCGGAGGCGGGTCCGACCGCGCGCGAGCCGGAGCGGATGAATCAGGCCCTGAAAGACGCGCTTCGAGATTCAGCGCCGACGCTCGTCCTCGACCTCGTCGTTTCGCTCAAGGTCGACGATGATGAGCAGGGTATCGCCGTAGAGGATGCCGAGCGGCAGGCTCGCCTGGCCGAACGAGAGCGGCGGACCAAGGTCGTGCTCGCTGCCATCCAGGGGGATCTCTTGGCCCTCGGCGCGGTGATCCAGGGATCCCTGGCACATCGACCGGTCCTCTTTCTTCAGCTCCCGGCGGGCAAGGTCGCGGAGCTACTGGCAGATCCGCGTATCGAACGTGTCGATCTAAGCACCGAGGGCACACGGGACGGCACCGTCAGGTTGGACCCGCCGCCGACCTGATCAAACGCTGGATGCGGTAGAAACAGCGGATGCGCGAACCGACGTTAACGGCGTCCGCCGGCCCCGTGGTACGGCGGGCCGGCGGGCGCGTGAAAAGGGGTCGGGGTCAAGCGGGCGGAGGGTGGCGCCATCGTCGCGTCCGCCGCGATCCGGGCGCGGTCCAGCGACGCCTGGAGGCGCATTCGGGCGAAGGGATCGAGATCGGGGCCGCGGAGGCAGGCGAGCGCCAGGTCGCGCGCGTCGGCGAAGCGGCCGGCGTTGCACCACAGGGTCACGGCGCGCGCGGCGATGAAGGGTCACGGGATGCGAAAACCTTGTGGGTCGCCTCGACACGGGGCGGGAGTGGCCCTGCGTCGACCTCGATCTCCTGCACGCGCTCGGTCGGGTAGCAGCCGCCGGAGTTGGCCCAGTAGATCTCCTCTACCATCGCGGCGACGTCGAGAATGCTCGTCACGGTATATCGTGCTCCGGCGACCCACGGCGCCGTCGGACGCCAGAGCCGCCTTCCTCCAAAAGCCTCCCTTCCGCGAAACGCCGTGGATCTCCCACAATCGGGGCTTTTGAGAGGGAGGCGGTCTGGTCAGGGGCGGTCAGGAGTGGTCAGGATGGCCCAAACTTGGCCCAAATCTCCTGCACAGTCTCACGCTGAGGTCCCCCGCCAGCGCGGCCTCGCGCTGAAGGCCCGGGTCGAGCTGAGCACGTAGGTTGACCGCGTTGCGGGTCCTCGGACCGGATCGAGCTCTTACTGGTCCACGATCGCCGAACAATTGGCTCGGTCGTGCCAGGTTCGGCATCCGTGCTCGTATCGGCGGTCGTGGGAGACGAGGTCAAGCCCGAAGAGTCCGTTCCTGGTATGGATGAGGTCTCTCCGGAAACCGTCGATGTCGTCGGCCGCGGATCCGTCGCCGCTCCTGATGCGCTGGTAGGAGCGCTATCGATGGTCGATACGGACGTCGGGGGAGCGGTCGTCGCAAAGGCAGTTGCACCCGTCGAGTCGTCGGCACAGGCGAGCGACGCGGCGACGTATAACGTGAGAAGACGGAGACGAGCGTCCGGCATGGATTACGGCCACGGGTCTTTCACACAGTCGCAGGCGGGCGGCGCTTCCAGTGTGAGACACTCGTGCCACCCTTTCGGCGGGATCGCGAATTCCATGGAGAGGAAGATTGCCTCCGGCACTCCGTCAAGGACGCGATACCACCTCGACGGCGTGTCGTTCGCCAGGCCCTCGTAATCGAAACAAAACCCCTCCTCTCCGTGATCCACGCACCCGCAACCGTCGTCCCCCGCGGTAAAGCGGTTGGACGTGGTTCACTCCGTTGATCTTCGCATCAGCGCCGCCAGTAGCACTATCTTGAACGACGGGGACGCAATTCCGTTGATCGGTCTGGCAGTCTGGAAGCAAGGGATTCGTGCTATAGGAGTTGACTGCCAGGGTCTTGACCACTGCGCCCGGGACGTCCATGTTGCAGTCGGCACCGACTTCGTTGTTGTCATTGCCTGCGGAGGCAACAACGAGCACACCCTTATCGAACAGGACCTCCGCCGATGCGGCCAACATTGCTCCTCCGTTGACCAGGAGTTCGGGATCGATCTTGCATTCAAGATCGATCCCGCCGAAGGAAGCGTTGAGGATGTCGACCTTGCCTGGAGGGTTCGGATTCTGGACGAGCGTCCCGAGTGCGTCGAATGCCGCGGCCGCGAGATCTAGATCGTTACCAAATCCTCCGGCGAACGCGATGTTCGCCTCCGGCGCCACGCCGCTCGCTTGCCGTTCCCACTCGTTCGAATGGCATTGATCGGGGAGCAGCATGGGATCGCCCAGCGTGAAACCACAGCCTTGCCAGCGCGGCGAACCGCTCGCCGCTCGGCTTGACTTCGGGCCACAGCCGACACCCGCCAGGGTGACGCCGGCCGACACCGCGACACCGCGCGGGCACTCCGACGAGCGCGCGGCCCCACCCCTGCGCCGCGCACCGTAGAGGATCAGCGCGAGCGCGCGATGCTGGGTGTTGGACGGCGTGCTCCTTCGCGGGCCAACAATGTTGGATCGCCCGGTCCAACAGGGGTTGACCGTTGCATGCCCGGCGTTACCATCCGATGATGGGTACTCGTCGGTGGGTTGGAGCACTGGAGGCGTGGCTGTCCAACACGGACTGGACGAAGGAGAAATTGGCGGAGCGCTCGCAACACAGCGCCGCGCACGTGCGCGAGATGTTCGAGCGGGCCGACCCAAACCCGACGCTGCGGCTCTACCTCGAGCTTGTCCAACTGTCGGGTGCGCGCTTCCAGGGCGTCACGACCAATGAACCCGTCGAGGTCATCAAGCGGATCAAGGAGATCCTCGTCCGCGAGAACATCGCCACCGTCTCCGCGCTCGCCAAGGTCGCGCAGATCAATCGCTCCCAGTTGAGCACCCTGTTCAACGACCCCGACCCGAACCCGACCCTTGCGACCTTCGATCGCCTCATCGTCGCGCTCGGTGCCGAGCAGGAATTTACCCTCGTTCCGTTCGTCGACAACGCCGTCGCCCAGGCGATCGTCGTGGGGGTG